>Ga0105107_10001229_pt1 | contig 16624 bp, 13 predicted proteins | sample PPLLaktember2015_6_FD_79335 | JGI IMG/M metagenome (GOLD analysis project Ga0105107, IMG submission 79335) | Freshwater sediment microbial communities from Prairie Pothole Lake near Jamestown, North Dakota, USA - PPLs Lake P8 Core (1) Depth... | ecosystem: Environmental > Aquatic > Freshwater >...
CCTTCTTTTAAACTATAGTCAGTAACTGTGAATGCAATTTTATTCCCTGTTGGAGAAACAACCGGAGATCCAACATTTTTTACGCGGTAAAGATCTTCAATAGTAAAAGCTCTTTTCTGAGCAAATAAATTGAAGTTTATAAAAATCAGCAGCACAGATAAGAAAAGATTTTGTTTCATTGACTAATTCCTTAATTTTTTATTGAATATTTTTAAATCCATAATGATTAAATTAAAAATAGTTTTTTTTAAGCAGAATCTGAACTATGGAATCTAAAATCCTAAATATTAAAAATATGGTTTGCAACCGGTGTATTAAGGTTGTGAGAGAAGAACTTGAGAAGCTTGGATATTTAATTGATAACATAAAACTTGGAGAAGCAAAGGTTACTGCTCAAAAGAATGAAATAAATTTAGCAGAAATAAGAAATGTGCTTAATGAAAACGGCTTTGAACTGATTGATGATAAACAGGCAAAACTAATTGAAGAAATAAAGATTGCTCTTATTGATTTGAGTCATTATCAATCAGAAAAAATTCTTGAAAAAATTAATCTTTCTAAATATCTCGCTGATAAATTTCACATGAGTTACCAGCATATAAGTTCACTTTTTTCTTCTAAAGAAGGAATAACAATTGAGAGATATTTAATCAACCAGAAAATAGAAAAAGCAAAAGAACTGCTTATTTATGATGAACTTAATCTTAGTGAGATATCTTACAAACTCGGATACAGCAGTGTTCAGCATCTTTCAAATCAATTTAAAAAAATTACCGGCTTCACTCCTTCAGAATTCAAAAAACTCAGGGAGAAAAAACGTCTTCCTCTGGATAAAGTGAAATAATTCACATTAAAATTCTAAACAACTTTATTAATAAAGTGTAACACTTCCCTGTTATGTCTTCACTATTTTAACTCTGTACAAAAAGTAATTTTAAAACGGAGTTTAAGTTATGATAAATGAAAAAATTAAAATAGAGGGAATGTCCTGCGGGCATTGTGTTATGGCAGTGAGAAAGGAATTGTCAAAATTATCCCTGAGAGTTAAAGATGTATCTATTGGTTCTGCCGAAGTTGAATACGATGAAACAAAAGTAACAAGTGATGATATTGAAAAAGCAATTACTAAAGCCGGATATTTAATATCTGAGAACTGAGTAATGCTGAATTTATTTCAGCATCTCACAATTGACTTAAGATCCCGAAACAAGTTCGGGATGATGAAAGAGAAGATAAATGAGCCCAAAAATAGAAATTAAAAAGATTACACTCCCAGTAGAAGGTATGACTTGTGCAAGCTGCGTCGCAAGAGTAGAGAAAGCTTTAAGTAAGGTTGATGGTATAGAAGAGGTGAACGTAAACTTCGCGACAGAAAAAGCTTCTTTTGCTTTTGATCCCATAAAGGTAGATTATAAAAAAATCTTATCAGTTGTTGAAGATGCAGGTTATAAAATTGATGTCTCCCCTCTTAAAACTACTGGTAAAAGGGATGAGCCCAAAGAAACTCATGTTCATAGTGAACATGAGAAAACTCTAAAAAAAGATTTAATCCTGGCAGTTGTACTTACAATACCAATACTAATCCTAAATATGGGAGTAATGTTTAATGGGTTCTCCCAACTGATTAATCTTTCTCAGGGAAACATAAATAAATTACTTCTCATTCTTACAACACCGGTAGTATTCATTTCAGGAAAAAGATTCTTTGTAATCTTCTGGAAAAATCTTCTGCACTTTAGTGCTGATATGAATTCTCTTGTAGCTATTGGAACAGGAACGGCATTTATATATAGTACACTTATAACCTTATTTCCCGAATTACTTCATCATCATGAAATCCCTCATGTTTATTTTGATACCACTGCAGTAATTATAGCTCTAATCCTTTTCGGCAGATGGCTTGAAAGCAGAGCAAAAAGGAAAACAGGAAGTGAGATAAAAAAATTAATTGAATTACAGCCAAAAACTGCTCTAGTAAAAATTAATAATGAAGAAAAGATTATTAAGATTGAAGAATTAAAAACCGGGTATATCGTTATTGTTAAACCAGGTGAAAGAATTCCGGCTGATGGGAAAATTGTTTCCGGGCATTCTACAATTGATGAATCAATGGTAACAGGAGAAAGCCTTCCTATTGAGAAAAGTACAAACTCAAAAGTAATTGGAGGAACTATAAACAAAACCGGCTCATTCGAATTTGTGGTTTCCGCCGTTGGAAATAATTCTGTCCTTGGGCAAATAATAAAACTCGTTGAGGAAGCACAATCATCTAAAGCCCCAATTCAGCAATTGGCGGATAAGATTGCATCGGTATTTGTTCCTGTTGTAATTGGAATAGCCTTAATTACATTTGTTACCTGGTTAATCATTGGAGGTGATAATTCTTTTAATTCTGCCCTGATAAATTTTGTTGCCGTTTTGATAATTGCTTGTCCGTGCGCTCTCGGACTTGCTACTCCAACAGCAATAATTGTTGGTACAGGAAAAAGTGCAAGGCTTGGTATTTTAATAAAGAATGGTCAGGTTCTCGAGTTAGTCCATAAGATGAAAGCAATAGTATTTGATAAGACAGGAACTTTGACTGAAGGAAAATTTGCAGTGAGTGAAATAAAATCTTTTGGTATAAGTGAAAATGAATTATTAAAATTTACTGCCTCGCTTGAAAAGAAATCTGAACATCCGGTTGGACAGACAATCCTTGATTATGTTAAAGAAAAAAATATAATAATTCCGGAACCGGAATCTTTTAACAGTATAACCGGTAAAGGAGTTGAAGGAATAATTGATTCGATAAAAATAATTGCGGGCAATAAAAAACTGATGATTGAAAATAATATTGATCTTTCTCAAATAAACGGTATTGAAAGTCCGGATCAAATTAAAACTACTGTTTATGTAGCAATAAATAATAAACTGCAGGGTTTAATTGAGATTGATGATGAGATAAAAGAATTTTCTGCAGCAGCAATTAAATCGCTTAAAGAAATGGGAATAAGAACTATTATGATAACTGGTGATAATAAGAACACTGCAAAATCTGTAGCTGATCAAATCGGGATTGATGAATTTGAAGCGGAAGTTTTGCCCCAGGATAAATCCAAGGCTGTAAAAGAATTGCAGGGGAAGTATGGAATTACGGCAATGGTGGGCGATGGAATAAATGACGCACCCGCTCTTGCACAAAGTGATATTGGAATTGCAATTGGAAAAGGAACTGATATAGTAATTGAAACAGCGGAAATAGTTTTAGTCAATGATGATTTAAGAAATGTTGTTAAAGCAATAAAATTATCCAAACAAACTTTGAAAGTCATAAAACAAAATCTCTTCTGGGCTTTTATATATAATGTAGTTGGAATTCCTCTTGCGGCGTTGGGCTTGCTTAATCCAATTTTTGCAGCGCTTGCTATGTCTTTAAGTTCAGTATCTGTGGTGAGTAACTCTTTGAGATTGAAAAACTATAAATTAAAATAGAACGCGGAAGATATTATGAAAGAAGTTCCATCAGAAGATTTTTGGATTCCACTTTCGTGGGAATAATAAATTACCTAACATTAAATCCTTGGTAATCTTTCCAGATAAGAACTGTTGCTAAGCACGGCAAACGTATCAGTGTTTCTAAGCTCATCAAGGTTAAAACAATCCATATAACTCATTGTGCTTTTAAGTCCATCCGAAATATTATCGATAACATTTTTAACAGCACCTTTGTAAGCGACCATCGTTTCTTCGCCTTCTATAAATTCATTTCTCATCTTAACACCGAAAGAAGCTGAGCCTCTGTATTTTTTCCAGAGTTGCCCCTGGTATTTTATTACCTCACCCGGAGTTTCTCTTGTTCCTGCAAGCATTCTTCCAAGCATCACCACATCGGCACCTAATGCTAAAGCTTTTGTTATATCTCCCGGATGTTTAATCCCGCCATCAGCAATTACTTTTATCTTAAGTTTAGATTTTTCTTTAGCAAAGTTAACATTAATTAAAGATGACACTTGTCCGATTCCAATTCCTGTTTGAACTGAAGTTGTACACACACTTCCGCTTCCAATTCCAACTCTTACAGCATCAGCACCTGAGTTTTCAAGCTGCTGCAAAGTTGCACCATGAGCTATATTTCCAACAATAACCTGGACATTAAATTTATTTTTTATTTCTTCAGTTTTATTTAATACAGCACAGTTATTTGCATTTGCAGTATCAATACAGATTATATATCCTTGTTCAACAAGCTTTTCAATTTCTCCTGATTCAGTGTTAAGTGCAATTGAAACTGCTTTTATAAGTTTCTTATCTTTTTCATCACTGAAAAGATCATCAAGAGAAGAATCGAACCTGTTAAGTATTCCGAGACAACCTAAATGGGAAAGTTCTTTAGCCATCTCAAGTCCTGTCACTGTATCCATTGGGCTTGAAATAACAGGAACATTTAATTTAACATTAAGGAATTCACAAGCGGTAGAAGTTTCAGCTCTCGATTTTATTCTTGATACTTTGGTGGGAATTAAACTTATATCATCGTACGTTAATGAATAATTGTATTCGTTAAGATCTTTTCTCGAGTATATTTTCATTTATAAAATAACCTTTCATCTATATAAGCGATTCAACTTCATTAAGAAGATCATTCATCTTTTGAGTAATACTTAAAACAGGTTCAGGTGAACTCATATCAACTCCTGCTGCCTTTAGAATATTAATCGGGTAATCTGAACTGCCTGCTTTCAGAAAGTTCAGATATTTCTCCAAAGCAGGTTTCCCTTCAGTTTTAACTTTTCTTGAAAGAACTTCCGAAGCAGAAAAGCCTGTTGCATACTGGTAAACATAAAAGTTATAATAAAAGTGTGGCACTCTTGCCCAGGTATAACGTTCTTCGTCATCAACAATCATTTCCGGGCCCCAATATTTCTGGTAAAGGGAACCAAATAGTTCACACAAAGAATCCGGAGTTAATGCGATTCCGCTTTCAGTTTTTTCATATACATTCATTTCGAATTCAGCAAACATTACTTGCCTGTAAAAAGTCAAAGTAATGTTATTAAGATATTTCTCAAGGAAATAAAGCTTCTCCTTTTTGGATGAAGCATTTGAAATAAAATGATCAAGCAGCAGGGATTCATTAAAAGTTGAAGCAACTTCTGCAAGAAAAATTGAATAGTTTGCATAAGGATAAGGCTGGGTTACTCCGGTAAAATGAGAATGCATGTTATGTCCCATTTCATGAGAAAGAGTAAAAACATCATTCAGCAAATCAGTCCAGTTTAATAAAACATAAGGATGAACACCGAAAGTTGTACCAGATGAATAAGCACCGCTTCTTTTTGCCTGGGTTTCATATACATCAATCCACCTGTTATTAAAAGCCGTATTAAGTATACCGAGATATTCTTCGCCAAGCGGTTTTAGCGAATCAACTACAATATCTTTTGCTTTATCATAGTGATACTTTGATTCGGTTATCTGGTTGAACAATGTTACATAAGTATCATAAGGGTGTAATTCTTTTATTCCAAGCAGTTCTTTTTTTATTGATGCCCATCTATGTAACGGTTTAAGATTATTATTTGCTGTGTCAATCAGATTATCATAAACAGAAACAGGAATATTGAAACTGTCTAAAGCAGTTTCTCTTGCACTTTTATATTTTCTTGCAATTGCATTAAAAATATTTGTTTTAAGATTCCCATTGAACAAAGCAGCAAATGTATTTGCATATTGAAGATAAGGTAAGTAATAATTTTTAAATGCAGTTTGCCTGAAATCTCGGTCCTTTGAATACACAGCTGCATAATATCTGGCATGAGAAATTTCAATCTCATTTCCTTCTTCATCTTTAATTTTAGGAAATTTCATATCCGCATTAGTAAACATTGAAAATGCATTATAGGGAGCTTGTCTGATCTCTGAAGTAAGCGCAAGAAGTTCTTCCTGTTCCTTTGACAGTGTGTGAGCTTTTGTTCTTAAAAGATCATCAATTGCATGCCTGTACCTCAGGAGCTCGGGATTAGAATTAATCATCTGAAATAATTGTTCATCAGGAATCTGCAGCAATTCCGGTTTTATAAAAGAGCTTGCAGCAGAAACTTTTGAGTGAAGGTTTTTTATCCTTTCTTCCATCGCCTGGTATTTTGTAACCTTCATATCGCTGTCTATAGACAACATCGCATAGAGATAAAGCCTTTCAAGCTTTATTCCGACTGAATCATCAAATTGAAAACACTTTAAAAGATTCTCAGAGTTTTTTGAAAGAGTTCCTATATATTTTTCATAACCTATAATGTTTTCACATGCCCATTTAAAATCTTTTTCCCATTCATCATCATTTTTGTAGATATGAGTAAGATCCCATTTGTATTTCTCGTCAATTTCTTCCCTTGAGAAAAGTGAAGAAACCTGAGCTGATAAAAATATTTTTTTGTAACCTGTATTATTGTAAAGCATATGAAAACCCCCAACAATTGTTAAAGTTGGTTAATAAAATTTTTATTACTTAATGAACAATATTTGTTTTGCAACCGAATAATCTTTTCCCGAAAAAATTATCAAAAAATATAGAGTACAAAAATAAACTTCGCTTATAAATCCTGCTATCAAATAACATTTCATATTCTTGCAGGTTTAATTTCACATTAAAGGACACTAATTTCATTCCCAAGAATTCAAGCTCTTAAGGAAAATTATCGGAATAATTATCAGTAATAAAAATACTGATTAACAATAAACTTAATAATTTCATATTCAAAAATAACAATTTAGTTCTTAAGTTATTATAGTTGTTTTAAATCCACCGCTTTTTCTTGAATAATAATAAAAGTCCAATAGCAATAATCAGCATTAGCACCATAATCAAAGGATAGCCAAAATACCATTTAAGTTCCGGCATATTAAATGGACTCAGATCCGGGTTAAAATTCATTCCATAAATTCCAACTATAAAAGTTAAAGGTATAAAGATTGTTGAAATTATCGTTAAAACTTTTACAACTTCATTAAGTTTTAGCTGAGATGAGGATCTGTAAATCTCAATCATACTATTAACCTGTTCTCTATAGCTTTCAATCGTATCAACAGCATTTTTAATATGATCCTCAAGGTCTTTAATAAAAATCATATTTGATTTATGAATTAATGGTTGAATATCCTTTATCAAAGTATAAATAACCTCTTTAAGGGGGACAATTGAATGCCTTACTTTATTAATTTCTTTCCTAAACAAATAAATTTCTTCAATTGTCTCCTGTCTCGGATTATCAAGTAGCTCATCCTCAAAAATTTCCATTATTTCATCTAATTGAAGCAGGATGACTGTATAATTATCAACAACTGAATCGAGAAGACGATACATAAGATAATCAGCACCAAGTTTTCTTACTCTTCCTTTGGCTCCTCTTAAACGTTCTCTTATATGATCGAATTCATCTCCTTTTGTTTCCTGGAAAGTTATAAGATAATTTTTCCCAAGAATAAAGCTTATATGCTCAAATGATATTTTCCTTTTTTTATTATCATAGTTAAGGCTCTTGCTTATTAGAAAAAGATAATTTTCATTCTCTTCAATCTTTGGAGAATGAGCAACGTTAAGAACATCTTCAATTGTAAGAGAATTAATGTTAAACATTGCTCCGATTTTTTCTAATTCATTTACTTCATGAAGCCCGCAGATGTTTATCCATAAAATGCTATCATTGCTTAAAAGATTTTTCAGATCATCAACTCTTTCAATTTTTTTTTCAACTATAGAATTTTGATTATACTGAAAAATATCAATGCTTATTTCTTTAACCTTTTGTTCACCGGTAAATACAAGTGAACCGGGAGACATACCTCGTTTTTTTATTGCACTATTTAAATGGGACATAACACCCTCCGGATAATTTTTCTTAATGAATATTGTAATATAGTGAAGCGTTCTTAGATGATAAATATGGAATCCGGAGAAGATGACAAATGGATTATTCAGTTTCTGTCAAAGTGATCCGGACTTTACCTGTAAAATTATTAAAGCTGAGGATAAGAACTTCTGGTTGATAACCTTCAATCTGGTTGAATGTACCTGTTGTATTCTTATCAAAAACCTGCGAGTAGATAATATTATTCTGGGTAGCACGAATTTTAACTTCAACAAAACCAGATGAATGTTCATTTACTACTGAAAAAACTGAAGACTTGTTTGTATTAAGATAAGTATTATCAATAATTGTTGCTGTTATTTTGTATGCATTAATTGAAAAAATAAAAGAGTTGTTTGTTCTTGTTAAAACCGGTTGATTAACATTTCCTTCACTATCCGGAGGAACAATTTCCTGCCGGCAGGAATAAAATATTATAAGTGGGAAAAAAAGTATCAGTAATATAGACTTCATTTATAAAAAAATTATTAAAACAATTTAAACCTGAAGGGAATAGCGTAATGAAATAACATTACACTCCACTACTCCATCACCTTCCTGATTCGTTCATTAAAAAAATCAAAATCCCTTGCTTCAGAAATAAATTCCCGCCTTTTACCATTTTCATCAAAAATTATTGTTACAGGAATTGCGCCATTCCAACCAGGATTTAATACATTTATTATTTGTTCACTTCTTTTTTCATTTGCAACAACAACATTGAAATCAGCAGATTGTTCTGATAAAAAAGGCTTTATTTTTGTTTCTATTTCTGAAACCATATCAACAGAAATACTCAGGAATTCAAAACCGGAATTTTTATGTTTATTATTAATCTTAACAAGATCAGGAAATTCTGCTACACAAGGTTCACACCATGTGGCCCACACATTTACAAATAATATTTTGCCATTCCTGTTTTTAATCTTATCCTGTAACCATGCTTCATCAATAACCGGTATAAGCTGTGAAAAATTTGTTCTAATTTCTTCTTTTAGATCTTCATTATCTTTTGAGTTTTTGATACAACCATTAATGAATAATAGAAGTATTAAAAGAGAAAATATTAATCTCATTTTATATGCGTTTAATAGAACAGCCAAAAGCCTTTGTCTTGGAAACTGTAACTTTCTTACCTGCAAGTATTTCATTAAGTGCATTTGCCAGATCTTTTGTTTCTATATTTCCTTCATCGCGTGAATTATCTATTCTTCCATGATAAAGAATCTCATAAGTTTTGGAATTTAATATGTAAGCTTCAGGAGTAAAGCTCGCTTCAAACATATCTGCAATAATATTTTTTTCATCTTTCAAAACGGGGAATTTAAAACCATTCTTTTCGGCATGAGATTTACATTCACTTATACTTTCCTGCTTGTTGGAGTTAATTCCAAGAATAGCAATATTTCTATCATGATACTGATTATACAATTCAACCATTCTTTTGTTATAAGCATTTGAAACGGGACATTGGGTTGCAATAAAAATAACAAGAATTGCTTCCGAATCTTTGTAATCAGAAAGTGAATATTCTTTTTTATTAATATCTGTTAAAGTAAAATCATTAATTTTAATTGCAGTAAGAGATTCAGAATTTTCATTTGGATTACTGTTAGTTAATGCTAATATTGCAATAACAGATAAGGGGAGAACAAAAAGCAAGATAATAAGGATCCTCTTAAACATGTTTACTCCGTTGGTTAATTGATGGATTTAATTTTAAACATTTAAAATATTTAGTAATAGGGAAAAATATTTCTCCCTTATTGATGTGTTAACAAGCAAAAAGGTTTAATCAATTCCGGTTTAATGACTGAAGTTTTTCAATCGAAATTTTTAACTGTTCCCTAACCACTAATCTTTTGTCATGTTTATAAATATTTATTAGATCCGGTAATTTATTTACTGCACCCAATTCAGCTAAAAGTTGGGCTGAATGAATTCTGGTTCTGAAATATGGATTTGTTAGTGCAGATGAAATCACTTCCACAACTTCATCAAAATGTGTTTCTGAAAAAGATTTCCCAAAATCCAGAGCAATAATATCAAGCAGGTGCATATCTCCATAACTGTATTTATATTTTGTATATTCGTTAATAAAAGGAAGTACTGAAGGATCGCCAAGTTTTTGAAAACCTTCAAAAATTCCACGGCGGATTATATTGCGGTGAGAATCCATTTTCAGTGCATTGATCAATGTTTCCAAAGCTTTGGGATGTTTAACTGCACCTAATGAATATAAAGCTGCACCTTTTACATAGTAATTGTCATCATTTTTAAGCCTATTAAAAAGAATTTCACCAACCTGTTCATAATTAAAAATTGATAAAGCTCTGATTGCTGCTTCAAGAACTCTTGCATCTTTATCATTACAAGCTTTGAGCAAAGCTTCAAGTACTTTACTTCCTCCAATTTGTTTTAGCGTTTCTACAATAATTAGTTTTACCCCAAAATGTTCTTCTCTGGAAATACTGCGGTTCAAAACAGGTACTGCATTTTCACCAAACTTTACAAGTTCTTTTGCTGCATTTATTCTTCCAACAATATCATCATCATATTGTAATTGGTAGGATAGTTCTCTTAAACTTTTTTCAAAATCAACCTTGCAAAGAATCCATTCGTATTTGTTAAATCTTACTAGAACTGGATTTTCAGCAACATCAAAAATGAAGCTGTTTTCTTTACTTGTAATATTTATTTTTTCCCGTATTAATTGTTTCCCTGCGATAATCTCAATAAGAATTGGAATTTCAAATATTCCAACAGCCGGAAATAATTGCTGATTCTGCTTTACATTTAAAGTAAGTTTTCTATCCGATTCATTCCATGAATAATCAACCTTGAATTCCGGGAAACCTGCACCATAAATCCATTGCTGAAAGAATTTTCCAAGATTTTTTCCGCTTGATTCTTCAAATGCAATTCTCAAATCTTCCGTTGTTAGATTTAGATTTTTATGTTTATCGACATAATGCTTAACTGCTTTTTTAAATTCATCATCGCCAAGAATAAAGCGAAGCATATTAAGAATTGCTGCACCTCTTTCATAAGCTTTGCCGGTTCTCATCTCAACCGGAATTAAATTAACAAGCTTTATTGTATCCAGAGGTTCGGAAGGAAGTACATCAAAGTAAATTTCATTTGATAAATATCTTGAATACAGGAAAGCATCTTTTCCATATTCATCTTCAAACCAAAGATCTGTAAAGTAAGTTGCAAAGCCTTCATTGAGCCAGATATGATCCCAGGTTTTGCAGGTCAGATAATCACCAAACCATTGATGAGCAAATTCATGAGCAATCAAATCATCAGCAGAATAATTCGGTACGGCATTTTCATCATGTAAAATTCTTCTGTTCAAAGTTGTTGCAGTAACATTCTCCATGCCTCCCCACTCAAAATCCTGGACTATTGTTTGTGCATATCTTTCATAAGGATAAGGACAAACATAGTCAGAAAAGAAGTTTAGCATCTCAGGAGTTCTTCCTAAAAAGTAATCCTTTTTATCAACCCATTCTGCTGGGATATTATACTCAAGAGAGACACCTCTTACTTTTTCCTTAACTGTAACAAAATCACCAACAACTACGGAGGTAAGGTAGTTTGAGTAAAGTTTATCCATTTCCCAATAAAAAGTTTTATTGCTTCCCTCATCTCTAACATCTTTAAGAACGCCATTAGAAATTGCTGTAAGGTTTGATAGGACAGTAATAATTAATTCTGACGTGAATTTATCATCAGGCATATCATAAGAAGGATACCAATACCTGTTATTTTCTCCCTGTCCCTGTGTCCAAATTTGATGGGGCATATCAGGTATTTCTTCAGTTGGTTTGAAGAAATACATTCCTTTTGGTGGAAAGGCTATATAATTTATTGAAACCGTAACTAAATCTTTTTCAGAATAATTTTTATCCATCTCTATAAAAAGATGCTGATCATCCTGCTTGAAATGAAGTTGTTTATCAAAAATCTTAACTGAACTAACCTTCATTGTTTTAGAATGAAGTACAAGCTCATTAAAACTATTTATAAGAGGTGAGAATGAAAAATCACAACTGCCAGTTACTTTCTCTTCGTTAAAATCAAAAGCAAGATTTAACTTAATATGTTTCTGGTCGTAATCTTTCGTTTCAGCGTTAAGAAAAGAAATTGTATCTGTTTGTGCAAGAAGGTTTATTATAGGAAGAAAAAAAAATATAAGGCTGTAAAGAATATTTTTCATTATCATGATTATAATTGTTTCAAAGTTAATTGTTCTTTAATGAAATTATTTCGGTAAACAATTTAACAATTAAGCAGTTTATCAATTGATATCAGATTTCTTCCATTACAGCCCGTGCGGCTTTAACTTTATTCTGAAATTTTATGGTGTGTTCTCTTTGAAGTCGTGAAGCATGTTTTTCAAGATAATCCGAGTAACCTTTCATTGATTTGCAATCATACTGAATACAATAAGCAGTTTCATCCGGTGAATGTGCGGGTACCACAACTTTAAATATTTTGAATGAATTGAAATAACCGGTATCCATTACATCCTGTAAATGGATTTTTTTCATCCAGTTAAGCCATTCATTTTCAACATCTCTACTTATATATATTGTTACGCTGTAGATAATCATTTTTTTAGTCTTTAATTCCTGCCCACCAGGGGAAAGAGCTGAAATCAAATAGTATATTACCAAGTAAATAAACAAGAACCGTGACTAAAATAACACCCATAATATTAACAGCAAAACCAGCTTTCACCATATCGGGAATTTTCAATCTTTCGCTTGCAAAGATTATTGTATTAGGAGGTGTTGCAACCGGCAGCATAAAAGCCATAGATGAAGAAAGTGTAGCAACTATCATAAGCAAAAGTGGATGAATCCCCATCGCAATTGAAACAGATGCCATAATAGGCAATATCATTTGAGCAACTGCTGTGTTGGATGTAAGCTCTGTTAAAAAATTAATAACTACGGCAACAAGTAAAGCAATAAAAAAAGGAGAAAGTTCTTTAAAGTAATAAAAGTTATTTCCTATAAATTCAGATAGGCCGCTTTTGGTAAAACTCAAAGCAAGAGCAAAACCTCCGCCAAAAAGTAGAATTATTCCCCATGGAACTTTCGAAAAAACTTTTGAATTAAGTATAGTCCTTTTTTCATTTTTATTTTTAGATGGAATAAGAAAAAGAATGAGAGCCATTCCAATAGCAACAGTGCCATCATTAATATAATCAGGATATGGTAAAAGCCTTCCCCATCCTGGAATTAAAACAAATCCTAAATTTAAATCACTTCTGAAAATCCAAAGCAAGGCTGTAATGCTGAAAATTAAAGCAACTGTCAATTCTTCAAAAGTGATTTTACCAAGTTTAAGATTTTCCTCTTTTATAAATGAAGGATTAATACGGAGATTTTTATCAAACTTAAAAAATACCTTAATTAAGAGGAATCCTATGAAGATTAACATTAATACCGAAATCGGAACAGCAAGAAGCATCCACGAACCAAAAGAAATCGCAGGTGCTTCCGGAAAGATGATCTGGTAGATTCTTACAAATGCGAGATTTGGTGGTGTGCCGATTAAAGTTGCTAATCCACCAAGACTGCACGAATATGCTATGGTGAGCAATAGAGTAATTGAAAAATTTTTTGTTGCTTCTATTTCAAATTCACTCTCCAGCTTATGAATTATTGCTAAAGCAATCGGCAGCATCATTAGAGCAGTTGCTGTGTTTGAAATCCACATGGACAAAAATGCAGTTGAAATCATAAATCCAATTACAATTGAAACAGGACTTCCTCCCAGAATATTTATAACTGTTAATGCAATTCGTCTGTGCAGACCCCAATCTTCCATAGCTAATGCAAGTAAAAATCCTCCAAGAAAAAGAAAAATAACAGAATTAAAATATGATGAAGCAATTTCTTCACCGCCTATCACCCCATATAAAGGGAAGAGAATAAAAGGTAATAATGAAGTTGCTGCAAGCGGAATTGCTTCAGTCATCCACCAGACTGCCATTAAAACTGCAACCGATGCAGTATAGGTTATTTTAGGATTTTCAGGATCCAGGTTTGTAAAAAAGAAAATGTAAAAAGATAAGACTATTCCTGTAATCAGGCCAATTTTCGATGATAGTTTCAAATACGATGAAATATTTTTGACAAACTTAGAATAATTATAAACTAAAATCTATTATTTATCCTGAAAAACTGAGGAAGGATTTTAGTTTTAAATACAGATGAAATATAATGAGAAATCCATCTCCGTAATTCTATAGTGGGCACTTAATAGAAGGGACCGAAGATGGATTTTCTCAAAACTTTTATTTAATCAAAACTAATTGTTTTTTCTGCAATCTTATTTTTAATCTCTATCCAGAAATAAATAAACACTAAGACTGGAATCAATGTATTAAAAAGTATCGTGTTTGCCAGCATAAGTAAAAAGAAATTCAGAAATAACTAATTAATGTTTAAAGATTAAGTAAAAGCGAAATAAATAAAGTGACAGGGATAATTAATTTTATTTGAAGTTTAGATTATCATTTGGTTCAATATGAACAAGCACATCACTGATTCGGGGAAATACAGATTTAATCCTGTCCTTAACTTTGTGCGCTATTTCATGTCCTTGAAAGACTGAAATTTTTCCATCAACAATTACATGAAGATCTATGAAATAATCAAATCCCATTTTCCTTGCAAAACATTTTTCAAGAGATAAAACCCCTTCAACAGATAATCCAATCTCTTTTACCTTTTCAATAATATCTTTAGGTGGTGCTGTATCCATAATTTCCAATAAACTGATACGCGCAAGTCTGACAGCATTAAAGATGATAACTCCTGAAGCGCACAAGGCTGCATAATCATCCGCCATCTCAAAACCTTCACCGCCAATTAAAGCTACAGTTATACCAACGAATGCAAAAACCGAAGTTATTGCATCACCACGATGATGCCAGGCATCAATTTTAACAACTGTGCTTTCAACAGATTCACCAATTTTTATAACAAATCTAAATAGAGTCTCTTTAACAATAACAACAAGGACTAAAACCAAAAGTGTAAATGGCGCAGGTGCATGATGCGGGGTTATAATTTCATGAATGCTCTGAATAATAATAATAACAGCAGCGATAAGTAGTGCAAGAGCTACAACCAACGCAGCAAGTGGTTCAGCTTTGCCATGACCATACGGGTGGTCTTGATCTGCTGGTTTGACAGCAATTTTTAATCCAACAAGAACTATTAAAGAAGTAATTACATCGGAGACAGATTCTATCGCATCGGCAATAAGAGCATAAGAGTTTCCTAAAATTCCGGCCACACCTTTTATAAATGCAAGCAGGATGCTGAAAATCAGTCCTACTAGTGTCGACTTTATTCCTTTCGAAACGAGTTGTCCTCTAAATAGACTATTATTTCTCAAGACTACTTAACTCAGAAATTTGTAGAGAAATTTACAAATTAATACCTATTAATAAATAAATGAGCCGACTTCAAATAAAAATGCCATACCTCGGAGATATGGCATTTTTAGTACTTCAACACTTTATTAAATAATAATTACTTCAGAAGAATCATTTTCTTTGTTGAAATAAACTTTTTACCTGAAGCGCCGGTTGCATCTATCTTATAAAAATATACTCCGCTGCTAATTTGTCTTCCATTTGTCAAAGCATTCCAATCAACTGAATGATACCCGGCAAACATATCGCCATTAAAGAGCGTTGCTATTTCCTCACCCAGAAGATTATATACACTCAACTTAACATTTGCATCTTCCGGTGTTGCAAACCTTATAGTTGTTGAAGGGTTAAATGGATTCGGGTAATTCTGCGAAATTGAAAATGAAGTTGGAGCTGAGAATTGATTGCTCTCCAAACCAGTCAAAATAGAATCAAATGAAACTTTAATGCCTATATCATCTATGAATACGCCATCTAAGGTTCCCATTTCATCCGATACCACTCTAAACCGAAATAGAATATTCTCATTGCCAGCACCGGTGTAATCTGATATATTTATTTTTTTATCTCTATAGCTAAAAACACCAGATGTATAACCATCCAGTATATTCCATTTTGCACCATTATCATTTGTTATTTCGACTAGCAGAGAATCTTTTCCGTTTTCGAGCAAATGCCTAACAAAAAATTCTAATTCAGCGTATTTATAAATACTTAAATTAAACGGATATCGAAATGTAAGCGGATTATCGGAGTTGTCAATATAATCCCCAAATGGGCTATCTGTTATCGAGAAAAGACCGCCATGTTTGGTAGACTGTGTAAGATCCCATCCATTTCCAAGATCCCAAAAAGAGGTTCCATTCTCAAAGTCATCAATTACTTGTGAGGTATCTACTATATAAAATAATGTTTCCGAAATGCCAGTGTTTTTATTTGATGAGATATCATTTGCTTTAACATAATAATTAACTTGATCTCCAACCTGACCTGAATTGGAAAAGGAAAAAGTCCCTGAAAATTCATTTTTTCCCAAGGAAATTAAAGTTGTACTGTCTGAGTTATCGTTGTTGACCCAATAAATCAATTTCGCTGAAGCTGTATCAATTCCCATGTTATCATCAATCATGACTAAGAACTCGTATGGAGAAGGGCCAAATGCATTAACAGTTGATTTAAAATATGGATTTAACAAAGTAATTGTAGGTGCCTGAGTATCATTACCCACATTAAATGAATATACTTCTGTAAAGGAATAGTTGTTGGAAATGGA
>Ga0105107_10001230_pt1 | contig 16619 bp, 19 predicted proteins | sample PPLLaktember2015_6_FD_79335 | JGI IMG/M metagenome (GOLD analysis project Ga0105107, IMG submission 79335) | Freshwater sediment microbial communities from Prairie Pothole Lake near Jamestown, North Dakota, USA - PPLs Lake P8 Core (1) Depth... | ecosystem: Environmental > Aquatic > Freshwater >...
ACCCGAACAGCAGCACCCCGAGCAGGGTCGCGATCATGGCCCAGCGGCGCGTCACGCCTCCTCCCCCTTCGCCTTGTCCTTCTCCACGCGCTCGACCCGGCTGCGGTCGAGCTTCACGCGCACGCGCTCGTGGACGCCGAGGTCGACCGTGAGCACGTCGTCCGCGGCGCCCACCACGACGCCGTGGAGCCCGCCGGTGGTCACGATCCGGTCGCCCTTCTGCACCGTCTTCAGCAGCTCCTCGTGCTCGCGCTGCTTCTTCTGCTGGGGGCGGATCAGGAGCAGGTAGAAGATCAGCATGATCGCCGCCATCGGGACCAGGAAGCCGATCGGATCCTGGGCGCCTCCGGCCTGGAGCGCGACCCCGAGCGAAGCGGTGCTCATGACGGCCTTCCTACCGCGACGCGTCGCGGCGCAGGGCCTCGGCCTTGTCGGTGCGCTCCCAGGGGAAGCCGGCGTCCTCGCGCCCGAAGTGGCCGTGGTAGGAGGTGGCGCGGTAGATCGGCCGCCGCAGCCCCAGGGAGTCGATGATGCCCCGGGGCGTGAGGTCGAAGTGCTTGCGCACCAGGCGCACGAGCAGCGCCTCGTCGTGGGGCGAGGTGCCGAAGGCGTCGACGCGGATCGAGACCGGCTCGGCGACGCCGATGGCGTAGGCGATCTGGATCTCGCAGCGGCGCGCGAGGCCCGCGGCCACCAGGTTCTTCGCGACCCAGCGCGCCGCGTAGGCGGCGCTGCGGTCGACCTTGGTCGGGTCCTTGCCCGAGAAGGCGCCGCCGCCGTGGCGGCCCATGCCGCCGTAGGTGTCGACGATGATCTTGCGCCCGGTGAGGCCCGCGTCTCCCATCGGCCCGCCGATCACGAAACGCCCGGTGGGGTTCACGTGGATCGCGGTCGCGTCGTCGAGCCAGCCCTGCGGCAGGACCGGCCGGATGATCTGGTCGCGCACGGCCTTCGCGAGCTTGTCGTAGGAGACGTCGGGGGAGTGCTGGGTGGAGAGCACCACCGCGGCCGCCCGCTTCGGCTCGTCCCCCGCGTACTCGATGGTCACCTGGGACTTGGCGTCGGGCCGCAGGAAGTCGAGCTCGCCGCTCTCGAAGCAGGCCCGGTGGCGCTCGATCAGCTTGTGGGCCATGCGGATCGGCGCCGGCATCAGCTCGGGGGTCTCGTCGCAGGCGAAGCCGAACATCATGCCCTGGTCGCCGGCGCCTTGCTCCTTGTGCAGGCCCTCCCCCTCGGTCACTCCCTGGGCGATGTCCGGGGACTGGCGGCCGAGGGCGACCATCACGCCGCAGGTGGCGGCGTCGAAGCCCATCGCCGAGTCGGTGTAGCCGATGTCCTGCACCACCTGGCGCGCGAGGGGCGCGATGTCCACCTGGGCGCGCGTCGTGATCTCGCCGGCCAGCACCACGAGGCCGGTGGTCACGAGGGTCTCGCAGGCCACGCGCGAGGCGGGGTCCTGGGCCAGCATGGCGTCGAGGACGGCGTCGGAGATCTGATCGCACATCTTGTCCGGGTGGCCCATCGAGACCGACTCGGAGGTGAAAAGGGACCCTGCGGACATCGGATGGCTCCCTGCGCGGCCGGGGTGAAAGGCCTTGAGGGCGCGGAGGTTAGGAGACCCCCGGTTGGGATTCAAACCTCGAGCGCGGGCTCGCCCGGGGCCTCGAGGAGCTGCCCGAGGGCCTCCACGGCCTGCTCGGCGTCGTCCCCGACCGCGCGCACGCGGAGCCGGGTCCCCTGGCCCGCGGCGAGGGAGAGCAGGGAGAGCACCGAGAGGCCGCTCACCCATTCGTCTTCCCGGGCCACCTGGATCTCCGAGCGGAAGCGGCCGGCGAGGGCCACGAAGCGCCCGGCCGGGCGCGCGTGCAGCCCCAGCTCGCTCTGGATCAGGAACTCCCGCTCGCAGACCTGGCTCACGGCTCCCGGTCCGGCAGCAGCTCGCTGGCCAGGGAGATGTTGCGCTGGCCGTAGCCCTTGATGAACGCCGCCAGCTCCTCGAGGGGCTGGGCCTTCCGCAGCGTGGCGAGCTTGATCAGCATGGGCAGGTTGACGCCCGTCACCACCTCGATGCGCTTCTCGCCCAGGAAGGAGAGCGCGATGTTCGAGGGCGTGCCTCCGAACATGTCCGTCAGGATCAACACCCCCTCGCCCTGCTCGACGCGGTCGATGGCCTCGGAGATCGCCGCGCGCATCTCGTCGACCGACTGCTTCGGGTCCACCGACACCGCCGCGAAGCCGCGGGCCTCGGGCACGATCAGGCGCAGCGCCTGGAGCAGCTCCTCGCCCAGCCGGTAGTGAGCCACCACGACCACGCCGATCATGCGTCGACCTTTCCCGCGTCGCGGTGAGTCACGTTCACGCCTCGCCCGGCCGCGCGCAGCTCCCGGGCCAGGGCCTCGATCACCGCCACCGAGCGGTGCTGTCCGCCGGTGCAGCCGACGGCGACCGAAATATAGGCCTTGCCCTCGGCGTCGTAGAGAGGCAGCACGAAATCGAGCAGGCCTCGCAGGCGCTCCATCAGCGCGGCGGCCACGTCCCCCTTCAGCACGAACTCGGCCACCTCCGGGTCCACCCCCGTGCGCGGCCGCAGCTCCGGCTCGAAGTGCGGGTTCGGCAGGAAACGCACGTCGAAGAGCAGCTCGGCGTGCTGGGGTATGCCGCGCCGGAAGCCGAAGGAGGTGAGGTTCACGAGGGTCTCGCGGGCCCCACCCTCCGCCCAGCGCACCACCGCCTCGCGCAGGCGGTGCACGTTCAGCCCGGTCGTGTCGATCACGAAGTCGGCGAGCCGGGCGAGCTCGGCCAGCAGGTTCCGCTCGCGCTCGATGCCCTCTTCGACCGAGCCCTGGGGCGAGAGCGGGTGGACGCGCCGCGTCTCCCGGTAGCGGTTGACCAGCGACTCGTTGGAGCAGTCCAGGAACAGGAGCTGCACCCGGGCACCGTCGCGGCGGAGCTGCTCGATCACCCGCGGGATGCCGGCGACGAAGCTCGCTTCCCGCGTCTCGATGGCGAGGGCGATCTGGCGCCGCGGCGAGTCGGACTTGGCGCACAGGTCGAGGAACTGCTCGACGAGCTGGGGCGGCAGGTTGTCGACCGAGTAGAAGCCGACGTCCTCGAGGGCGTCCATGGCGGTGCTGCGGCCGCTCCCCGAGAGCCCCGCCACGAACACCACCCGCGTGTCCCGCGCCGTCACGGCCGCCGCGACTCCTCGCGCACCCGCGCGTCGAGGCGGCCCGCGGCCACCACGCCGGCGGCCCGCAGCCGGTGGTCCCGGGCGGCCACCTCGACGAGGGTCGCCATGTTGCCCGCGGGGCGCACCGGCAGCAGGAGGCAAGGAACGGGCTTGCCGAGGATCGTCTCGTTCGGCCGCAGCAGGCCGATGCGCTCGTACTCGGCGCCCTCGCGCCAGTGCTCGAGGCGGCAGCACAGCTCGACGGCGCACTCGTCGCGCACCGCTTCCGCTCCGTAGAGGTCGGGCACGTAGAGGATGCCGAGGCCGCGGATCTCCACGTGGTGGCGGATCAGCGCGGGCGCGGTCCCGAGCAGCTCGCCGCCCGCCAGCCGCAGCTCCACCACGTCGTCCGCCACCAGGCGGTAGCCGCGGCGGATCAGCTCGAGGGCGGTCTCGCTCTTGCCGACCCCGCTCGGACCGCGGATCAGGACGCCGACGCCGAGCACCTCCAGCAGGGTGCCGTGGAGGCGCAGGCGGCCGCCCTCCCCCTCGCCGCGGGGCGTCAGAACTTGGCGTCCTCCTCCTCGATCGCGCTCAGCACGTCGTCGCGGGTCTCGGCCTCCAGCAGGGCCTTGCGGAAGCCGGCGTCGCGAAAGAAGCGCGAGATGCGCGCGAGGGCCTTCAGATGCATGCCGCCCGAGTGCTCGGGCACCACCAGCAGGAAGAAGAGGTGGGTGGGTTGGCCGTCGATCGACTCGAAGTCGACGCCGCGCCGGCTGCGGGCGAAGCCGGCGAGCAGGCGCTGGAGGCCGGGCAGCTTGCCGTGGGGAATCGCCACGCCGTCCCCGATGCCGGTGCTCTGGAGGTTCTCGCGCTCGATCAGCACCTGGAGCAGGCGCTCGGCTTCCACCCCGGGCTCGGCGCCGGCGACCGCGCGGGCGAGGCGCTCCAGCACGGCGGGCTTGTCCGCGGACTCCACGTCCAGGATCACTGCGTCCTTGACGAGGATGTCCATGATCTTCATGCCGCTCTCCCACCCGCGCGCCGGGCTGGACGCTACCCGACGCGACGCCGTTTCGTCGAGGACAGGATGTTCATCGCCTCGCGGTACTTGGTGACCGTCCGCCGGGCGATGTCGATATTGGAGCTGCGGAGCATCGCGGCGATGCGCTGGTCCGAGAGCGGGCGCCGGGAGTCCTCCGCCGAGATGATCTTGCGGATCTTCTCCTTGACGCTCTCGCTGGCGATCGCGTCGCCGTCCACCCGGTTGATGCTCGAATTGAAGAAGTACTTGAGCTCGAAGATCCCCTGGGGCGTGTGGGCGTACTTGTTGGTCGTCACGCGGCTGACCGTGGACTCGTGCATGCCGATGTCGTCGGCCACGTCCCGCAGGTTGAGGGGGCGCAGGTGGGCGATGCCGCGCTCGAAGAACTCGCGCTGGTGTTTGATGATGCTCTGCATCACCTTGTAGATGGTGCGCTGGCGCTGGTGGATGGACTTGATCAGCCAGAGAGCCGAACGGACCTTCTCCTGGACGTAGTCCCGCGTGCCCTTCTCGACGCTGCCCTTCTGCAGGAGCACGTCCCGGTACAGCGAGCTAATGCGCAGCTTCGGCAGACCGTCCTCGTTGAGCACGATGTGGAACTCGTCGCCGATCTTGTGGACGTAGATGTCGGGGACGATGTAGACCGGGTCGTCGCCCCCGTAGGCGCGTCCCGGCCGCGGGTCGAGGCGGCCGATCAGGTTGGCCGCCGCCGCCACCTCCTCGAGGCTCGCGGACAGCAGCTTCGCGAGCTTGCGGAAATCGCGCTTCTGGAGCAGGTCCAGGTGGTCGCTCACGAGGGCGCGCACCAGCGGGTGGTCGATGCCCAGGGCGTCGAGCTGGAGCAGCAGGCACTCGCGCAGGTCGCGCGCGCCGACCCCGGGCGGGTCGAAGCCCTGGACCTTGCGCAGCGCCTGCTCCACCACGGCTTCGGGGACGCCCGAAGCGCGCGCCACCTCGTCGAGGCCGGCGCGCAGGTAGCCGTGCTCGTCGAGGTTGCCGATCAGGCAGCTCGCCGCGCGGCGCTCGTCCTCGCTGCAGGGCAGCAGCTGGAGCTGCCACTCGAGGTGGTTCGCCAGCGACGGCCGCCGGGTGAGCGTTGCCTCGAGGGAGCGGCGGTCGTCGTCCGGGCGCACCCCGGCGCCGGGCTGGGGATAGGAGTCCGCGTAGTTGCGCCAGTCGAGGTCCGCGAGCCGGTCGCCCTCCTGGGCGTCGCCGCTCGGCTCGTTCTCCTCGGGCGCGTCGGGGGCCGGGGGCGGGGAGACCTCCACGTCCTCGCGGATCTCCGCGGGCAGGTCCTCCTCGATCTCGCTGGTCTCCTCGAGGACGGGGTTCTCGGTGAGCTCCTGCTGGACGACGTCGACGAGCTCCAGCCGCGACAGCTGCAGCAGCTTGATGGCCTGCTGCAGCTGGGGCGTCATCACCAGCTGCTGGGTCAGCTTGAGCTGCTGCTTGAGCTCGATCGCCATCGCGTCTACCCGAGCCGGAAGTTCTCTCCGAGGTAGATCTCGCGGACCTGCGGGTCCGCGGCGATCTCCTGGGGGGTTCCGTGCCGGATGATCTCCCCGTCCTTGATGATGTAGGCGCGGTCGCAGATGGCCAGCGTCTCGCGCACGTTGTGCTCGGTGATGACGATCCCGATGCCCCGCTCCTTGAGCTGCTCCACGATCTTCTGGATGTCGATCACCGAGACGGGATCGATGCCCGTGAAGGGCTCGTCGAGCAGCATGAACTTCGGGTCGAGCACCAGCGCCCGGGTGATCTCCACCCGCCGGCGCTCGCCGCCCGAGAGGGAGTCGGCGCGCTGGTCGGCGCGCTCCGTGAGGCCGAGCTCGCCGAGCAGGTCCTGGAGCCGCTCGCGCCGCAGGGTGCGGTCGGGCTCCACCGTCTCGAGGATGGCGAGGATGTTCTGGGCCACGGTGAGCTTGCGGAAGACCGAGGGCTCCTGGGGCAGGTACACCACGCCGAACCGCGCGCGCCGGTACATCGGCAGGTCCGTGACGTCGGTCTGGCCGAAGAACACCTGGCCCGCGTTCGGCCGCACGCCGCCCACGATCATGCCGAAGGTCGTGGTCTTGCCGGCCCCGTTGGGGCCGAGCAGGCCGACGACCTCGCCGGGGCCCACCTCGATGTCCACGCCGCGGACGACGGTCTTGTCGCCGTAGCGCTTCACGAGGCCCCGCGTGGAGAGCGAGCGGGCGTTCATCGCCCGGTCCCCGCCGGCGCCCCGCCGCAGCCCTCGGCGTCGGGGTTGATGCGCACGTCCGCGGACCCGTTCACCTTGAGCAGCTGCGAGGCGGTGTGGAACACGATCTCGCGACCGCGCACGATGTCGCAGCCCTGCTCCACCTCGGCGACGTCGCCGACGCACACGATGCGGTCGTCCTTGCGGTAGAAGGTGGCCTGCGCGCAGCGCGCGACGCGGCCGGCCTGCTTCATGGTGACGGAGCCGCTCGCGACGATGCGATCGGGCTGGCTGCCGTTCGGCGGGTAGTAGGCCTCGAGGCGCTCCGAGCGGATCACGAGGTCGGCCTGCTTCGCGCGCACGTTGCCGACGAACTGGAAGCGCCGCTTGCCGCCTTCGTCGAACACGTCGAGGACGTCGGACTTGATCGTGATGGGGGCGTCGCTGTCGAAGCCGGCGGCCGGGGCCGTCGCGGCGGCGGCGGCGGCCCGCGTCTCCGGCGCGCCGGGACCCGCGGCGGCCGCGGCGGCCTCGGGGGCCGAGGCGACGGCCGGAGTGGAGGGAGCCGGCGGCGCCGGGGGAGCCGCCGACCTCGGGGCGGGCGCCTCGTTAGCCTGGGCGATCACCTGGCTCGCGAGCTGCTCCACGGCGGCCGCGAGCTCCTTGGGCCGCGCGACCTCTACGAAGAAGCGCCGGCCGATGGGCTCGCCGCTGCGGCCGTCGCGGAGCCGCGCGTCGATGCTGAGCTTGCCCCCGAGGCCCGTGGTGCGCCCCACCACGAGGGCGCCGACCTGGCCGCGCTGCGCCTGCTCGGCGGCGGTCCGGGCTTCCGGGTCGGCCATCGGTGTCCCTCCGATCTCCGGCGGGCTCGCCACCCGCGCGACCCCCAGCGTGCTGAGGCGGCGCGCGAGCATCAGGGCCACGTCCGGGACGTCGGCACCCACGTCCCCCACGCGCTCGAAGGGCGCGACACCGATCGACAGACCCGTCTTCGGCGAAACCGCCGCCTCACTCGAGGGCTGCGCCGGCGCCGGCGCCGCGAGCCCGAGCCAGATCGCGGCCATCCACCACCCGATTGCCTGCTTGCTGCTTCCGGCCTTCACTCGCCCTGCTTCACTGTGGCGCCCCCGAGAAGCTTCAGGCGACCCTCGCGCACCTGGTAGCGGAAGCCGCCCCCGCGCAGGGTGCCGCCGGCGTCGCGGATCACGACCGGGGCATCCGTCGTGACCAGGCCGGCCGCATGGTCGTAGCGCAGGCGCGCCGTCTCGAAGCGCCTTCCGTCCGGCGTGCGCCCGCGCACGCTGCCGATCCCGACGAAGCTGCCGCTCGCGAGATCGAGCTCGCCGTGGTCGCAGCGCAGCTCGAGCTCTCCCTTCGAGTCCGCCGTGGCGAGGCGCAGGCCGACGCTGCGCAGGAGCACCTGCTCGCGCTGGGGCAGCACGCGGGCCTCCGCGGCCTCGAGGATCACCCCGCTCTGCTTGCCGCTGCTGTCGGTGTAGGTGAGGGAGGTGAGATCGAGGGTCTGGGGCACGTCGGCCTGCTCGGCCGCGGAGGCCGGAGCGGCGAGGGCCAGCGCTGCGAACGCGGCGCGGCAAGCGGCCAGAGCTCTCGTAGGGCGCGGCATGCAAATACCATACCCTGCGTGAGGCTCAGGGCAAGGAAAAAAGGCGGAAAACTGGGGCTTTCAGGGCTCGCCGTGGCTCTCGTCGCGATGCCCGAAGATCGTCCGGAAGGGCTCCTGGTGGCCGACCCAGTGGGCCGGTCGGAACAGCAGGTAGTCGAAGGCGACGCCGATCGGATGGAGCGCGTAGGCGATGATGCGGAGCGGGTGTCCCGCGCGCTTCGAGTCGTACTCGTCGGCGGCGGCGGGCACCGACCACGCGACCCCGGCGGCGACGAGCACCGCGGCGAGGATGCTGCGGGAACGGCGCTGGGCCACGAAGTCCTCCCGCGCCGCAGGATAGCCCAGCCGGGCGCCCCCTGCCGCGCGGCCCTCTGGTAAGCTGCGCGCGATGCTCAGGATCGTGGCCGTGCTCGGCCTCGCGCTGGCGCTGCTGGCGGCCGTGCTGGTCGCGAACGCCCTGCGGCCGGGAGCCGCGCCGGAGCCGGCGGAGCCCGTCGCGCCCCTCGCCCTCGAGCGCCAGGCCCTCGCGGAGCGCCTCTCCCGCGCGATCCAGGTGCCCAGCGTCTCCGGCGGCGAAGGCTCGGCCCCGGACCTCGAGGCCCTCCGGGAGCTCCATCGGCGCCTCGAGAAGAGCTTCCCGCGTCTCCACCGGGCCCTCGAGCGCGAGGTCGTGGCGGAGGGCTCCCTGCTCTACCGCTGGGCGGGCAGCGAGCCCGGCGCCGCGCCCGTCCTCCTGATGGGGCACCTCGACGTCGTGCCCGTGGAGCCGGGCACCGAAGGCCGCTGGACCCATCCGCCCTTTGCGGGCGTCGTCGACGAGCGCTTCGTCTGGGGGCGCGGCGCCCTCGACGACAAGGTGTCGGTGCTCGGGATCGCCGAGGCCGTCGAGCGGCTGCTGCGCGACGGCTTCGCGCCGCGCCGCACCGTGTACCTCGCGTTCGGCCACGACGAGGAGGTGGGGGGCGCCGCCGGGGCCGGCGCGATCGCCGCCCTGCTCGAGGAGCGCGGCGTCCGCCTCGCCTACACCGTGGACGAAGGCATGGGCATCGTCGCGCGGGGCCTGGTGCCGGCGGTGCCCGCCGACGTGGCGCTCATCGGGCTCGCGGAGAAGGGGTACCTCTCGGTCGAGGTGGTGGCGAGCGCCAGCGGCGGTCACTCCTCGACCCCGCCCCGGGAGACCGCGATCGGGCGCCTCTCGCGGGCCCTGGCGCGGCTCGAGCGCAGCCCGCAGCCCGAGGCGATCCGCGGCCCGGTGGCGGCGATGTTCGACAGCCTCTCCGGCGAGGCGGACTTCGGCATGCGCCTGCTGCTGCGCAACCGCTGGCTGTTCGACCCGCTGATCCGCGCGACCCTGCGGCGCGAGCCGGCCCAGGCCGCGATGCTCCACACTACGACCGCCCCCACCCTGCTGCGGGCGGGGGTGAAGGACAACGTCATGCCCAGCGAGGCGCGGGCGGTGGTGAACTTCCGCATCCTCCCCGGCGACAGCGTCGAGGGCGTCATCGCCCACGCGCGGCGCGCCCTCGACGACGCGGGCCTCGAGATCCGCGTGCTCGAGGCCCGCGAGCCGAGCCCGACCTCCGACCCCGGTTCGGAGAGCTACCGCGCCCTCGCCCGGACCATCCGCCAGGTGTTCCCCGGGAGCGTCGTCGCGCCCGCCCTCGTGCTCGGCGGTACCGACAGCAAGCACTACGCCGCCGTCGCCGAGCAGAGCTTCCGCTTCGTGCCCCTGCGCCTCGCCCCCGACGACCTGAAGCGCATCCACGGCACCGACGAGCGCATCGAGATCGACGCCTATCTCGGGGTCGTGCGCTTCTTCGCCCAGCTCCTGCGCAACACCACCGGCTGACGCAGCGGGCGCCGCCGGACGTTGAGCCGCGAGTCCCGGCCCGGTATGCTGCGGTCACCTGCCCGGCGGGCGTCCGTCCCGCCTGCTCTTCCCGCGCCGCGCTCCGAGGAGTCCCCATGCCGCGCTACGCCTACGAGCGACTCACGGCCCTCGACAACTCCTTCCTGCTCCTCGAGAAGCCGAACTCCTACATGCACGTGGCCTCGACCCTGATCTTCGAGGCCGGCCCCCTGCGCCGGCCCGAGGGCGGCATCGACGTCGACGCCATCCGCGAGGCGACCGCCGCGGCCCTGCCCCGGATCCCGCGCTACCGCCAGAAGCTCAAGTACATCCCCGTCGAGAACCACCCGGTCTGGGTCGACGACGACCGCTTCAACCTCGACTACCACCTGCGCCACACGGCGCTCCCGAAGCCCGGAAGCGTGGCGCAGCTGAAGGCGCTGTCCGCGCGCATCATGCAGCAGCACCTGGACCGCTCGCGGCCGCTCTGGGAGATGTGGGTGGTCGAGGGGCTCGAGGGCGACCGCTTCGCGCTGATCTCGAAGGTCCACCACTGCATGGTCGACGGCGTCTCGGGCGTCGACCTCCTGAACACCCAGCTCCGCACGACGCCCGACCGCAGCATCCCCGACCCGGTGCCCTACTTCCCGCGGCCGGCGCCCTCGGGCCTCGAGCTGCTGCGCCACGAGCTGCTGCGCCGCGCCGCGCTCCCGCTCGCGGCGCTGCGCGACGCGCGCGACTTCGTGCGCGAGGCGACCGACGCGCGCATGGAGATCGCGGTGCGCCTGCGCGCCGTGGCCGAGACCCTGGGCACGACCTTGCGCCGCGCCTCCGACACGCCCCTCAACCGCCCGATCGGCCCCCACCGGCGCTTCGACTGGCTCGCGATGGACGTTGCCGAGATCAAGGAGGTGCGCAGGGCCTTCGGCGGCTCGCTGAACGACGTGGTGCTCACGGTGGTGACGGGCGCGGTGCGGCGCTTCCTCGAGCGCCGCGGCGTGAGCCCGAAGGGCCTCGACTTCCGCGTGATGGCGCCGGTCAGCGTGCGCAGCGCCGACGAGCGCGGGCGCCTCGGCAACCGCGTGTCGGCCTGGATGATCGACCTGCCCGTCTCGCTCCCCGACCCGCGCCAGCAGCTCGAGCGGATCGCCGCGAAGACGCGGGAGCTGAAGGAGTCGAAGCAGGCGGTCGGCGCCGACGTCCTGACCCAGGTCGCCGACTGGACGCCCTCGAACCTGCTCGCCCTCGGCGCCCGCAACGCGACGCGCCTGCTGCCCTTCAACATGGTCGTGACCAACGTGCCGGGTCCCCAGGTGCCGATGTACCTGCTCGGCGCGCGCATGCTCGAGGCCTACCCCCACGTGCCCCTCGCCGACCGGCTGGGCCTCGGCATCGCCCTGCTCTCCTACGACGGCCGGATCGGCTGGGGCTTCAACGCCGACTACGACGCCGTGCCGGACCTGGACCGGTTCGTCGACGACGTGCGCAGCGCCTTCGCCGAGATGCGCGAGGCGGCCGCCGCCGTGGCGGCGCGCGGCGAGGCGAAGCCGCCGCGGGAGAGCGCCGCGCCGCGACCCGCGAAGCCGAACGGCAAGGCGCGGCCGGCCGCAGCCGTCTGACAGCCCGCTTCCGACCCGCGGCCGCGCTCCTGCTCGGGGCCCTCGCCTGCGGCGAGGCGCCCGCCCCGCCCGAGCGCGCGTCGGTGGTCGTCTCGATCCCGCCCCTCGCCTGGTACGTCGATCGCCTCTCGGGCGGCTCCCTTCCCGTGGAGACGCTGCTCCCGGCCGGCGCCAATCCCCACAGCTACGAGCCCTCCCTCGCGCGCCTAGAGGCGGCGTCCCGGGCCCGGATCTGGGTGCGGGTCGGCCATCCCGCCCTCCCCTTCGAGAGCAGCGCCCTCGAAGCCCTGCTCGCCGAGCGCCCGGACATCGCCGTCGTCGACGCCGCCGCCGCCTCCGACAAGGCCGGGGAAGAGCCCCACGTCTGGCTCTCGGCCCGCCGCGCCCGCGGCATCGCCGCCCGCATCGCCGAGGGCCTCGCCGCGGGCCTCCCGGAGCAGGCGCCCGCCTTCGCGGCGGGCCGGGCCCGGCTCGACGCCGAGCTCGAGGCCCTCGACCGCGAGCTCGGCGAGGCGCTGCGGCCCTTCCGCGGCCGCGCCTTCTTCGTCCACCACCCCGACTGGAAGCTGTTCGCCGAGGACTACGGCCTGCGCCTCGTCGCCCTCGAGGAAGGCCACAAGGAGCCCGCCGCCCGGGCGCTGCGCGACCGCATCGAGGACGCGCGCCGCGAGGGCGCGCGGGCGATCTTCGTGTCGCCCCAGTTCTCCAGGGAGAGCGCGGAGCTCGTGGCCCGCGAGGTCGGCGCCCGGGTGGTCGTCGTCGACCCCCTCGCCTACGACTGGCCCGCTACGCTGCGGCGCATGACCGGCGCCCTGGTCGAGAGCTTCGCCGAATGACGGGACCGGCCCTCGAGCTGAGCGACGTCTGGTTCTCCTTCGGCGAGCTCCCGGTGCTCGAGGGCGTCGACCTCCGCGTCGAGCCCCGCGACTACCTGGCGCTCCTCGGCCCGAACGGCAGCGGGAAGACGACCCTGGTGAAGCTCGTGCTCGGGCTCCTGCACCCGTCCCGCGGGAGCGTGCGCGTGCTGGGCGCCGAGCCCGAGGCCGCGCGGGGGCGCGTAGGCTACGTGCCGCAGCGGGTGCGCTTCGACCTCGACTTCCCGATCCGCGTGCGCGACGTCGTGCGGATGGGGAGGCTGCGGCGGGGTCGCATGCTGCGCCCCCTCGCCGCCGCCGACCGCGAGGCGGCCGGGCGTGCCCTCGCGACCGTCGAGATGGAGGGGCTCGCCGAGCGGCCGATCGGCGCGCTCTCCGGCGGCCAGCTCCAGCGCGTGCTGATCGCCCGGGCCCTCGCCATGGGGCCCGAGCTGCTGCTCCTCGACGAGCCGACGGCGAGCCTCGACGAGCGCATGGGCCACGGGGTCTGGGAGCTCCTCGCGGAGCTCTCGAAGGGGATGACCGTGATCGTCGTCTCCCACGACATCGGCGCCATCTCGCGCCACGTGCGGACCGTGGCCTGCCTGAACCGTCGGCTCTACACCCATCCTTCCCGGGAGCTGACGCCCGAGATCCTGGAGGCGACCTACGGCTGCCCCATCGACCTGATCGCCCACGGCCATCCCCACCGGGTGCTCCGCGACCACGGCGGAGGCGGCCGGTGATCGAGGCGCTCTCGACGCCTTTCTTCCAGCGCGTGCTCGTCGCCGGCCTGCTCGCGAGCGTCGCCTGTGGCGTGATCGGCAGCCTGGTGGTGGCGAAGCGCATCTCGAGCCTCTCGGGCGGCATCTCCCACGCGGCCTTCGGCGGCGTCGGCCTCGGCTATCTGCTGGGCTTCGACCCGACCCTCGGCGCGGCGCTCTTCGGGATCCTCGCGGGCGTCGTGATCGGCCTCGCGTACCGCCGCGTGCGCTCGGGGCTCGACACGCTGATCTCGGTGGTTTGGGCCGTGGGCATGGCCCTCGGCATCCTGTTCGTCGCCCTGACGCCCGGCTACGCGCCGGACCTCACCTCGTACCTGTTCGGGAGCCTGCTGCTCGTGCCCTGGAAGTACGTGGCGTGGATCGCGGCGGTGGACGTGCTGGTGCTCGCGGGAGTGACGCTGCTCTTCAAGGAGCTCCAGGCCATCGCCTTCGACGAGGAGTTCGCCGAAGTGGTGGGGCTGCCCGTCGAGGCCCTCTTCCTCGGCCTGCTGGCGCTCACCTCCCTCGCCGTCGTGGTGCTGATGCGCGTGGTCGGCGTGATCCTGGCGATCGCCCTGCTCACCCTCCCCGCGGCCACGAGCCGCCAGTGGACCCGGAGCCTGCCGCCGATGATGCTCGGCGCAACGGCGCTCAGCGCCGCCTGCACCCTCGGCGGGCTGCTGCTCTCTTTCGAGCTCTCGGGACGCGCTTCGATCTCGGCGCCGCCGGGGCCCCTCGTCGTGCTGCTCGCGGCGGCGCTCTTCGCGCTCTCGAGCGCGCTGCGCCGGCTGCGCGGTCGCGGGGCGTGACGCCTCCCCGGCGGTCCCCTACCCTGCGACCCTGGTGACGAGCGGCGAGATCCGACCTCTCTGGCGCACCGCGGCCCTGGCCGCCCTGGTCGCCTTCCTCTGGCTGCCCCGCGGCCACCTCGCAGGCCACGACGAGATCTCGGCGGCCCGCGCGCACCACGCGCCGAGCGCGAGCGCCTTCGCGGCCGCGCCCTTCCACGCCGAGGGAAGCGAGCGCGCAGCGGGCTGCCCCCTGTGCCTCTCGCTCTCCAAGGTCCGCAGCACGCTCGCGGCCGTCGCGGGCCTCGCCTGGGGCGCTCCCACGGCCGCGTCGCCCCTCGCGGCGCTCCGCGCCGCTCACGTCGCCGAGACCTTCGTCTCGGCGCACACCGCTCCGCGCGCTCCTCCGGCCGCCTGACGCTCGGCTCAGCCTGAGTCCCGGGGCGCTCGGCGCCCCCGTCGGCCACCGCACGCATCCGCCGCGCGCCTGCGCGCGCGCGCCGGATCCGGAGGAGACCATGACCGCGACCTCGCCGAGGCGCCGCCCGCTCGGGCGGACGCTCGCCGCATCGCTCTTCGTACTGGCTCCGATCGCCCTGCCCGCCGCCGCGGCGGAGGAGAGCGAGATCGACGCGCTGAAGGCGCAGATCGAGACGCTCGCGAAGCAGAACCAGGGCCTCACCCGCAGCGTGGAGGAGCTCCGCCAGCAGGTCGGCGAGGCGCGCGACGAGGCGCGCGCCGCGCGCGACGCGGCGAACGAGCCGCCGGCCGTCTCCGCGGCGCCCGCCTACGCCGGCTACGGCGCGGGCGGGGCGCCCGGCGACCCGCTCGCCCAGACCTCCGTCGGCGGCGCGCGCCTCCAGCTCCTCGACATCTCCCTCGACACGCTCTGGGCCTTCGGCTCGTCGACCGCCGAGAACGACGAGCTGCCCCTGCTCCAGGGCGGCGGTCACGATCCGCGCCAGCGGGGCTTCAACCTGCCCCAGATCGAGCTGTCCTTCTCGGGAGCCGTGGACCCCTACTTCACGGGCGAGGCGCACCTCGTCTACTTCCTCGACACCGAGAACGAGTCGCAGCTCGAGGTGGAGGAGGCTTTCGTGCAGACCCTCCAGCTCCCCTTCGGCCTCCACGAGCTCGGGGCGCAGCTCGAGCTCGGCACCTTCTTCACCGAGTTCGGACGGCTGAACCCGCGCCACCCCCACGCCTGGGACTGGCAGGACCAGCCCGTGGTGCTCTCGCGCTTCTTCGGCGAGGACGGCCTGCGCGGGCCGGGCGCGCGGCTCGGCTGGCTGCTGCCCCTGCCCTGGTACTCGGAGCTGCACCTCGGCGCCCAGAACGCCAACGGCGAGACCATGACGAGCTTCCTCGCGAACGACGAGGTGTTCGAGGAGCGGCCGATCGGCGGCCGCCCCTTCGCGAAGGAGGGCCTGCGCGACCTCGGCGACCTCCTCTACCTGCTGCGCTGGGTGAACGGGGGAGACCTCTCGGACACCTGGTCCGCCCAGGTCGGCGCCTCGCTCCTCCACGGGCCCAACGCCACGGGCTCGGACGGGCGCACGCTGATCTACGGGCTCGACTGGGTGCTCAAGTGGCAGCCGCTGGTGAGCGACCGCGGCTGGCCCTTCGTGAAGGTCGAGGGAGAGCTGATCCGCCGCGACTACCGCGCCGACTCCTTCTACGGCTGCGAGGACGGCTCCGAGGAGTGCGACGAGCCGCTCTCCCTGTCCGGCAAGACGCTCCACGACTGGGGGACCTACGCCCAGGTGCTGTGGGGCTTCCGGCGACCCTGGGCCGCGGGAATCCGCTACGAGTACGCTAGCGGGAGCGGCGCCAGCGTCGGGCCCTACGACGGGCGGAGCGCCGATCCCTTCCGCGACGACCGCCACCGGATCGCGCCGCTCCTCGTCTTCTACCCGTCGGAGTTCGCGCGCCTGCGGCTCCAGTACAACTACGACCGCTCGGAGTTCTCGAGCGAGGCCGCGAACCACACGGTGTGGCTCGGGCTCGAGTTCGGCATCGGGCCCCACGCGGCCCACGCCTTCTAGGAGGACGCCATGACGAAGCGAATCTCGCGCTGCGCCGCGGCGCTGCTCGGGGCGTGGCTCGCGGCCGCCGCCGCGGCGGCGGAGCCGCTGAAGGTCGTCGCGACGATCCCGGACCTCGGCAGCCTGACCGAGGCGATCGGCGGCGACGACGTCGCGGTGACGACCCTCGTGAAGGGCCCCCAGGATCCCCACTTCCTCGAGCCCCGCCCGAGCTTCATCCGCTCGCTGCACGAGGCCGACGTCTTCGTGCTGGTGGGCATGGAGCTCGAGGTGGGCTGGGTGCCGCCGCTGCTGAAGAGCGCGCGCAACCCGAAGGTCCTGCCCGGGGCGCCGGGCTACGTGGACGCCTCGACGGCGATCGTGCCGATGGAGGTCCCGCAGACGACGCTCGACCGCTCGATGGGCGACGTGCACCCCTACGGCAACCCCCACTACCTGACGGATCCCGTGAACGGCCTGCGCGTGGCGGCGCTGCTGCGCGACCGCTTCGCCGGGGAGCGCCCCGAGGCCGCCGCGGCGTTCCGCCAGCGCTACGGCGACTTCGCCGCGGAGCTCGCCGCGCGGCTCGTGGGCGCCGAGGCCGCCGCCGGGCGCGATCCCGAGCAGGTCGTGCGCGCCGTCGAAGAAGGACGCCTCGACGCGCTCCTCGGCGGCCCGCCGGGGGGCTGGCTCGGGTCGGT
>Ga0105107_10001235_pt1 | contig 16579 bp, 14 predicted proteins | sample PPLLaktember2015_6_FD_79335 | JGI IMG/M metagenome (GOLD analysis project Ga0105107, IMG submission 79335) | Freshwater sediment microbial communities from Prairie Pothole Lake near Jamestown, North Dakota, USA - PPLs Lake P8 Core (1) Depth... | ecosystem: Environmental > Aquatic > Freshwater >...
ATGATGTAGTCGAGTGGATAAGAGGCGCGGGTGTTCTCGGTAATGGCTTCGTCGTCCAGGTCAATCGCTCTGGAGACCGGATCAAACACCACATTCTCCAGTATGGTCCCGAACCTGCGTGTGCACGCATGTATCTGCGGTTCAGCGGTGGGGGAGAGCTGGATGACCTTCGCATAGCATCCCCCTTCGAAGTTGAAGATTCCCTCATCGCTCCAGCCGTGCTCGTCGTCGCCGATCAAGCGACGTAGCGGATCGGCGGAGAGAGTCGTTTTCCCCGTTCCCGAGAGCCCGAAAAAAAGTGCGGTATCTCCCTGTGCGCCGATATTCGCCGAGCAGTGCATGGGCATGACACTCTGCAGCGGCAGGAGATAGTTGAGGATCGTGAAAATCGATTTCTTGATCTCTCCGCCGTAACCCGTATTGCCGATGAGGCAGAGCTTCTGAGCGAAGTTGAGTACGATGAAGGTGTTTGACGCGGTGCTGTCGATTTGCGGGATGCCTTTGAAGCCGGGCGCGGCAATCACCGTGAACTCCGGAACATGCCTGCGGAGCTCTTCGTTCGTGCGCGGGAGAATGAACATGTTGCGCGCAAAGTGCGAGTGCCAGGCGAATTCCGTGATGACACGGATGGGCAGCTGGTAATTCGGGTCGGCGCCCGCGTAACAATCCTGCACGAACACGTCGCGCCCCTGCAGATACCCCTGCACACGGTTGTAGAGATCGTTGAATTTTTCGGTGCTGAACGGACGGTTGTACTCGCCCCACCAGATATGCTCGTCGGTGGTCCCCTCCTTGACAACGAACTTGTCATTGGCCGAACGGCCTGTATGCTTCCCGGTATTGACAACGATGGGTCCGCTCCTCGCAATCCGCGCTTCGCGCCGGAAGGCGATTTCTTCGTAAAGTGCCTCCGTGGGGAGGTTCCAGTACGCCATTCGCAGATTGGCGAGACCGAGGTTGTCCAGACCGTAATCGCTCTTCAGGGCCTGCGCTTCGCCTTGTGCCGGTGTCTTGATGTCGAGCAGATTGTTCATTGCCAGTCCCTGATCAGTTTTCGTTCACCGATGTAGATGTCATTGGGTGCATTGGGGTCCAGTGCCCACTTGATGCGCTCAAGCCCTTCCTTGATGTCCTTCACGGTGGTCGCATAGCTCAGCCGAAGATGTCCTTCCATGCCGAACTCCTTTCCCGGCACCGTTACCACAAGGGCCTTCTGCAGCAGGAAGTTGGAGAGCTTGACGGAATCCTTGCTGTAGGCGCGGAAGTCGGGCAAACAGTAATACGTGCCGTCGGGTTTGGTGATGGATATCCCGGAAAATGCGTGGAGCTCCTGCATCATGACGTTGCGATTGTTCTCCAGCGTCAACCGGAGGGTCTCCACGACGCTCTGCAATCCGGTAAGGGCCCCCTCTGCAGCCGCCTGCAGGATCACGGAGGTGCAGGACGAAGTCTGCGCCTGCACGTTCGTCATCACCTGCACGATCTTCCTCGGGGCGATTACCCAGCCGATGCGGAAGCCCGTCATTCCGTACAATTTGGAGATCCCGTTGATGCTGATGACATGTGTGTTTTCTACGTCCTTGCTGGTATACTTGTACGGTGAAACGGAGACCTTGCCGTCGAATACCAGCTTGTGGTAGATATCGTCCATGATCAGATAGATACCTTTGCGCTCGCAGAACTCGACAATGCTCGCAATGAAGTCCGGTCTGTACATCAGCCCGGAGGGATTGTTGGGGCTGTTGACAATGATGGCCTTGGTGTAGGAGCTGACGGCTTTTTCGATTTCTTCCATCCGCGGGTGGAATGATCCGTCCTCCGGCGTCACAATCACCGGCACGGCATAGACCATCTTGATCATCTCAGGGTAGCTCACCCAGTAGGGAGCCAGCACGATGACCTCCTCCTGGGGATTCAACAACGTGAACAGCAGTTGGAAGAGGATTTGCTTCGCCCCGGCGGAGACAAGCACGTTTTCCGGTGCCACAATCCGGTCGTAGTTTTCCTCTGTGTACCTGATGATAGCCTTCCGCAGCGACGGAATGCCTTCGGTCGGCGTGTATTTGATGTCACCGGTGTTGAGTCTGGCCGCGGAAGAGAGAATGGCGTTGATGGGCGCTCTGTTTTTTGGCTCACCGGCGCCAAGATGGATCACGGCTTCTCCGCGTTCCCGGAGCAGACGTGCCTGTTCGTTCATTGCCAGCGTTGGTGATTCGGCGATTGAACGTGCCAGTTGACTGATGCCCATGAAGGAGTGCGCCTCCTGACGCTCGTAGGGGGGATGAACACGGAAAAGAAAACGTAACAAAATGACTGCAGGAAAGCAAGAAAAGGGGCTTTTTGTTATATTGGAGCACTTGCCACATCAACCCCGAATATCCCCGGAAACGTGTCACGGAAGGAGTCGGATTCGACGGATCGAGTTACGGCTTCAGCAAGGTGGACAACAGCGATATGATCCTGATCCCCGACCTGAGCACCGCGGAAACACGCTTCGAATACCGGCCTCCCGACGCCACGGCGAACCCGTACTTCATTCATTTTCTCCCCCGGAACATGGATGAAGCGCTCGATGCGCTGGAAGTGGATCAGGACTTCCTGAAACGCGGAGGGGTGTTCAGTAAGGAACTGATCGACCAGTGGGTGGGTTTGAAGGAAAAGGAGATCCGCTCCATCGGGACGATGCCGCACCCGTTCGAGTACAAACTCTACTCCAATCTCTAGACTCACATCGCAAAGGTAACCCGGTGAATCGCAGCGCCGTCCTCTGGATTGTTGCTTTCCTTCTCACTGCATCCGTCGTCATCTACCAGCGCATGACGGGACCAACGTATCCTTTGGCGGGAAGTCTGACCGTCGGCGGGCAGGACATTGCGTACCGCTTCGATCGATCACACGGCGGAGAAGGGGATCATGAGGTGATCGTGAGAACCGGGAGCCCGAATGTCAGCGGCGTGCTGGAATGGAAACGGCACAAGACGGACGATGCCTGGAACGCTGTGCCTATGAGCTACAGTGACGGGGATGTGCGTGCCGCGCTCCCGCACCAGCCGCCCGCAGGCAAGCTGGACTATCGCGTGCGGCTTACGACGGTATCGTCAACCGCTCTCATCCCCGAAGAAGGGGGTGTCGTTATCCGCTTCAAAGGCGACGTGCCGCTCTTTGCGCTCATTCCCCACGTGCTTGCCATGTTCGGTGGCATGCTGCTTTCCACCCGTGCCGGGCTGGAGGGGTTCACCTCTGCCCCTCGCTATAGCCGGCTTATCGGCTGGACGATCGGTTTGCTCGCCGTCGGCGGGTTGATCCTCGGTCCCGTGGTGCAGAAGTACGCCTTCGATGCATACTGGACCGGCTGGCCGTTGGGCGGCGATCTCACGGATAACAAAACTCTCTTTGCGGTCATTGCCTGGATCGTCGCGGCAATCGCAATGCGCAAGTCAAAGATGCCCGCCCGCTGGGCTGTGGGTGCGGCACTCGTGGTACTGGCCGTGTTCCTCATCCCCCACAGCGTGCTGGGCTCCGAGCTGGACTACCGGGCAATGGACGCGGCACAACAACCGAAATAGACCTTTTCCCTGGGGCGGGGACATGCCACCCTCAGTCTTCACCCATCTCTTCCCGTCCGCGTACCTGTACGAACGCACTCCGCACCGGGGCCGGCATCTCCGAGTGCTCCCCGTGCAACGACTTCCAGATGATTTCGTTCAGCTCAACATCGGGAATCGCATCCTGTATGCTGAAGTCCAGTTCGTTGCTGCGGAGCTGACCGACCGCCTTGTCGGGATTTCGTTCGAAGAGATCGTGACGAGCCGGACGGCAGGTGAACGGCGTCAGGTCGGGCGTGGCGGTGAATGAGCCGTACATCGGCGTGGCTGCCGCATCGAACTGCGTCAGGGGCGGCAACCCGAGGATCAATTCCATGGTGCGCAACATGGATGAAGTGGAGTAGAGTTCGCTGTCCACGGCGCCTCGACGCACGTACGGGCTGATCACCAGCGCCTCCGTACGATGCGCATCCACGTGGTCGGGACCGTTCTGCGCGTCGTCTTCAATGATGAAGATCGCCGACTCCTTCCAGAACCTGCTGTGACTTATCCTCTCGACGAGCATGCCCACTGCAAGATCGTTTTGCGCCACGAACGCCCTTGGCGTCAGGGAACCGGAACGTGTCCCCTCGGTGTGGTCATTGGGGAGCTTGACGATCTGAAACTGGGGAAGCCCTCCGGTTCGCTCGTACTCGTCGAATTCTTTCAACCATTCCTTGACCCGGTCGACGTCGGAATAGCCCAGGTCCCATCCCCGGTAGAACGGCGCAACGTGTCCGGCAAGCGACGGCGCCGAGGGTTGTGCCGAGTCGCCGGGTACCTTCGGATTGAACACGAACTCCCCGTACGTGCGATAGGACTTTCCATTCCGCTGGCAATTGTCCCACAGGTAGCCGGATGACGGAAACACAATCGGGGCCCCGCCCTCATAGACATACTCGCCTCCCCGCCCCCCGTACACGGTCGGCCACGTCTTCTCGGTGTAGTCGGTGGCATACGCGCCCATGGACCAGTTGTGCCCGTCCGCACTTACTTCGGCATCGGCATAGAAATTATCGAGCAGAATGTACTCATTCACGAGCGCATGCAGATTCGGTGTGACCGCTTCAGGGAACAGGCAGAGCTTCGGATCACCATTGCCCTGCGGAAGGTCTCCGAAGACCTGATCGTACGTCCGGTTTTCCTTGATGACGTAAAAGACATACTTGATGGGCGACGATCCTCCCGTCACCGCCGGGATCGGATTGTCCGGGTCGTTTCCCGGCCGCTGGCTGCGCACGTCGGTGTAGCGATTGTTCTGATACACCTTCGCACTGTACGCGGCGAGTGCAGCGTCATCGGGCGGCGGGATGCGTGATAGGGAACCACTGAACATGGAGCCGATGTACTCTTCCTCTCTCGTCCGGACTGTGGGATTCGGTCCACGCGGATTCGCCCGGGAGGTGAACCCCTTGCCGTTGGTGACGAGTATTTCCCCGGTGCCGGGCCGCACGCTGACGGATGTCGGATACCACCCGACAGGGATGAATCCGATCGAGCGGGAACGGCCGGGCACGGAAATATCAAAGACCGCAAGACAATTGTTGTCTGCATTCGCAACGTAAAGCCGATGACGGGCATCGTCCACGGCAAGGGCATTCGGCGTGCTGCCCGGAGGCGCCTGGGGCGATAGCGCAGTCGTCAGTGTTTCCACCACCTTTCGTCCGGCAATGTCAATCACCGACACTGTGTTGTGATTCGAGTTTGTAACCCAGAGCCGTGAGCCGTCGGCAGAGAGTTCCATTGCCGATGGATGGTCGCCGACCCCGAAGGAATCGACAACGGTCAGAGTTGCTGCGTCGAGACGTACAACGCTGCTGCCTCCCCAGAGGGAAACCCAGATGCCCCGTGCATGCCCGTCGAAGAGAACACCGTATGGAATCGAGGGCAGAAGAACGCTCCGCCGCACGGTCCTGAGGTTAAGATCTAGCTCGTAGAGCCGGCAGTTTTCCTTTCCGGCTACATACGCGAAGGAGGCCGAGGGATCCACGTCGAGTCCGCCCGGCCAGATTTTCTCCTTGGGCCAGGGAGGTCCCACGGATATCGAGTCGTCCTTCACCGCTTTCCCGTTTGCGAGCCGGTAGATGCGCACGCAATTATCGTTTCCTCCCGATGCGACAAACTTCTTTCCATCATCGAAAAACTTGAGGCCGAGCCAGGCCTTGGGGATAGTCATGGTGTCGGTGACTTCCCAGCGCTCCAGATCAACCACGGAAATTGAGTGCCGGGACGTGCCGTCGTTGGTGATGATCGCTGTACGCCCGTCGGGTGAGAGGTCGGTGTTGAGAGGCAATTCCCCAATGTCGACATGTGTGCCCGCCGGAGAGAGACGCCAGCCGTTGGGGAGGAGTATTGTGCCATCGTCAAGTCTGCCGGGGAGGAGTGTCTGCGGGCCACCGCCGCACCCCCAGAGGAGCAATGCCGCGGCGGGCACAATGATGATGGTAACGAGCAGATGTCGCATGTGACTCCTCATTGTTGGATGCGGAAATCAAACAGACGGTCGTCGCGCTCGACTGCATCCACAACGTGCTGGCCGTCGATGATGTTCCCGATGATCGTGTAACGCCCGTCAAGGTGCGGCTGCGGTGAGTGGGTGATGAAGAACTGTGACCCTTCGGTATCCTTGCCCGCCGATGCGATGCCGATGGTGCCGGCAAGGAAGCGTGCTGTCGAAAACTCAGAGCGGAGCGTGTAGCCGGGACCGCCCCACCCGTCGCCGCGCGGGCATCCTCCCTGGATGACAAAATTCGGCACAACGCGGTGAAACGTCAGGCCGCGATAGAATCCGCGCTGGGAGGAAAGCTTGAGCATGCTCATGATGGTGAACGGCGCAAGCTCCTTGTACAGCTCCGCCGTGATATCGCCGCGCGCAGTGGATATGACCACGCGAATGGTTTCGGGGAGAGCGTGCAGGTACGCGAAATCGAAGTCGGTGTACATCGGCTCGCCTTGCCCGACTCTTGCGGCATAGTCCATGCCCGTCATCCGCCGGAGTGCCGCGGCTGCTTCCGCGGCAACGGGACGCTCTGACTCCTGCAGAAGGTCTATGAGTTGCGGAACCGCCTGGTTGTCACCCAGATCCGCCAGGGCGGCGATTACCTCCAGGAGAGCCTCGATGTCGTCAGGTCCGCGCAGCCCGGGCACCAGGCGTAAGAGATCCGGAGTACTCTTCGTGTCTGCAAAAAGCGAGTCGGCCATCATCCCCGCCGCTGTGGCAACCACCGCGGCGTCCCCGGAGGAACAAAGCCCGGGCAGCATCGAGCGGATGGTCCTCCGGAGCGCACGGTCATCCGTCCGCAAACCCGCAAGCGCGGTCAAGCCATCAAGTGCCCCGCAACGGACTATTGCACGGTCGTCATCGAGAGCGGCGAGGAGCGGCATCGCTGATTCCTCCGCCCCGGTTGCACCGAGCGCGCGAAGGAGGTCCGCTTGCAGATGCGCATTCGGCCAGGAGGAATAGACAAGGTGGGGGAATGCCCCGGAACGCAACAGTGAGGCAAGCGTGGCAGCTGCCTCCGCCTGATGTTGCCAGGGAAATGCATTCCCGTCGTTTGCCGCCATGGTTCCCAATTCCTGCAACAGCTCTTGCGCACCTCCTGTGCTGTCGGCCGGAGCGATATCAGACGACCGGAGCGCCGCGATCGCCGCCAGAGCGATATGCATGTTGCCGTCGAAGAATGCTCTCCGGAAAACCTCCAGCGCCTCCGGCTCCGAGGTGAGTGGGTGCACGGCCAAAGAACGGAAGGCTGCTACGCGCACACGCCAGTCGCCATCGGACGCGGCCATGCGGATCAGGGGATCTCTGGCGACTCGGACATCGCGAAATTTTCCCAACAACACAGCGAGATTCAGCCGCACGAGAGGGTCCCGGTCGTTGCGGAGTTGCACGAGATATTCAATCTCTGCTCTGGTTTCGGGATCGTCACCGATGCGCTGCAGTGCATAGAGCGCCTCCCAGGGAACCGGGCTATGAGTCTTTGCAGAGACCAGAAGATACCGCACCGCACCCGGGTCGGTGATGCCGCGGATCGCAAACCGCGCGATGCCCATGATCATGCCAGTCTCGTGCTGGCGGGGATAGACGTTCCCGATGCGGATCACGAGATCTCTCAGACCGTCAACGGTCCCGAATTTGCCGATCTCTTCTATCAGCCGGTCGGGTACCCGTGTCGATTGAATACGGTTCCAGATGAGGTCATGCTCCAGCTCCGCCCGGTTTCGGGCTGTCAGGAGGATCCCGGTCTGGCCGATGGCGAATGCCGCTGCTTCCTGCACGCCGGTCTCCGGATCGGTGAGCCCTCGTATGAGCATGGAAAGGGCAGTGGTGTCCTGAACGCTCGCGAAAGCGAGATATGCCCGGCGCCGAACCGCGGCCTGGTCGTCGGAAAGCAGTGAGATGAGTTTTCCGTCATGGACGGTCCGGCGGTCTTGAATCCGGAGGATTGTTTCGATGTTTTCGGTACGGCGGCGGTCCTGCTCTGCGGGATCATCCTGCGCGGAGAGGGTGGCCGTGGCGAGAAGAAACAACATGAGAGTTTTGCGCATGAAATGCCGGCAGAGATGGAAGATGCACCAAAGTAGGGAAATGGCTTGAAAAGCACAATCTCGTGGACCGCTCCGGTTTGATACTCAAACGGCTTTTGGGTATATTAATGGTTTGGAATCCATGGAGGTTGCATTGCCGTCTTTCGCGAAACGTACCCACACGTGCGGTGAACTCCGCGCTGATAGCATTGGGAGCAAGGTGACATTGAACGGCTGGGTGGATGTCCGCAGGGACCTCGGCGGCGTGATCTTTATCGACCTCCGCGACCGGTACGGTAAAACCCAGGTCGTGTTCAATCCGCGTCACAACGAAGAGGCACATCAGCTCGCCAAGGAACTCCGCAGTGAGTTCGTTCTCTCCGTTACGGGTACCGTGGAAACACGTCCTGAAGGCACGGTGAACCCGGACTTGTCGACCGGCGAGATCGATGTGATGGCCGAGCAGCTGACCATTCTGAGCCGGGCCGACACACCTCCGTTTCCCATCGACGGCGAAGTGGAGGCCGGTGAGGACCTCCGGCTGAAATACCGATACCTCGATCTGCGCCGTCCGCTGCTCCAGGCGAACCTGATGTTCCGGCACCGACTGTATCAGCTCGTGCACAAGTACTTCGACGAAAACGGTTTCATCGAGATAGAAACCCCCGTCCTGATGAAGAGCACCCCCGAGGGAGCACGCGACTATCTCGTTCCGAGCCGGGTCCACCGCGGTCGCTTCTATGCGTTGCCTCAATCACCTCAAACGTATAAACAGCTGCTGATGGTTTCCGGGATGGACCGCTATGTGCAGATCGTGAAATGCTTTAGAGACGAAGATTCGCGCGCCGACCGACAGCCCGAGTTCACGCAGATCGATGCGGAGATGTCGTTTGTGGACGAAGAAGATGTCAGGACCATAACCGAAGGGCTCATGCTGCGTGTCTTCAAGGAATTACGGGGTGTCGACCTGCAGCTTCCACTCCAACGCTTTACGTACCGTGAGGCAATGGAATCCTACGGGACAGATAAACCGGACACTAGATTCGGCCTCAAAATCAGCTGTGTTAATGACCTGGTGAGAGATTCGGGCTTCAGGGTATTCTCCGATGGGGCTAAGAAGGGCGGGGTGGTCAGCGGGTTTGTCGTCCCGGGTGAGGCGGGGATGACACGCAACCAGCTTGACGGGTTGGTGGACTACACCAAGTCGCTTGGAGCGGGCGGACTGGTGTACATTAAATGGACGGGAAACGGCATCGAGTGCCCCATTGAGAAATTCCTCGGAAAGGAGCTGTTGCAGCGTATTATGGAAGCAATGGGCGGGAAGCAGGGTGACCTGGCGCTGCTCGTCTCGGATGTATGGGCAAAAGCCTACACGATACTTGGCACGCTTCGCCTGGAGATGGGCCGGCGGCTTAAGCTCGTGCCCGAGGATAAACTTGACCTGCTCTGGGTAACTGATTTTCCTCTCGTAGAATACAGTGAAGAGGAAAAGCGGTTTGTAGCAGTTCATCACCCATTCACATCGCCCAATCCAGACGACATCACACTTCTGGAAACGGACCCCGGCAACGTGCGTGCCCGTGCCTATGACCTCGTGTTGAATGGAACGGAAGTGGCCGGAGGAAGCATCAGGATCCACGACCGGGCCCTGCAAAGCCGCATGTTCGAGCTAATGGGTATCGGACAGGAGGAAGCGGAGCACAAGTTTGGATTCCTGCTGAACGCGTTCCGCTACGGAGCTCCTCCTCATGGGGGTATCGCGTTCGGTCTCGACCGCATGGTGATGATCCTGACGGGGATGAAATCCATTCGTGATGTGATGGCCTTCCCCAAGACGGCAAATGCGGTGTCGCTCATGGACGAGGCGCCGAGTGCGGTGGATGAGAAGCAGTTGCGTGAACTTCATATCAGGATTGTGTGATGTGCCCGGCACTGACCGCAGGTCAGGACGAACGATTCACGTAATTCCACACAAGGACTTTTCAAAGCGGAAGGCTTCATGTTCGACGACCAGAAGACAGAAATCAAAGAACTTACCGAGCGGCTGACGGCCCTCCGGAGGTATCTTTGACATCGATGGAAAAGAGAAATCAGTCGCAGAACTTCAGGAAAAGAGCCACGTACCCCACTTCTGGGATGACAACGCTACCGCGCAGAAGGTGATGCAGGAAATCAGCGCCCGCAAAGAGTGGGTGGACGCCTGGAACAACCTCGCCAAGCGCCTCGGGGATGCCCGTACGTTCGTGGAAATCGCGGAAGAGTCAAACGACGAATCGCTCGCCGCTGACATCGCCGCGGAGCTGAAAGCAGTGCGGACGGGTCTCGCAGACCTGGAATTCCGTAATATGCTCAGCGGTGAGGATGATGAGAGGAACGCTATTCTTACCATCCACGCCGGCGCAGGAGGAACGGAGGCGCAGGACTGGGGCGAAATGCTCCTCCGCATGTACATTCGCTGGTGCGAACGGAAGGGCTTCAGTGTCGCCCTCGTCGACCGGCTCGACGGGGATTCCGCCGGAATCAAGAGCGCCACGGTGGAAGTGAGCGGCAAATTCGCCTACGGTTATCTCAAAGCGGAGAACGGTGTACACAGGCTCGTGCGTATTTCGCCGTTCGACTCGAATGCCCGGCGCCATACATCTTTCGCCTCCGTGTTCGTCTATCCTGAGATCGAAGACGATGTGGAGATCGAGGTGAACCCGGTGGATCTCAAGATCGATACCTACCGCTCGGGTGGCAAGGGGGGGCAAAATGTCAACAAGGTCGAGACCGCGGTCCGTATAACCCACGTCCCCAGCGGCATTATCGTGGCCTGTCAGCAAGAACGCTCGCAATTCCAGAACCGCGAGCGCGCGATGAAAATGCTGAAATCGCAACTCTATCAACGCCGCAAACAAGAGGAAGAGGCCAGGCGGGACGCGATCGAGAACACCAAGAAAAAGATCGAATGGGGAAGCCAGATCCGGTCATACGTGTTCCACCCCTACAATATGGTGAAAGATCACCGGACTGATGTGGAAACCAGCAACGTGCAGGGTGTCATGGACGGAGATCTTGACGATTTCATCAAAGGATTCCTGCTTGCCAACGGCCCCGGGAGCCCAGCGTAAGCATGTCGTATAGCAATACGATAGCCCGTCGGTATCTGCGCTCCCAGCGGAATGCGGGTTTCTTTTCGTTCATCGCCGCAATCTCTGTTCTGGGCGTCATGCTGGGCACCGCCACCCTCATCATCGCCCTCTCCGTGCTGGGCGGCTTCGAGCAGGAAATCACCGAGAAAGTGGTCGGCTTTACCAGCCATGTCCAGATCGTGGGTTACCAGAACCTGCCGCTCAGGGACTTCCGGGAAAACAGGCTCCGTATCGGCGCTGTCTCTCCGGTCATCACCTCGGTGTCTCCGTATGTCGCCCGGGAAGCGCTCGTTCGGTCCCGGGAAGGCGTCGACGGGATTTTCGTGAAAGGGGTCGACCCGTCCATCGAAAATGCCATTGCACTCAAGTACATGGTGGCAGGCAGCTACGACATTGAGCACGGGGAGGCCGAAGGTGCCAAGCTGGTCATCGGCCGTAAGCTCGCCAACCGGCTGGCGCTGGATATCGGCGATAGAGCGGTAATTTTCAGCGTCGGCACGATGCTCGAGGGAAAACAGGCGAGGGCAATGCAGTTCCGGGTGACCGGTATCTATGAGAGCGGCATGGCGGAGTATGATGACATCTACGGCTTCACGGACCTCCGCGATGCTCAGTCACTCTTCCAAATCAAGGATGCGGTCAACGGGTATGATGTGCATCTCAGCCGGGTGGACAGCGCCGAAGCGGTGGCGGAGCATATCTCAGAATTGCTCGGTTATCCGCACTACACCCGCACGGTGTTCGAAAGCTACCGCAACCTGTTCAGCTGGATCGAGCTGCAGAAGAAGCCGATCCCGATTATCCTCGGCCTGATTATCGTTGTGGCCACCGTCAATATTATCGGCACGCTGCTGATGATGGTCCTTGACAAGACGCGCGAAATCGGCATCCTGGCTTCCATGGGCGCGACACGCTGGGGGATTACGCTCATTTTCCTCAGGCAGGGATTGACGATTGCCCTGATCGGCACGGGACTGGGAAATCTCCTTGCGTTTACGCTCTGCTATGCCCAGCAGAGATTCAGCTTCCTGTCGCTGCCGAGCGACATTTATTTCATGACATCCGTCCCGATACTCATGCGCGTGGAGGATTTCGCCATCGTTTCCGCCATTGCGATCGGCCTCTGCCTGCTGAGTTCACTGGTGCCCGCACGCCTTGCCTCGCGGCTGAATCCCGTTACAGCAATCAGGTTTTCCTGATGGGCTTCGAACGATACATAGCGCGCCGGTACGTGCGATCCAAGCGCCAGATGCGCTTCATCAATATCATCATGCTCGTTTCTGTCATCGGGATCACTGTGGGAGTCGCCGCGCTGATCATCGTTCTCTCGGTATTTAACGGATTCAATAGTGTGGTCACGAAGGTGCTCGTGGGCTTTGATCCGCACGTTCGCGTGGAGGCCGCGCGCGGCGCACGACTGGAGCTCACGGACACACTGATGCAGGCGATCGCCGCGGACCGGCGGATTGCCGCATCGGCGCCGTTCGTTGCCAATAAAGCGCTGCTCGTCGCCGGACGCATGAACCGCGTGGTGCTCGTGAAGGGCGTGGAAGATTCGCTCGTGGACCGAGTCTCGGGTGTGAAACAAAGCACGGTGCTGGGCGAGTTTGCTTTCTCCGACAGCCGGGAACAGGCGGGCATTGTGCTCGGACTCGGACTGGCAGACCGAATGGGCACAACCGTCGGCGCAGACATTTCCATTCTCAGCCCCGTCGGAGTCGATGAAATGCTCGTGCAGTTTGGCCAGCCGGTAACCCGCGAGTGCGCGGTGGTCGGCATCTACGACTCCAACAACAAGGATTACGACTCTCACTACGCCTACGTCTCACTCGCTACCGCCCGCGAGCTCTTCGATTTGGGCAATGCGGTCACCGGCGTGGAAATGCGCCTCCGGAATATCGACGACTCCGACGGTGTCAAGGCAGATCTCCAACGCAAACTCGGGGCCAACTTCCGCGTCTCGACATGGTACGATCTCCACAGAGATCTCTATTCCGTTATGAAGGTGGAGCGCTGGACTGCCTATATCATTCTCTGCATGATCGTGGGTGTCGCCACCTTCAACGTGCTCGGTTCATTGACGATGGGAGTCATTGAGAAACGCAGGGACATCGGCATTCTCAAAGCCCTCGGCGCGACGTCGACGAGCATTATGCGCGTGTTCATGTTTGAGGGCGTACTCGTGGGCACCATCGGAACTCTCCTCGGCACAGGGATCGGCCTTCTGGTATGCTATCTCCAGATCCACTACCAGTTGTTCCCGCTCGATCCGACGGTGTACATTATCCCCGCCATTCCCGTCGAAGTGCGCTGGACCGATTTTGTGGCGGTGTCACTCGCGACTATGCTCCTGAGTATCCTGGCGTCACTTTATCCCGCCCGCAGGGCAGCGAGTCTGCTCCCGGTGCAGGCCATACGGTGGGAGTAACGGAAACATGACATCCACTTCAGGCATCATTACCGCGGCAGCCGTGACAAAGACGTTCCAGGCCGGAACTTCCAACGGCGGCGAGCTTCGCGTGTTGCGGGGCATCACGCTCCGCATTGCGCCGGGCGAAATAATCGCCATTGTAGGCGCCTCGGGAGCGGGCAAGAGCACCCTGTTGCATATCCTGGGGACCCTCGACCGGCCCACATCAGGCAACGTGCATTATGACGATGTGGATGTGTTTGCACTCAACGATGACGACCTGGCGCGTTTCAGAAATCGTTCCATCGGGTTCGTGTTTCAATTTCACCACCTGCTTCCGGAATTTTCCGCCCTGGAAAACGTCTCTATGCCTGGCCTTATCAAGGGCGAGAAGTTCCAGGATGTCCGGGAACAGGCGCTACGACTCATGAGGGAAGTCGGCGTCGACGACCGCGCTGACCAAAAACCAACCCACCTCTCCGGCGGGGAGCAACAACGGGTCGCCGTCGCCAGAGCGCTCATGAACAACCCCAGGGTTGTCCTCGCGGATGAGCCATCCGGCAATCTGGATAGCACCAACGCTGAACACCTCCACGAACTGATCAAGGACCTGAGCCGGCGAATGGGGCAGACGTTTGTGGTGGTGACGCATAACGAAAACCTGGCCAGACTGGCAGACCGGGTGCTGCGCATCGTAGATGGCGTTATTCAGGAAACTGGCTCAAATCCGGCATCATGAAGAATATTAGCCAAAATACCCCCTCCCGGCTCTTGACAATCGTGCTTCTTTTTGTATATTTAGTGGCGACCTATACGACAGTTACTCCCCTGACTGTTGTACGGTACATGGTCGAGCCCGGCGTTCCCCCCAACGCTGGGCTTTTATTTTAAGGGGTTCGTAAACAATAGCGGAGTTGCGCACTGTGGCCAAGCCGATCAAAAACAAAGTCCGGAAACCCAACCGGGAAATCGCACTTCCTCTCGACCGACAGAATTTTGTCATCATTGGGATCGGTCTCCTCGTTATCATCGCCGGGTATGCCGCAATGCTCGAAGGTTCGATTGAGGGATTCTTGCCTCTCGTCGTTTCTCCCATTCTCCTTGTGTTGGGCTACTGCGTGATCATACCCGTAGGGATTCTTTATCGCAAGCGCAAGGCTGCTCCTGAGCAGCATAACGCTCCAAACACCGCCAGAGTGTAGCGTGCGGAGAAACCGGCAGAACTCGAAGGATCTCCCCGGATGAGGAACGCCCACCCCGTGGCAATTCTCGCGGCGCTGTGCTGTGTGTCCGTCGCACAAGGCTTCGCTCAATCGGATTCCGTGCAGGCGCCAAGCACTCTCGACGTCTACCAGTCACTCGTGACCGAGGCCGTAACCGGACTATGCACACAGCTCCGCCCCCGCGATTCGCTGAAGACGGAAATATCGGTCGAACCCGCGGGTCCGTACTGGTTCATCGAGGAAGCCCTGACGCGCGCGATGCGCGATCGAAGTCTCGTGCCGGTCCCCTCAGGGGGAGAATGGCGAATCCAATGCGCGGTCAAAAGCGCGCGTGTGGACTATTCGAATTTACGCCGCGAAGGAATCTTCGGGGGACGCGCCCTCGACCGCACGACGGCATTGACACTCTGGTTGCGAGTCAGCGACACGGGATCTGCACGTTATCTCTACGATGAGGCGTGGCAATCGCAGCGCACAGATACCATCGCACTCAGCGATGTGGAGCGCGTCGAGCATCCGGGCGTCACCGCAACACACGGCACCGTGCCCTCCGAAGGGTTCTTCTCTTCATGGCTTGAACCTCTGATCCTCGTCGGGGCAATCGGCGTGGCGGTGTTCATGCTCTTCACCACTCGGAGCTGACCGGTGATGAAGCGCGGCGTGGTGCAGCGGATACTGGGAACCGTGGTGCTCTTTTCTGCGGCTTCGATGTCCCAAGAACTGTCACCGACCGTAGCCAGCAATGTGCGCCGCACAGAAGTACAGCTGATTGCCTTCGGCGACGTGAACCTCGGCCGCACACTCGGCCGGATGCTGTTGAGAGGGGACACGTTGCATCCATTCCGGAAGCTGGCGGATACGATTGCGTCCTATGATGTCGTCTTCGCAAATCTGGAGTCGCCGCTTTCGGACCAGCGCGGAGAGACGGAGAATCCCCGCAGCAACTATATCTTCACGGGCCCGCCCTCGGGTGCGTGGTCCCTTCGGAAGGGCGGTGTGACTGTCGTAGCCACGGCGAACAATCATGCGCTGGATTACGGAGCGGGGGCCCACCGCGAAACCCTGGTGAACCTGGATGCTGCGGGTGTCCTCCATGCAGGAAGCGGAAGAACTGCCCGCGAGACGTACGAGCCGGCCCGGTTTTCCGTTAACGGCATCACCATCGCGCTCTTTGCATGCTCGGCGCTGATGAATATCCGTCCGTCGCGATGGGATACGCTGGTTGCGTCATGCGACACGGCCCGTCTCTTCCCGCGCATAAGGGCCTGGCGGGATTCCGCGGATTTCCTTATCCTGAGCTATCACGGCGGAGACGAATACACCGACCGTCCGACAGCAGGGACAATTGCTTTTACGCGTGCCGCGGCCAGGACCGGCGTGGACCTGGTATTGGGACATCATCCTCACGTTCCCCACGGCATCGCGCGCGAGGGCGACGCAATCATTGCCCATTCGCTGGGCAATTGTGTGTTTGAGCAACCGTCACAGTTCTGGACCCGGCACGGACTCGCACTCGCAGTCCGCCTGGTGAAGGATGCGATGGGCCGACATCTCGAAGTGATGCGGTGCTTGCCGGTGCGCTGCGGGTACCAGCCGGAGATTCTCCCTCCCGGCGCGGATGCCAGGCGCGTCCTAGAACGGGTCAGGCACCTTTCGACGGGAGCAGCAGAGGAGTGGTTTTCATGGCGAAGTCAATAGTCTCAG
>Ga0105107_10001236_pt1 | contig 16577 bp, 15 predicted proteins | sample PPLLaktember2015_6_FD_79335 | JGI IMG/M metagenome (GOLD analysis project Ga0105107, IMG submission 79335) | Freshwater sediment microbial communities from Prairie Pothole Lake near Jamestown, North Dakota, USA - PPLs Lake P8 Core (1) Depth... | ecosystem: Environmental > Aquatic > Freshwater >...
CCTTGGGCCAAGAACTTCGCCTTTCCGAGGTCCTTGGCCTTTTTCTCGAAAACCGTGATGAATTCCCGGCCGATGATCTTTCGCTTCTGCTCCGGGTCTGTGACTCCTTTGAGCTTTCTGAGAAAATACGCGGACGCATCCACCACATGGATCTGAATGTGATAGAGATCACGAAAGAGCTCCACCACCTCTTCTTTTTCGCCTCTCCTCAGCAGGCCGTTGTCCACAAAAATCGGAGAGAGCCGATCTCCGATGGCCTTGTGTAGAAGAACCGCGGTGATGGTGGAATCCACCCCTCCCGAGACCCCGCAGATCACCCTCTCCTTGCCGATTCGCTGCTGCAGGTCCCGGATGGTCCTTTCCACGAAAGAACTCATGGTCCAAAGAGGTTCGCACCCGCAAATCTTGAACAGGAAGTTCTTGAGAATGCGCATTCCCCTCGGGGTGTGCGCGACTTCCGGATGAAACTGAACCCCGAAGAACTTGCGGGAAGGGTCTGCCATGGCGGCGACAGGACTGTTCTTGCTGCCGGCCAGCGACTTGAAGCCCTCGGGCATCTTCTCGATGCGGTCGCCGTGGCTCATCCAGACCATCTCCTCCTTGCCTCTGCTGAAACTGTGGAAGAGACTGCGAAGATCCCTGATCTTGATTCCGGCGCTCCCGTACTCCCTCTCCTCTGCTTTTGCGACCACACCGCCCAGCACATGAGTGAGGTACTGCATGCCGTAGCAGATTCCGAGCACCGGCGCCTTCAGGTCCAGAATACGCGGATCCGCAATAGGTGCGGCTTTGTCGTAGATGCTGGAGGGGCCTCCGGACAGAATGATTCCCTTCGGACTGAAGGCTCTGATCTTGGCCAGGCTCAAGTTGAAAGGATGAATCTCGCAGTAAACCTGGGCCTCGCGCACCCTTCGGGCAATAAGCTGGGTGTACTGGGATCCGAAGTCAAGGATGAGAATTTTCTGTGAATAAATGTCCTTGGCCATGCCTATTCCACCCGGTAGTTGGGAGCTTCCTTGATGATAATCACGTCGTGAACATGGCTTTCCCGGAGTCCGGCCGCCGTGATTTGCATGAAGTTCGGTTTGGTTTGAAGCTCCGGGATGCTCCTGCTGCCCAGATATCCCATGCCGGCCCTGAGGCCGCCCACCAACTGGTACACGGTTTCGGCAAGAGGACCCCGGTAGGGAACTCTGCCCACAATGCCCTCGGGCACCAGCTTCTTCTCGGATTCCACTTCGTCCTGAAAGTAGCGATCCTTGCTGCCCTCTTTCATGGCTTCGATCGAGCCCATGCCCCGGTACACTTTGTAGGAGCGGCCTTGAAACAGAATGGTTTCGCCCGGGCTCTCTTCGGTCCCGGCGAAGAGGCTGCCGATCATCACTGAGTCCGCCCCCCCGGCAAGGGCTTTGGTCACATCCCCGGAGTACTTGATCCCTCCATCGGCGACAATGGGGATGCCCCACTTCCTCGCCTCTTCGGCGCAGTCCATAATCGCCGTCATCTGGGGCACGCCGATGCCTGCCACTACACGGGTGGTGCAGATGGACCCGGGCCCGACTCCCACCTTCACGCCGTCGACACCGGCCTCGGCCAGGCTCCTCATCCCCTCGGCGGTGGCCACATTTCCTGCAACCACCTCGAGGCGCGGAAACTTCTTTTTCAAGTTCGCGACGGCCTGGATCACTCCTACAGAGTGACCGTGCGCCGTGTCCACCACAACCACATCCACATTGGCGCTGATCAACCTCTCCACCCGCTCTTCCATGTCCGCGCTCACGCCCACCGCTGCGCCGACCCTCAGCCGGCCGAGTTCATCTTTGCAGGCATAGGGATATTTCTTGATCTTCTCGATATCTTTGATCGTGATCAACCCCAGGAGCTTTCCCTCATCGTCCACCACCAGCAACTTCTCTATTCTCCGCTCATGCAGAATGGCCTTGGACTCTTCAAGCGTGATGCCCGGCCTTGCCGTAGCCAGACGCTCCTTGGTCATCACGGCTTCCACCTTCTGATCCAGGTTGGTCTCGAACCTCAGATCCCTGTTGGTGATGATGCCCACCAGTTTGCCCTTCTTGACGACCGGGACGCCGGAGATCCGGTACTTGCTCATGATCTCCATGACCTCGTAGAGCTTCCGGTCCGGCTCGATGGAGATGGGATCCACGATCATCCCGCTCTCTGATTTCTTGACCTTCTCCACCTCAAGGGCCTGGCGTTCGATGCTCATGTTCTTGTGCACGAACCCGATGCCCCCCTGCCTCGCCATGGTGATGGCTGTGGCGGATTCCGTGACCGTGTCCATCGCCGCGCTCACGATGGGGACACTCAGCTGGATGTTCCTCGACAACCGGCTTCGGACATCCACCTCCGCAGGAAGGACGGCTGAATGGCCTGGAATCAGAAGCAGGTCATCAAAAGTAAATCCGACTTTGAACTGTCTTTGTTCCATTACAACCTCCGCTTCATCAATCAACCCCTCTCTTGAGGGATAATCTGACATTTCATTCAAATGTCATGGCTTCCTAAAAAGCAAGAAATCTTCTTTCCTGTCATTCCGGCGGAAGCCGGAATCCAGGAAAACAAACACTGCTGGACCCCGGCTTTCGCCGGGGTGACGGCTTTGATGGCTTTTGGCGAATCGGCCAGACCTTATGGATCAAGGGACACACCCAGGTAATCCAGGAGCGCCCCTTCCAGCAAGTCGCTTAGACTGACCATCATTTCAGAGGAATGAAAAAAATTCAAGATTTCCGTGACCACCAGAGATCCGGCGAGGATCACATCAGCTCTTCCTTGATCCAAGCCGGGCAAGGCGGCTCTTTCGAAAATCGGCAGACGGTTCATCCGGCCCAAAAGCTCCTCCAGTTGCCCAACCTGAAGGAGGAGCCCGTTCATTCTCTCAGGGCTGATCGCCTTTACATCGATCCCGTGCACCATCGCGGCAAGCGTCGTGACCGTCCCTCCCGTGCCCACCAACGTCGTGCCCGTGGTTTTATCAGGAATGGCCTCCAGAAGAAGCCCCCTTGTCTCCTTCTTCAGGCTCTCAATCTCTATCGACTTCGGAGGATCAGAGACCAAGTGCCTCTGGGTCATAATCATCGCTCCCAGCGGCAAGGACAACGCCTTGGAACGGCCTTGCTTCGGAACGAACAGGAACTCCGTCGTCCCTCCCCCCAAATCAAAGGCGATGAACGGCCGGTCCCCAAGTTCAAGGCCATGCTGGATGCCAAGACCGGTCAGTCGAGCCTCTTCCTCTCCGGTAATGACCTCCACCGCAATTCCCGTTTGTTGCCGAATGAGGTCAGTAAAAGGATTCCTGTTGGCTGCCGCCCGCACCACCCCGGTGGCGACAGCCCTGGTTCTCTTGGTTTGATATTTTTCAATCTCCGATTCGAACTCACCGAGCGCCTTCAAGGCCCGCTCGATCCCGGCCTGCTTGAGAGTCCCGCTTTCGGGTGACTCAAAATCCTGCGCAAGGCGGATATAGGCTCTCTTCCTCAAGAGGCTCCTGAGACGCCCTGCTTCCCAACGGGCAATGAGGAGTCTCGCCGTGTGACTCCCCAAGTCTATGGATGCCAGAATATCCGGTGACCGCTCAGGTGTCATGGCATGGGCGCCTGGTGCTGTCCTCTCTTTCCTGATTTTCGGGGAACCCTATCAGAGGAAGGAGCCTTTTTCAAGACCCAAATGGTTGAGAACGCTCTTGATCCGGGCCTCCAAATTGATTAGGTAGGCAGGCTCAGACTGCTTGGGCGTGGGGAGAGGATCGTACTCGGTTTCCTTGATCTTTTGCACAACTCGCCTCAAGTCTCCTTTTTCCTTGAGCCAGTATTCCTCCACCATCGCCTTGAACTCAAACGCCGTCTGAAGAGATCTCTGAAAAAAGGCCTCCACGTCCTCATCCAAATACACATAACGATGGCCCTGGCAAAGGATCTGAGCGTCCAGAGAAGCAAGCCGTTTCAGGGAATTCAGGTACACTCCAAAATCAGTGAGACAGTCTACGGAAATGTACCCCGAGCTCACGGCACAGCCGGCCGATTCCGATGCGACCAGAATTTTTTTCTCCGGCACGTAGTAGCTCAGGAAATCCCACGTGTGGCCCGGACTGGCAAAAACACGCACAGTCAGGCCATCCTCGAGATCGACCGCGTCCCCCTCCCCGAGCACCCGGTCGACCGTGAAGGGTTCAAAAGGGTCTCTCACCAGTCTTGCCTCATCAAACTCACACAGCACGTTCTCATCATCCCCGCTGAGGTGCTGGATGAGCTTGATCGCATTGGGCCTCTTCAGGATTTCTTTGGCCTTTTGGGATGCCGCAGCTTCAAGGCCAGGAAAGGCTTTTTTTAGGTAGGGAACCGCGCCGCAGTGGTCAAAATGGACGTGGGTGATGAAGACTATGCGGGGAGAATCGCCGTTCAGCGCAGACGTGATCGCTTCCCGGTAAACCTTGCCGAGCAGGGCCAGGCCCCCATCAAAGAGGACCGGCTTTTTGCCTTTCAGAAGATAAATGGGATTGTGAGACCAACCGGTAACGAAAAAACCGTCCCTCACTTCCCCCGTCTTATCGAAAATCAAGTGAAGACTCTCCTTCTTGTCCACAACGAATCATACTGGGCGGACCTTTTTTCACTCCCACGGCCCAAAGCTTCTCCAGAACTCGTCGTCACCTCTTTTCCAATTCGGGCCGAACTTCTTGTCGTAGTATGAGGCAAATCGCTCGAGCCATCGCCACCAGAAAATCTTGCCTTTTTCCTTTGCTTCCAAGATGTCGACCAGGTACGTGGCGATGTCCTTCATCTTGTCTTTAGGGACGAAAGAGGCGGCGCCTTCCTTGAAAGACTTCACCGTGTCTTCCGGGGTTAAGGCATGGGCGGTCAGCATCACGGTCAGGATCTTTTTCCTGGTCGCTATATCGAGGAGTCTGTACCCATCCACCCCCATGATGTCCAGGATCGCAATGTCGAAAACCTGATGGTCGAGGTATTTCTTCGCTTCATTGAAGTTCGACGCTTTGACCACTCGACACATGCTGAGCAATTCTTCGAGGGTCTCCAGCACGTCCGCTTCATCATCCACCACCAGCACCCTCTTATCCAGCAAGAGATCAGTCGCCATATCATTTCTCCTACCTTCGTGATTTTAAGACACCAAGTTTAAACAGCCCCAGAATCGACGAAACCTCCCTGCACCGTAAGATCCACGCCATGAGGAAATAGACCACCACTCCCACGGAAATCACTCCCGCGAGGGTCAGGGCAAGAGACCAGAAGTTGCCCGGCTCTACCTCTACCCGGATCAGCCATCTTCCATTGAGGTCATACAGGACAAGCCCCATCACCGCGGACGCCGCGAGACTCTTGCCCGCGGAGGAGACCATGGACCTGAGATCAAGAAGATCTCCCCTCCTTCTCAGAATAAAGATCAGAAGGAGAAGCTGCACGGTGGAAGACAGGGACAGGGCCAGGGCCAGTCCGCCGTGTCTCAAAGGCCCCATGAGCACGAGGCTAAGAAGGGCGTTTGCGATCATGGTGATCGTCGCCACCTGAACCGGTGTTCTCGTGTCCTGGAAGGCATAAAAGGCCGACAGCATCACCCGGCTCGCGCTGAAAGCCCAGAGACCGAGAGAATAAAACAAAAGCGCCTCAGCGGTCATCAGGGTCGATATGCGGTCAAAAGCTCCCCGCTGAAAAAAGACCTCGATGATGGGCACCCGCAGAAGGATCATGCCCACAGCCGCCGGAGTGGTGATAAAGAAGACGAGTCGGAGAGCATGCCCCAGGGTCTCTCTGAAATCCGAGAGATCTTTTCCCGCCACCTGTTTTGCAAGGGACGGGAGAGCCGCCGTGCTAATGGCAATTGCAAACACCCCAAGAGGAAACTCCACGATTCGGTCCGCGTAGTAGAGCCACGAGATGCTCCCCTGGGGAAGAAAAGAGGCGAGGAGCGTGCCGATGAACTGGTTCAGCTGATAGACGGCGGAGCCGAAGATCGCAGGCACCATGAGGAGACCGATCTTTTTCACGGCCGGATGTTCCGGCATCCAAAGCGGCCTGAGAGAAAGCCCTTTTTTCATGACCCAGGGAATCTGAAGCAGAACCTGCAGGATGCCTCCGATGAGGACGCCGACAGCCACCCCCACGATGGGCTCGGAGAGCAAGGGTGAAATGCACAAGGCGCCTGCGATAATCCCCACGTTGAGGAGGATCGGCGCTGCAGCCGGGGCGGCAAAGTGTCTGAGAGAATTCAGAACACCCATGAAAAAGGCCACCAGGCTGACGAGGAAAATATAAGGGAAGGTGATGCGCGTCAGGAGCACGGTGAGCTCGTATTTCGGCCCGGAGGCGCCAAAACCGTAAGCCTGGATTCTCACGATCCACGGGGACAGCAGAACCCCGAGGAGGGTCAGCACCACGAGCAGAAGGGAAAGGAGGGTGAGCACCGCCCTTGCCAGTTCAAAGGCGTCCTGCTTCGACTTCCGGGTCAAGGTCTCTGTGAAGACCGGAATAAAGGCTATGGTCAGCGAGCCCTCGGCAAAAAAGCGTCTCAGGAGATTGGGGATGCGGAAGGCCACGAAAAAAGCATCCGCTGCCATCTTCGATCCGAAGAAATAGGCCAGCACCATGTCCCGAACCAGTCCCAGGATACGGCTCAGAAGCGTGTAGAACCCTACGGTCCCTGCCGCACGGCTGACATTTTCCTTTTCCGTGCCAGTGTCGCGACTCATAAGCTCCTTAAGAAATTCCCACCCTGCCACCCCCACCTAGCCTCCCCCGTCAAGGGGGAGGAAAATGTTTGTATCCCGATCAGTTCCCCTCCCTTGGCGGGAGGGGTAAGGGGAGGGGGACATCAAAAGTCCGTACGACGAATTTATGACCCAGGGTACTGATGAAGTTCAGTTAGACAAAATTTGTTGACAAGCCGATATGTTTGGTCTATTTAAATAAGTTTACAGATTGCACTTAACCATCCCAAAAGGAGATCAGGATTTGGCAAACCATCCTTCCGCCCTGAAGAGGGCAAGACAGAGCAAGACCCGGAAGCTCAGAAACCTCGCTCACAAGACCAGGGCAAAGTCCGTGGTCAAAGAAGTGCGAGCGCTTCTCCAAGGCAGCGACACCGCCCAGGTCCAGGAAAAGTTCAAGAAAGCGGTTTCCACTCTCCACCGGAGTGCCTCAAAAGGAGTCATTCACAGGAAAAAAGCTTCCAGGAAAATCTCCCGCCTCGCCCGTGCGGTAAACCGGGCCACCTCGGCCAAGCCCGCTTAGCTGCAAAGCGAAAGAATAAGAGTTTCCAGGATCACTCTGGGGCTAGAGCCCGATTTCAGCCGGTCGTCGGACCGGCGAAGCCGCTCCAGAGCGTTCCTCAATTCCTTTTCAGTCCAGCTCGGCGCCTGCTCCACAAGCTTCCTTGCCGGGAAAGGGGAAAGCCCCGTTTTCTTCTGCACCTCCTGCACTCCACCCCTCTTCAGCAAAACCGCCTTGGCCTGCCAGAGGAGCCTGACCTGCCTGTTCAGCATGCTGATGAGTCCCAGGGGGGCATCCCTCGGATCTTCCTCTTCCAGGTATCTCTTCAATATGCGCAGAGAGGAAGCGCAGTCCTTCATGGACACTGCATCCATGAGTTCAAAAACCGTATAGACCCGGCTGTGGGTCACCGCATCCTTTACCTGCTCAAGGGTCACGTTTTTTCCGTGCCGCAGGTGAAGCTTCTCGATCTCCGAGTAGAGCTCCCTCGGCCTGTTTCCCACCACCGCATGAAGATAGGCACAGGCTTCCCCGTCCAGGGTCACCCCAAAATCCTCGGAAGCCGTTCTCTTGATCCAAGGCACAATCTGGTTCCCTCTCAATTCATCAAAGAGCACGGCCGCCCTTTCGGACCTGAATTTCTTGTAGAACTTCGCGTTGAAGTTGGTCCTCGCGGAGATGAAAATCAGACAGGTGGAGGACGAGGGTTTGTCCAGGTAGGGAAGGAATCTCTCCAGCTGTTCGGCTTTGAAGGATTCCGTCCTTCGCACGATAATCAGCCTGCGCTCCGCGAGAAAGGGCATGGAACTGGCCTTGTTGATGATCTGCTCCGGCTCGATGGGTTCATCCCCATAAAGGACTTCCAGGTTGAAATCCCTCGCCGCTTCGGGCACAAGCAGGCTCCTCAGAGCCGTCAGCACCCTCTCCATGCGGAACTCGCCCGGACCATAAAAAAGATAAAAGGGGGCAACCTGCCCTTTTTTCGCCGCTTTCAGAACATCGTCTGGCTGCCGATCATCGGACATCAGAATCGTTCCATCGTTCTCAAATAGATTCTTTTTGCGAGGCGGCCGGCAATTTTCTCCAGGGCCTGCCGCTCGCTATAACGCATTTCCAGCGGATCGGCACTGATCGAGTAGCTGGCCTGCTCTTCCATGGCCGTTTCGCGCCAGATGACTTTGCCCTGTCGCCTATCCACCAACTGGACCTCCAGCCTCACCCTGAGCTTCCGGGACTTGGTGACTTCGTAGGTCGACGTGTACCCCCCGACCGTGAAATCCTGGGACCGGTAGGTCAGCGGATCGGCGCGGATGTCCTGGATCTTGCCGATGAGCACCGCTTGCGCCTTTTCCTCGGACACCAGAGGGACCCTTCCGTGGCTGATGAACTCCTGCCGGATCACCTTGGTGAAATCCGCTTCGAATCCAATCTCGGAAGAGGTGCTGGAAAACATGGGGATGGCGAGGCTCTCGAGTTGAATCCCCACAGGCTCACCGTCTGCCCGGATGTGATACCCGCAGCCCGCCAGCAACAAGCTCAGCAGAATGAGGAAACCCCCTCGTTTCATTCTGACTCCCTACCTAAACCACCACGTTGACCAGCTTTTGTCCGACCACGATGACTTTCTTCACCGGCTTCTGACCGATGAAACCCAGGACTCTCTCGTTTGCGAGAGCCGCCGATTCGATCTCCTTTTCGGTGAAAGAAACAGGGACTTCAATCCGCTCACGCACTTTGCCGTTGACCTGCAGCACGATGAGCCTCTTGGCCACTTCGAGCGCTTCGGCCCGATAGGCAGGCCATGGCACCTTTAAGAGCAGCTCCTCGTGACCCAGCATTTTCCACAGTTCCTCCGTAATATGAGGCACCACCGGGCTGAGAAGAAGAACCGTCGCCTCTGCGGCTTCTTTGACAACCGACCACGTGAGGTTCGAGTGTTTTTCAGCACCGGCCAGGACCTTGTGGATGTCGTTGACCAACTCCATTACGGCGCTGATCGCCGTGTTGAAATGAAAGCGGTCTTCGATGTCGTTGGATACTTTCTTGATGGTCTGATGGGTCTTGCGGTGCAGGTCTTTCAACTCTTCCGGAAGCGTGTCCTTCCCACCATAGAGGGTTGCACTTTTCAAGGGTTCAAGGTTTTCGTCCACCAATCGCCACACGCGGTGGAGGAACCGGAACGAGCCGTCCACGCCCTGATCGCTCCACTCCAGATCCCGTTCAGGAGGAGACGCGAAGAGGCAAAAGATCCGGACCGTGTCCGCACCGTAGCGTTCGATCAGGTCTTCAGGGTCCACCACGTTCTTTTTGGACTTGGACATCTTGAGCGTGGGTCCCACAACCACCGGGGACTGGCAGCGGGTGCAGCGGCCGTCCTGGACTTCTTTGGGGAAGAGATACCCGTGATTCGGGCACTCCTGAGTTTCCTTGCACACCATTCCTTGAGTCAGCAGATTCGTAAAAGGTTCGCTGAATTTTACCTCGTTAAAATCCCGCAGCACACGGGTGTAGAAGCGGGAGTAAAGGAGATGGAGGATGGCGTGCTCGATGCCTCCGATGTACTGGTCCACGGGCAGCCAGTACCCTACCCTTTTGGGGTCGATGGGGCCTTTGTCATAGTCCGCACAGGCAAAGCGATCGAAGTACCATGAAGATTCCACAAAGGTGTCCATGGTGTCGGTCTCTCTCCTGGCCTTCTGTCCGCACTTCGGACAGGAGACCTCATGGAAGGAAGGTTCAAAAGGGAGAGGGGACCCTCCGTTCGACCTCAGCTCCAAATTGAGAGGCAGAACCACGGGGAGGTCTTTCTCCGGCACAGGAAGAGACCCGCACCGTTCACAGGTGATGATGGGGATCGGGGCTCCCCAGTATCTCTGTCTCGAAATATTCCAGTCTCTCAACCTGAAGTTCACTGTTTTGTGCCCCTTGCCTTCAGACTCCAGGTATTCGGCCATGCGATCCAAGGCCTCCAGGTTCCGCAGACCGTTGAAAGGACCCGAGTTGACGAGAATCCCTTCTTCCACGTACGCTTCGCTCATCGTCTCCTCGGACAGATCGCGGTCAAAGGGTTTGATCACGACCCGGAGACGGAGATCATATTTCTTGGCGAACTCGAAATCCCTCTGGTCGTGGGTGGGGACGGCCATGATCGCTCCGGTCCCGTAATCGAAGAGAACAAAGTTGGCCACATAAATGGGGATCTCCTCCTGGGTCACGGGATTGATGCAGTATCGGCCCGTGAACACCCCTTCCTTCACGGTCAGATCCGCGGTCCGGATGTAGCTGTCGACCTTCATTGTTTTTTCAATGAAGGAAAGGACTTCCTGCTCTTGAGGTTGCCCCTTCACCAACGTCTTCAGCATGGGATGCTCCGGCGCAAAACAGAGAAAGGTCGCGCCGAAAACCGTGTCCTGCCTCGTGGTGTACACCTCGATCACGTCATCGGAACCTTTCACGGGAAAGCGGATGATCGCGCCGTAGCTCTTGCCGATCCAGTTCTTCTGCATGGTGAGAACCCGCTCCGGCCATCCCGGCAGTTTCTCGCAGTGCTCCAGCATCTCCTCGGCGTAGTCCGTGATTTTGAAAAACCAGCTGTCCATCTCCTTGATCGTCACTTCCCGGTCCGAGTGCCTCCAGCACCGGCCGTTTTCGACTTGCTCTTTGGCCAGCACGGTCTGGCAGCTTTCGCACCAGTTCACGAAGGTCCGCTTCTTGTAGGCCAGCCCCTTTTCGAACATCCTGATGAACACGAGCTGCTCCCAGCGGTAGTAATCGGGATTGCACGTGGTCACCTCACGGTCCCAGTCGTAGCTGAAGCCCATGCGCTTGAGCTGGGCTTTCATGTAATCGATGTTGTTGTAGGTCCATCGCGCCGGGTGAGTCTTGTTCTCGATGGCGGCGTTTTCCGCCGGCAACCCGAAGGCGTCCCAGCCCATGGGGTGAAGCACGTTCTTCCCTTTCATCCTTTTGTATCTGGCCACCACATCGCCGATGGTGTAGTTGCGCACATGCCCCATGTGGATTTTTCCCGAGGGATAGGGGAACATCTCCAGGAGGTAGTACTTTTCCTTGGCCGGGTCCTCGAACACCTTAAACAGCTTTTCCTTTTCCCACTGATCCTGCCATTTCTTTTCGATTTCCTGAGGGTTGTATTTCATACGATTCCGCTACCTTCCGTCATAATTCTTGTCTCTGGCCCACAAAAATTTTGTCTGAGTCCAGAGATATTCTTTTTAACACACGAGGCATGGAAGAAAGAAGGTCTTCTTTCAAGCCATGCCTCTTGTGAACCTTTTTGCTCCACAGGGTCCGGCTACCCCGCTGGCTGGTCAACTTCTTCCGCCTTCAGCTCATTGTAGATGTGGTCCAGGATCCCGTTGATGAACGCGCCCGACTCTTCCGTGCCGTATCGCTTTCCCAGTTCGACCGCTTCATCAATGGAGACTTTCGGCGGCACATCCTTCCGGTACAGAACCTCATAAATCGCGAGCCTCAGAATGTTCCGATCCACGCGGGACATTCTTTCCACGCGCCAGTTCTTCGATGACCGGCGCATCAGCCGATCCAGGTCCACCCTTTTTTCCCAGACGCCGAGCACCACTTCCCTGGAATAAGCCCTGACCTCCTTGGCCGCATCAAAGCTCTCGCAGACGCGATCAAAGCATTCGCCCGGATCGCCTGGATTGTATTCCATATGAAAAAGAACCTGGATGGCGAGTTCCCTCGCCCGACGCCTTTTTCCCATGATCTCTTGTTCTCGGGCGATTCCTCTTTCCCGACAGGGACGCCCGGGACTCGCCCCGGATCTCACCCCGGGTCTCGGAGGGCTACAGTTGTTTGAAGAGGTTCACCATCTCCATGGCGGCAAGGGCGGCATCCCACCCCTTGTTTCCCGATTTCGTGCCCGCCCTTTCAATGGCCTGCTCCAGGTTGTCCGTCGTCAGCACCCCAAAGGCGACGGGAACCTTGGTGTCCAGGGCCACCACGGCGATTCCCTTGGACACCTCTGCAGCCACGTAGTCGAAGTGTGGCGTGGACCCCCGAATCACGGCGCCGAGACAAATCACCGCATCCACCTTGCCGCTTTCAGCGAGTTTTTTGGCGGCCAAGGGGATCTCAAAAGCGCCGGGCACCTTGACCAGCAGGAGCTGCTCCTCGGTGGCCCCGTGGCGCTTCAGCGCATCCACCGCTCCTTCGACCAGCTTTGAGCTGATGAAATCGTTGAATCGGCTGACGATCAGCCCGAAACGATACCCTTCTGCAGAAATCTTTCCTTCCAGCGTCCTAGGCATGTGAGTGTCCTCTCCTTTGTGTGTTGACGTTCGATGTTCCTCGAGGGCTCTTCGTGCCCTAGCTCGGTTCCCGGGAAACCTTTTCCTTCAAGTTTAAAAGGTGACCCAATTTCTGACACTTGGTGACGAGATATCTCAGGTTTTCAGGCCTTGGTTCAGTTTCAACCGGGACCCTCCCCACGACCTGAATCCCGTATCCTTCGAGGCCGACAATCTTCTTGGGATTGTTGGTCATGAGCCTCATCTTCCTTACGCCCAGGGCGGCCAGAATCTGCGCTCCCACTCCGTAGTCCCTCATGTCCGCCTCAAAGCCCAGTTCCTTGTTTGCCTCCACCGTGTCCCTTCCTTTCTCCTGCAGCGCATAGGCCTTGATTTTGTTGGCCAGTCCGATCCCGCGGCCTTCCTGCTGCATGTAAAGGATCACCCCCAGGCCTTCCTCCTCCACCATCTCCATGGCTCTCAGGAGCTGGGGCCCGCAATCGCAGCGATAAGAGCCGAACACATCCCCTGTGAGGCACTGTGAGTGAACTCTGACCAGGATCTCGTCTTCAGGATGGATTTCTCCTTTGACCAAAGCCAGGTGCTCGTACTGGTCAATGTCATTCAGGAAAGCGACGGCCTTGAATTCCCCGTAGGCCGTCGGCAGAGTCGTTTCCGCGACCCTGTGCACGAACGATTCCGTTCTCATCCGATAGGCGATGATGTCCGCAATAGAGACGATCTTGAGGCCGTGTTTCTGAGAAAACTTCTCGAGGTCAGGCATTCGGGCCATGGTGCCGTCATCATTCATCACCTCGCAGATGACACCGGCGGGCTTGAGCCTGGCCAGCCTGGCCAGGTCCACCGAACCTTCGGTCTGGCCGGTCCTGAACAGAACCCCTCCGCGCCGGGCTCGAATGGGAAACACATGGCCCGGCTGAACCAGATCTTCCGGTCTCGAGTCGTCCGCAACCGCGGTGAGGATGGTATGCGCCCGGTCCGCCGCAGAGATCCCCGTGGTCACTCCCTCCCGAGCCTCAATGGACACCGTGAAGGCCGTCTTGAATGCGGAGCGGTTGTCGAGAGCCATCAGGGGCAGTTTCAATCGATCCACAATTTCAGGAGACATGGAAAGGCAGATCAATCCGCGGCCGTACTTGGCCATGAAATTGATCGCATCGGGAGTCGCCTTTTCCGCCGCCATGGTGAGATCACCCTCGTTTTCCCGGTTTTCATCATCTACAAGAATAATCATCCTGCCCTGTTTCAGATCTTCCAGGGCTTCCGGAATCGTTGCGAGTGGCATTTTAATTAAACCCCAAAACCATGTTTTCTGAGCAGTTTTTCATCAATGAGAGAAGCCTTCTTCGCGTGAGGTGAATGGCTCTTGAGGAAGAACTTCTCCACGTATTTGCCAATGAGATCCGTCTCGATATTGACCGGATCTCCCACTTTTTTCTTGAGGATCCCCGTTTCTTTCCCGGTCTGGGGGATGACATTGACCTCGAAACCCTGATCGTCGCACCGGTTGACGGTGAGGCTGATTCCGTCCACGGCTACAGATCCTTTTTCTATAATATACTTCAGGAAGTTCTCTTCAATCCCGAACCGGAGCACCCATGAGCGTTGCTTCTGCTCTTTCTTGAGAATCCTTCCTACCCCGTCCACATGACCGGAGACCAGGTGTCCTCCAAGGCGATCGGTGACGCGAAGGGCCCTTTCGAGATTCACCTCATCCCCGACCTTGATCCCGGTGAGGGTGCTTCTTGAAAGAGTCTCCGCGGAAACATCCAGGCGAAACGAGCCCTGATTCACACGAGTGACCGTCAGGCACACCCCATCCACGGATATGCTGTCTCCTGTTCGGATGTCGGGCATGTCAAAGAGAGGCGAAAGGGTGATGCTCAGATCCTCTCCAAACCGACTGAGCTCTTTGACTTTGCCGATTCCTTCAACTAGCCCGGTGAACATATCTCTCTCTAATACTGTGGATATCCGGTGATCAGCAGGTCCTCACCGAAGCGCCTGATCCGGATATCCTTCAACGGGATGCTCTGATCCATCCGGCTCGGTCCCTGGCCCAGCGCCATGGGCCTGCCGTCACTTGCCCCGAGAATCTTGGGAGCCTTGAAAATACAGAACTTGTCCACGAGCCTTTCCCGGATCATGGCGCCCATGAGGGTTGCTCCGCCTTCGAGAAGCACGGAAGTGATGGACCTTTTCCCTAACATATCCATCAACGCCTGCAGGTCAATTCTACCCTCCTTCTTCGGGCACGTGAGGAAGGAGACCCCTTTTCCCTCGAGTCTCCGGAGCCGCCGGCTCGGAACATCTTCACTCACGGTGATGAGCGTCTCCGACCCTTTTGCATGGCCGAGCACCCGGGCGTTCACCGGAATGCGCAGGTGCGTGTCCACAATGATGCGCACCGGATCCCTCCCTCTCCCCTTTCTGAGCCGGGTGTTCAGGAGAGGATCGTCGGCCATCACGGTTCCGACTCCCACCAGGATGCCATCCACCTGATTCCTGAGCCGGTGAACCCATTCTCTGGACCGCTCGTTCGTCACCCACCGGGAGTGTCCGGTGGAAGTCGCTGTCCAGCCGTCAAGGGTCATCGCGGTCTTGGCGATCACAAAGGGACGCCTCTTGGTGACGTAGGTCACAAACCATTCGTTGAGGCGCCGGCATTCCATTTCCAGAACACCGGTCACGACCTCTACTCCCTGCCGGGAAAGAACCTCGCACCCTCCGCCCTTCACGCGGGGGTTCGGATCCTTCATCCCCACCACGACTTTTCGGACACCCTTTTCGAGAATCGCCTGGGTACAGGGAGGGGTTCTTCCGTAGTGGTTGCAAGGCTCAAGGGTCACGTAGAGTGTGTCCCCTGGCCTGGCTTTGCCTTGGAGTCGGTTGAGAGCTTCCACCTCGGCATGGGGCGCTCCCGCCTTTCGGTGAAAACCTGCGGCGATGATTTGGTCCTTTCGGACAATCACCGCTCCTACGGCAGGGTTCGGCGAAGTTTTCCCCAGGCCCTTTCGGGCGTAGCCCAGGGCGGCTTTCATGAACTTCTCGTGCTTGTCCTTGGACTTCTGACCGGTCACCCTACTCCTGACACACAGATGTAATCAAGGCCTGCTTGAGCCCGGACCGGGGGGTGTGGGCTCAACGATTGCCCGGCTCTCAAGCCGCCGGAACGGTTTTCTTCGGTCCCTCCTTTTCCTTTTTCGCCTTGAGGATCCCCTCCAACTCGGACATGAACTCGTTGATGTCCCTGAACTGTCTGTAGACCGAGGCAAAGCGCACGTAGGCCACTTCATCCCACTCCTTGAGACGGTTGATGACCCTCTCTCCAATCTCCTTGCTGTCGATCTCTTTCTTGCCGAGTTCCTGGAAATAGAGTTCCACGGAATCCACGAACTCCTCGATCTTCGTGATGCTCACCGGCCGCTTCTGGCAGGCTTTCTTGATGCCTCCGATGATCTTGTCCCTGCTGAAAGGCTCCCGCCTCCCGTCCTTCTTGATCACCATGGGAAGGACCTCTTCCAGCTTTTCATAGGTCGTGAACCTTCTGTCGCACTCGATGCATTCCCTGCGGCGTCGGATGGTGCGGCCGTCTTTGCTCAACCGGGAATCAATCACCTTGTTGTCCAGCTTACTGCAGTAGGGACATCTCATAGGCTCAACCTCACTGTTTCTATGTCGGCTTCCGCAAGCATTTGATCGGAAAGAGGATCGTCGTAGCCCTCTTCATAATAGACCTTCTTAATCCCGGCATTGATGATCATCTTGGAGCATATCACGCACGGCTTGTTCGTACAATAGAGGGTTGCCCCTTGAATCGTGATGCCGTGATAGGCCGCTTGGATAATCACGTTCTGTTCCGCGTGAAGCCCCCGGCACAGTTCGTGGTGCGTGCCCGAGGGCACAGCCGAATCGGCTCTCAGACAACCCACCTCTTCACAGTGTCTCAGCCCTGCAGGCGCACCGTTGTATCCCGTGGCCAGAATTCTCTTGTCTTTCACGAGCACGGCTCCCACGCTGCGCCTTAAACACGTCG
>Ga0105107_10001237_pt1 | contig 16565 bp, 19 predicted proteins | sample PPLLaktember2015_6_FD_79335 | JGI IMG/M metagenome (GOLD analysis project Ga0105107, IMG submission 79335) | Freshwater sediment microbial communities from Prairie Pothole Lake near Jamestown, North Dakota, USA - PPLs Lake P8 Core (1) Depth... | ecosystem: Environmental > Aquatic > Freshwater >...
CTATACGCTGTCGATACCCGTGGTGAGCCGCGCCCTGGTCCAGTCGCTCGAAGTACCGTATACGAACCCCGCGGACGACCGCAGCCCGGGCGCGATCGTGGTTCTCGGTGGCGGCACCTATCATCGGTCGCCGGAATACGGTGCGGATACCGTCGGGCCTGCGACTCTCGAGCGCGTGCGCTATGCCGCGTACCTGCACAAGCGCATCGGCAAGCCGATCCTCGTCACGTCGGGCAATCCGGCCGGCGGCGATACGAGCGAAGCCGAGCAGATGAAAAATGCACTGCGCGAATTCGGAGTGAGCGCGAAGTGGACCGAGTCGCGCTCGAACAACACTTTCGAGAACGCGCGGCTCTCCCAGCAGGTGCTGCGCAAGGCCGGCGTCCAAAGCGTGTATCTGGTCACGCACGCGTGGCACATGCCGCGCGCGAGAATGGCTTTCGAGCGTTCCGGCCTGCACGTGGTACCCGCGCCCATGGCCTACCGTACCAGCCCACGCCTCACGCTCCTCGACTTCATTCCCAGCGCAGGTGGCCTCAAGACCAGCCACATCTTCTTTCACGAGGTGCTGGGCACGGTGTGGTATCGCCTGAGATTCGACCTGGGACGCTGAGTTGAGCGTCCCCGCCCGGGAGATTGCATGAAAGCCAGGATCAAGTGGATCGACAACGTGAGCTTCGTGGGCGAATCCGAAAGCGGTCACGCCCTGGTCATGGATGGGGCGCCCGAAGGCGGTGGCCGCAACCTCGGACCGCGGCCGATGGAAACGGTGCTGATCGGGACCGGTGGGTGCACCGCTTACGACGTGGTCAACATCCTGAAGAAGTCGCGCGCGGCAGTCACGGATTGCGTGGTCGAAATCGACGCCACGCGGGCGGACGAGGATCCGAAAGTGTTCACCAGAATCCACTTTCACTTCGTCGTCACCGGCAAGGGCCTGAAAGCGCAGCAGGTCGAGCGCGCGATACACCTGTCAGCGGAGAAATACTGCTCGGCCTCGATCATGCTCGGCAAGACCGCCGCGATCACGCACGATTTCGAGCTGCGCGAAGCGTCCTAGGCGCTAGATCCAGTAAGCCGTACGCGTCATGACGCGTGAAGCCGCGCGCATCAGCGCCCGCGCGGGCGCGGGGAGCTCGCTGCCGCCGTGCTGGATGGCGCTGCTCGCGTGCCGGGCTTCGTCCAGGCGCATTTCGCCGAGGATCGCGCGGCTCTTCTCATCTTCGGCAGGGAGCTCGCGCAGGTGCCCGTCGAGGTGCTCGACGACCTGACGCTCGGTCTCGGCCAGAAAGCCGAGGTTCCAGCGGTCGCCGAGCAGGCCGGCGGCGGCGCCGAGTGCGAACGAGCCTGCGTACAGGAGCGGATTCAGGAGGCTTTTGCGTCCGCCGAGCTCCTCGATGCGGCGTTCCGTCCACGCCAGGTGCTCGGTCTCCTCCAGCGCCGAGCGTTCCATCGCAGACTGCGCCTCCGAGCTGCGGGCTGTCAGCGCCTGGCCCTGGTAGAGCGCCTGCGCGCACACTTCACCGGTGTGGTTCACGCGCATGAGCGCGGCGGCATGCGCGCGCTGGGCCGCACTCATCTCGCGTTCGTCCAGTCCTTCGCCGGGAACGGCGCGCGCGGAAACCGCGGGTCCGAAAAGCGTGCGCAAACCCCGGTCGAAGCTCACGATCAAACGATCTACGTCTATCACGTTCCCGCCCCGAAAAGTCGCCGGAGCTCGAGGCCCGGATCATCCGCGCGCATGAAGGCTTCGCCCACCAGAAAACAGCCGACGTTCGCCGCCCGCATCCGTTCGACGTCGGCACGCTGCAATATGCCGCTCTCGGTCACCACCAGCCGATCGCGCGGCACGGCGGGCAACAGCTCGAGCGTAGTTTCGAGACGCGTCTCGAACGTATGCAGATTGCGGTTGTTGATGCCAATCAGCCGCGTATTCAGGCGCAGCGCCTGCTCGAGCTCTGCCGTGTCGTGCACTTCCACCAGGACGGCGAGGCCGAGCTCGTGCGCGAGCGCTTCCAGCTCGCGCAGGGCGCCGGGCTCGAGCGCCGCGGCGATCAGCAGTATGCAGTCCGCGCCCGCCGCCCTCGCCTCGTGCACCTGATACGCGTCGATCGTGAAATCCTTGCGCAGCACCGGAAGCGCGCATGCGGCCCGCGCGACACGCAGATCGCGGAGACCACCCTGGAAGAACTGCGCATCGGTCAGCACCGAAAGGCACGCCGCGCCGTGACGCGCGTAGCTCGCGGCGATGGCGCCCGGATCGAAGGATTCCCTGAGCACGCCTTTGCTCGGGCTCGCTTTCTTGACTTCAGCGATGACCGCGGCGCTCCCGGCGGCGAGCTTTGCCTCCAGCGCCGCCGTGAAGTCGCGCACTGGAGGCGCGTTGCGCGCCTCGGCGACGACGTGCGCCAGCGGCTTCGCGCGCCGCGCGGTCTCGATCTCCTGTGCCTTCACAGCGAGGATGCGCTGGAGTATCCCGCTCATCGCCCGCAAATCAGACATTGCGGGTGCATGCCACGAAATCGTCGACCTTGCGCCGCGCGGCCCCGCTCGTGAGGACGGCGAGCGCACGCGCGACTCCCTCTGCCAGGGTTGCCGCGAGCCCCGCGACGTATATCGAAGCGCCGGCATTGAGTGCGACGATGTCACGCGCCGGCCCGGTCCTGCCTTCGAGCGCCTCGAGCAGCATCGCCTTGGACTCCTCGACGCTGCTCACGCGCACCGCTGACGGATCGCAGGTCTGCAGTCCGAAATCGGGCGGCGAGATCGTGTATTCGTGCGTGCGCCCGTCTTTCAGCTCGCCCACCATCGTCGGGCCGGCGAGCGAGATCTCGTCGAGACCTTCGAGGCCGTGCACGATCATCACCCGGCGGCTGCCGAGCCGCTCGAGCACGCGCGCCTGTATGCCGACGAGATCGGGATGGAAGACACCCATGACCTGCTGCTTCGCGCCCGCGGGATTGGTGAGCGGCCCGAGGATGTTGAACAGGGTCTTCACCCCGATCTCCTTGCGCACGGGCGCCGCATATTTCATCGCGCTGTGGTGATTCGGAGCGAACATGAATCCGATGCCGACTTCGGAGATCGTGCGAGCGACCTGCTCGGGAGCAAGGTTGATGTTCGCGCCAAGCGCTTCCAGCACGTCCGCGCTGCCCGACTTGCTCGAGACCGATCGGCCGCCGTGCTTCGCGATTTTCGCGCCGGCCGTCGCGGCCACGAACATCGCCGCCGTCGAGATATTGAAAGTGTGCGCCGCGTCCCCGCCGGTGCCGCAGGTGTCGATGAGATGGGGCTCGTCCGCGACCGGCACCCGCGTGGCGAACTCGCGCATCACCTCCGCCGCGGCCGCGATCTCGCCTATCGTCTCCTTCTTGACGCGCAGACCGATCAGTATCGCCGCGATCAGCGTCGGGGAGACTTCGCCGCTCATGATCGCCCGCATGAGCTCGAGCATTTCCTCGCGGAATATTTCGCGATGCTCGATGAGCCGGCCCAAAGCCTCCTGCGGGCTCACTTCTGCTCTCTTCCGAGGAAATTGCGCAGCAGGTCGTGGCCGTGCTCGGTGAGGATCGACTCGGGATGGAACTGCACGCCTTCGACCGGCAGGCTCTTGTGACGCACGCCCATGATCTCTCCGTCGGGACTCCACGCGGTGACTTCGAGGCACTCGGGCAGGGACTCGCGCTCGATCACGAGCGAGTGGTAGCGCGTCGCCTGCAGGGGATTGGGCAGCGAATGAAATACACCCTCGCCTGTGTGCTCGATCGCCGAAGTTTTGCCGTGCATCAGCTCGCGTGCGTGGACGATGCGCCCGCCGAAAGCCTGGCCGATGCTCTGGTGACCCAGGCACACGCCCAGAAGTGGTATTTTCCCAGCGAAGCGCTCGATCAGCGGAACCGAAATGCCCGCTTCGTTCGGAGTGCACGGGCCGGGCGAAACCACGATCCGGTCCGGGTTCATCGCAGCGACTTCGTCGAGGGTGATTTCGTCGTTGCGGCGCACGACGACCTCCTCCCCCAATTCGGCCAGGTACTGGACGAGGTTGTAGGTGAAGGAATCGTAGTTGTCGATCATGAGCAGCATGGAGCCGTGATTATCTCACGCCGACTCCGAAGCCGCCCTCAGGCGTCCGGACCGCAGGCGTCCTCGTCGAAGCCGTGCAGCCTCGCGTCCTCCAGACACTGATCGAGGTGCGCAAAGCCTGCGGATTCGGCGATCAGGTCCCCGCTGTCATCCGCGATGCGGCGCCAGACCCACTGCCAGGGCCCCTCGGCGTCGTCGACCCACATAGCAACGAATTCCCAGCCCATGAGCTGCCGCGCCCACTCCCGCTCGTCCGCTCACGTCGCCATCGAGAACGATCCGGTGTAGCCGTGCCGCCGGGCGTCCTCCATGCAGTCGTCGAAGGTGGTAAAAGCCGCGCGGCCTTCGAGCAGCACCTCACCGTCGGGGGAGGTCCTGCGCCAGCACCAGCAATCCGGCTGCGACTTTTGAAAAGACCAGACGTCGTATTCCGTGAATTGCTGTCGCATCCGAAGATTCGTGCAATTTACGCTCCCGCCGCGTCACACCGATCGGGCGGCGCGCTGCTCGATTCGAACGAGGCCGTTACGGGCAAGCCGCTTCCGCTCCTGGGCGCCCGGTGCTCAGGCGAGGCGGGTATCGAGCCCCGATTCAGCCATCTCGGCTGCCCGCAGCAGCGCTTTCGCCTTGTTCTGCGTCTCCTGCCATTCCGCGTCCGGCTGCGAATCGGCGACTATCCCGCCGCCCGCCTGCACGTGCAGCACGCCGTCCTTGACGACCGCAGTGCGCAGCGCGATCGCGACGTCCATGTTGCCGTGGAAACCGAGGTATCCCACGGCGCCCGCATAGACCCCGCGCTTGACCGGCTCGAGCTCGTCGATGATTTCCATCGCGCGCACCTTGGGCGCCCCCGATACGGTACCGGCGGGAAAGGTCGCGCGCAGTACGTCGATGGCGTTCAAGCCGGGTTTGAGGCGCCCTTCGACGTTCGAGACGATGTGCATCACGTGCGAATAGCGCTCGATCACCATCTGCTCGGTCACGCGCACGCTGCCGGTCTGCGCCACGCGCCCGACGTCGTTGCGGCCGAGGTCGACGAGCATGATGTGCTCCGCGCGCTCCTTGGCGTCGGCGAGCAGCTCGTCGGCGAGCGCGGCGTCCTCTTCCGGCGTGGCGCCGCGGCGCCGCGTGCCGGCGATCGGACGCACGGTCACGGCGTCGCCTTCGAGCCGCACCAGGATCTCCGGCGAGGCCCCTACGACGTGAAAATCGCCGAAATCGAAATAGAACATGTAAGGCGACGGGTTGAGCGTCCTCAGTGCGCGATACAACGCGATCGGGGTCGCTTTGAGCGGCTTCGACATGCGTTGCGAAGGCACGACCTGCATCACGTCGCCTTCGTAGATGTAGCGCTTCGCCTTCTCCACTGCGGCGTGATACGCGGCCTCGCCGAAACCGGATACCGCGGGTTCGGACACGCCCCTAGCATCCGCGGGAATCGACACCGGTGCGCGCAGCCGCGCCAGCAATTCGGCGAGCCGGCTGCGGGCGCGGCGGTAAGCGCCCGGCTCGCCCGGCTCGGCATAGACCACCAGCGAAAGCTTGCCCGAAAGGGTGTCGACGATCGCGATTTCCTCGGACACGAGGAGCAGGATGTCAGGCACGTCCAGCGGATCGGGCTTACGGTGGTTCGCCAGGCGTTTCTCGATATAGCGCACGGTGTCGTAGCCGAAGTACCCGACCAGCCCGCCGCAAAACCGCGGGAGACGCGGGTCTTCGGCCGTGCGAAAGCGCGAAAGGTAATCGTTGACGAATGCGAGCGGATCGTCGGCACAGGCGCGCGCAACGGGACGGTCGTGCTCGATCTCGACGCATTCGTAGCCGCGGACCTCGATGCGCTTGACCGCGGCGAGGCCGATGAACGAGTAACGTCCGAAGCGCTCCCCGCCCACGACCGATTCGAGGAGATACGTGTAAGGCTGGTTCGCGAGCTTGAGATAGATGGAGAGCGGCGTGTCGAGATCGGCGAAGGTTTCCAGCACGATCGGCACGCGGTTGTATCCCGCGGCTGCCAGCGCGTTGAATTCGGCTTCGGTCATGCCTTGCGCACCAGGCGCGCGGCTTCGTCCAGCGTGCCGACGACCGCATCGGTATCGAGCGCGCGCACGTCGTGGCCTTCGTTGTAGCCGTAAGTCACGCAAAAAACAGGACACCCGGCGGCGCGCGCGGCCTGCGTATCGTTGAGGGAATCGCCGATCATGAGCATGTCGCGCGGCGCAATGCCGAAAAACCCGGCGGAATGGAGCAGCGGCGCCGGATCGGGTTTTTTACGCTTCAGCGTGTCGCCTGCGACCACCTGCTCGAAATAGTGCGCGAGCCCCACCATGTCGAGGAGCGGCAGGGTATAACGCGTCGACTTGTTGGTGACGCACGCGAGCGGGATGCCGTCGCGCCGCAACCGCTCAAGGCCTTCGCGCACGCCCGGATAAATCGTCGTATGCCTGCCGTTCACCTCGCTGTAGCAGCGCTCGAACACGCCGAGCCCGCGCTCGGCGAGCTGCGGGTCGACGATGCCGTCGAGATCGCCGGCGAGCGTGCGCTGCACGAGATTCTGTATCCCCTTGCCGACGAAAGTGCGGATGCGCTCTTCGGCGAGCGCCGGCTGCCCGAGCTCACCGAGCATCATGTTGGCGGCGCGCGCGAGGTCCGGAATGGTGTCGAGCAGCGTGCCGTCGAGATCTATGGTCACGGCTTTGACGGCCAGCGGGAAAGTAACGGCCATCGCAGTTTAAGCGCCGCGCGCGAGCTCAGCCCGCATCGCGGCGATCGTCCTGGCGTAGTCCGGCGTGCCGAATATGGCGGAGCCCGCGACGAAGGTATCGGCCCCGGCGTCCGCGATCGCGCGGATGTTGTCCACTTTCACGCCACCGTCGACTTCGAGCCAGATCTCGCGTCCGCTGCGGTCGATGCGCTCACGGATCGCGGCGAGCTTCCTGAGCGCCTCGGGGATGAAGCTCTGTCCGCCGAAACCGGGGTTCACCGACATCACGAGCACGAGGTCGAGCTTCCCGAGCACGTGATCCAGGCAGGAGAGCGGCGTGGCGGGATTGAGCACGAGCCCCGCCTTGCAGCCGGCGTCGCGTATGAGCTCGATCGTGCGATCCACGTGCTCGCTCGCCTCGGGATGAAACGAGATGATGTTGGCGCCGGCCGCGGCGAACTCGGGCACGATCCGATCGACCGGCTTCACCATGAGATGCACGTCTATGGGAGCGTCGGTAAGGGGGCGTATCGCCTTGCACACGAGGGGCCCGATCGTCAGGTTCGGCACGTAATGGTTGTCCATGACGTCGAAGTGCACGAGGTCCGCGCCTGCGCGCACCACGGCCCGGACCTCTTCGCCCAGCCGCGCGAAATCCGCTGACAGTATGCTCGGTGCGATGCGTGCAGCCATGAAACCCGACCTTCGCGTGGAACGCGGATTGTACCCGTTCGGGTGCGCGGCAGCATCCGGCGAGCCCGTGCTTGCCCGCCCTTTTACATTCGTGCTGGAATAGCCCATGGCCGCGAGAAAACACGAGGTGAGCGTATCGGCGCGCGTGACGTTCGTGCCGGACCAGTCGGACGTCGACAACGGGCGCTACGTCTTCGCCTACACCATCACGATCACCAATACCGGCACCGTGACCGCGAAGCTCGTGAGCCGTCACTGGATCATCACCGACTCGAACAACGAAGTGCAGGAAGTCAAAGGGCAGGGCGTCGTCGGCGAGCAGCCGGTGCTGCGGCCCAGGCAGTCTTTCGAGTACACCAGCGGCACCGCCATCGCGACCCCGGTGGGAACGATGCGCGGTAGTTACCAGATGGTGGCCGAGGACGGCGTGAAGTTCGACGCGCCCATCCCCGAGTTCGCGCTTTCGATGCCTCGCGTTCTGCACTGACCCGGGCATTCCGCTGCGGCGGCCCGGCCCTGACTACTTCCCGGATTCGGAATCAGGCGGCGGCGCTTCGTCTTTGCGGGAGCGCGGCCACGTCCACCAGACAAAGCCCAGCAGCAGCGACAGCGCAACGCCGGCTTCCAGCAGTAACCACAGGAGATCCATGAGGGCGAAAAAGGTGACGTTATACTCGCCGCAATCATGAACCAACGCGCAGTGAAACTCCATGCGGCTTAAGCTCCTCCTCGCGTGCGCGGCGCTGTCGCTGGCGACGGCGTGCGGCACGCCGCCCGTCACCAAACCCGAGGTCCCTCCTGCGCCGCAAGTGCAGACACCGCCCGCCGTCGCCGAGCCGGCGCCCGAGCCGGCGCCCAAGCCGCCGCCCGCCGTTACACCCCCCGGCGCGGTATTTCGGCCCGCCGCATGGAGCGAGCTTCCGGGGTGGCGCAAAGACAACGTGGCCCAGGCATGGCCGGCGCTGCTCGCGAGCTGCGGTGCGCTCGGCTCGCGCGAGTTCTGGGGGGAGCCTTGCGCGGTCGCCGCGCGCATCTCGAAACCCTCGCCGGATGCGGCGCGGCGCTTCTTCGAGCAGAGCTTCGCGCTCTATCAGGTGGTGAGCGCGGATGAGGGTGAAGAAGGATTGATCACGGGCTATTACGAGCCGCTGCTGCGCGGCAGCCGCAAGCCCTCCAGCCGCTATCGCTACCCGCTTTACGGCATTCCGGACGATCTGGTCGTCGTCGACCTCGCGGAGCTTTACCCGGAGCTGAAAAGCATGCGCCTGCGCGGCCGCCTCGAAGGCCGCAGGCTGGTGCCGTATCCGAACCGCGCGCGGATCGAAGCCACGCCGCCGCCGCTGCGCGGCAAGGAGATCGCCTGGGTCGACGACGAGATCGACCTTTTCTTTCTGCACATCCAGGGCTCCGGACGCATCCAGCTCGACACCGGCGAGACGATGCGCGTCGGTTACGCCGAGCAGAACGGCCATCCTTATCGATCGATCGGGCGCATCCTCGTGCAGCGCGGCGAGCTCACGCTCGAGCAGGCGTCCATGCAAAGCATCAAGGCGTGGGCGCGCCGTCACCCGGCAAAGACGAGCGAGCTCCTGAACACCAACGGAAGCTACGTTTTCTTTCGCGAGCTCCCGGGCTCGGAAGGCGGGCCGCCGGGCTCTCTCGGCGTCCCGCTCACCGCCGGCCGCAGCATCGCAGTGGATCGGCGGCACGTTCCTCTCGGCGCGCCGGTCTTCATCGCCACGACGTGGCCCAACACTTCGCGACCGCTCAATCGGCTCATGCTCGCGCAGGACACCGGCGGCGCGATCCGCGGCCCCGTGCGGGCGGATTTCTTCTGGGGACACGGCGAAGCGGCAGGGCGCGAAGCCGGGCGCATGAAACAGCGGCTGCGTATGTGGGTGCTGCTGCCTCACGGCCATCCCGTGCCGGCGCCGGACGCGGCGGACTGATCACGGTCCGCTCGTCTGCGTCGGGCCGAAGCTTACTTCCACCACCAGCCGGCTTTTCACCGCGCGCCCGTTTCTGAGCGCGGGCCTGAAGCGCGCAGCGAGCAACGCCCGCACCGCGTCGCCGTCGAACACGCCGGGAGGCTCGGCTTCGACGACGCCGGCTTCGTCGACCATCCCGTTGGCGGCGATCAGGACGAGCAGCACCACACGGCCATTGATGTTCGAAGCCGCCGCGCCTGCCGGGTAACGCAGATCGAGCGCGCCTTCGAGCGCCGGATACACGTCGAGCTGGCGCGCGGCGTAGTAAGTCGGGTCGGGGATTCCGGCAAAGCGCTCGTCCCTCGCGCCCTGCGGCGCGGTGCGCGCAGGCTCTGTGGCGTTCGCCGTTTTCCTGTCCACGCGCGGGACCTCCGCCGCCGCGCGCCGGCTCGGCTCGGGCTCAGGCAACGCGACGGGTGGCTCGGGCACCGGCGCGAGCGCGACCGTCAGCGGCGCGGGAGTGACCGCACCGGTCGTGCGCACGCCGCGTGCCGCCGAGCCGGATGAAAGGCCGGATGTGATCAGCGCGTGAACCAGCGCCGAGAGCGCCAGCGCGGCGATGATACGCAGTCGGGCGTTTGCTTCGGAGTGAGCGTTCCTGCTGCCGGTGGCCGACGAACGTGCCAGCATGCCGTGGTAACGCCCGCCCGGGCGGTCTGTTGACGCTACCTAAGGCCTAGGGGGCGGCGCTCGCCTTCGCTCGGGCCTGGCCGCCCCACGAACAGAAGGAAACCGATGGTTTCCCTCCGTAACCTCCTTTCCTTCGGTTGCGTGTCGGAGGGCAAGGCCGACACGCTGCTATAGCCTAGCTAGTGTCGGTGTCTGGATGGATTCCTCTACTTCAGCGCCGCCTCGAGCTTCTCGGCGGGAACGTAGCCGCCGACCTGCTCGCCGCTCGCGAGATAGACGGCGGGCGTTCCTTTCAGGCCGAAGCGCTTCGCGAGCATCGAGCTTTTCTCCAGCGCGGAGGTATCGCAATCGCGTTTGCCGGTGAGCGCGGCGCCGCGGAGCATGTAGTCCTCCCACGCTTTCGCGCGGTCGCGCGAGCACCAGATCGTTTTCGACTTGTCGATCGAATCCTGTGAAAGTATGGGCCACAGAAAGGTATAGATCGTCACGTCGTTCATTTTCGCGAGCTCCTTCTGGAGCTCCTTGCAATAGCCGCAGTTCGGGTCTTCGAAGGTATAGATCACACGCTTGCCGCTGCCCCTGACGCGTTTCACCGCGAGATCCGTCGATTTCGCGAGCGTGGCCGAGGCAACCTTGGCTATGGCTTCGTCGGTCAGATTGCGCGGTTGCCCGCGGACATCGAGAAAGTCGCCTCGAAAAAGATACGACACCGTCGCATCGGTATAGAAAACCTGAGTACCGACGATTACTTCGAAAATCCCCGGGAAGGGCGTTTTGCCGACGCTGTCGACGGCCATCGTCGGGAACTTCGCCTTGAAGCCCTGGCGCACGCTGGATTCGTCCGCGTTCGCACCCGTGGCGGCGAATCCCGCCAGCATCAGCGCCAACACCGCTGGTTTCCTGAACATGGGTCTAGGTCTCGAAAGCCGGCGTTCACGCCGCGGCGTGGTGCACCAGTGTGTTTTTGATGAACGGCTGCGAGTCGGTGAGCGCCAGCCCCAGATTTCGCAGCCCCGCCATCCAGACCGCCTCGTGCGAAAAAAGTTTCTCCAGCCCGTGCGTCGTCAACTCGAGCGCGGCGATGTCTTCTCTGCGCGCGCGCTCATAACGCCTCAGCAGCCGGTAGTCGCCGCAGTCGCGCTGCGGACCGCGACCGCGGAGCACGGCCGCGAGCTCGCGCGCATCGCGAAAACCGAGATTGACGCCCTGCCCGGCGAGCGGGTGGACGTTGTGCGCGGCATCCCCGATCAGCGCGGCGCGCGGGGCGACCAGCCGCTTCACACGACTCAGCTTGAGCGGAAAGCCCACGGCGGGAGTCAGTAGGGAAAGCGCGCCTACGGCGAGCGCGCTCGCCTCCTCAACCGCGTGCTGAAGGGCCTGCGGGGAAGCCGCACGCAATTCGCGCGCGTGCTCCTCTCCGGTCGACCACACCATCGACACGCGGTTTCCAGGGAGAGGGAGCAGTGCGAGCACACCATCGGCGCGAAACCACTGGTAAGCCGTTCCCTCATGGGCGCGAGAGGTCTCGAAGTTCGCGACGACCCCGTCCTGGTGGTAATCGGACGTCGTGCTCGCGATACCGGCGCGCTCGCGCACCCACGATTCGGCACCGTCGGCGCCGACGATGAGCCGCGCGTGCAGCGCCTGACCGTCCGCCAACGTGAGCGTCGCGACGTCGCGTTCCCAGACGACGCTCTCGCAGCGCGCCGGGCAGAATGTCGTGACGTGATCGGCCGCTACGAGCGCGCGCCAGAGCTCGCTTTGCAGTACGCGGTTTTCCACGATCCACGCGAGCTCGCGCAAACCCGCGTCATACGCGCTGAACTCGAGGTGGCCGCGAGGCTGGTCGCCGCGAATGCGCATGGTCTCCACGCGCTGCGCCCGGCCGGCCGGCACGCGGCCCCACACGCCGAGGGCGTCCAGCCAGCCGGCGTTTCCGGGGCTGAGCGCATAGACCCGGCTGTCCCACGAACTGTCGTCGGGAAGGCCTCGCGCCGCCTGCGGCTCGACCAGCGCAACCGAGAGGTCGGCGTCCGCGAGGGCGAGCGCGAAGCTCGCTCCAACGAGGCCGGCGCCGACGACGATCACATCGAAACTTTGCATGGGAACAGGAAAGTGCGGCTGCAGGGGCTGGAGTCTACGCCGCGCTCTCCAGCGGCGCCACGCAGCCTTCCGACTACGCGCTGGTGAACACGGCATTTTTCGCGCTGAATCAGGCACATGGCGTGCCTTGCCTTGACAAGGTAAAAAGCGGTCTTTAGACTGCGCCGCTCCCCGTGGCGAGTTAGCTCAGTGGTTAGAGCAGCGGAATCATAATCCGTTGGTCCGGGGTTCAAATCCCTGACTCGCCACCACTTTTTCCGACCGCCTCGCCTCTCGTCCCGGGTGTCGGGACGACTGCACCAGGCGCTACACCACGAGGCCCCATAGTACATATGCGCGCTTCCGCCGTTTGCCGCGGAAGGCCGCTTGTGCTATCGTAGCCAGATGCGTAAGTTGCTGCTTTTATTGGTTTTATCCTGCTCGATCGGCTTTTTGGCCCCGGTTCACGCGCAATTCATACAGCAGCGATTCCTCCCCGCGAACGGCGAGCGCGGTACCACCGGGGATACCCAGGCCTATCCGCTCGTACAGATAAACAAGAAATTGCTCCGGCTCGCCCCGGGCGCCCGCATCTACGACCAGGGCAACCGCACCATCGTGCACGGCCACCTGCCCACCGGAGTCGAAGTGTTTTACGCGAAGGAACAAAGCGGCAGCGTGCAGCGCATCTACATCCTCACCGAGCAGGAGATCGTGCGACTGAAGCAGGCCGGCAAGCGGTGATGGCGCGCAAGCTCTACATCAAGACTTTCGGCTGCCAGATGAACGAGTACGACTCCGACAAGATCGCGGACGTGCTCGGCGCGGCGCACGGCATGGAAACGACTGCCGACCCCGCGGACGCCGACGTCATCCTCTTCAATACGTGCTCGGTCCGGGAGAAAGCGCAGGAGAAGGTTTTCCACGACCTCGGCCGCGTGAAGCACCTGAAACGCGCCCGGCCCGGCGTCCTGATCGGCGTCGGCGGGTGTGTCGCGAGCCAGGAAGGCGCGGCGATCGTCGCACGCGCCCCTTACGTCGATCTCGTTTTCGGGCCGCAGACGCTGCACCGCCTCCCGGAGATGATCGCCGCGAGGCGCGCTTCCGGCACGCCCCAGATCGACATCTCCTTCCCCGAAGTGGAGAAGTTCGACCGCATGCCGCCTGCGCGAGTCGAAGGCGCGAGCGCTTTCGTCTCGATCATGGAAGGCTGCAGCAAGTACTGCTCCTTCTGCGTCGTGCCGTACACGCGCGGCGAGGAAATCTCGCGGCCGTTCGAAAGCGTGCTGGTCGAAGTGGCGGAGCTCGCGGCGCAGGGGGTGAAGGAAATCACCCTGCTCGGACAGAACGTCAACGCTTACCGCGGACAGACCGAAGAGGGCGAGATCGCCGACCTTGCGCTGCTGCTCGAGTACGTCGCGGAAATTCCCAGCATCGAGCGCATGCGCTACACCACCTCTCATCCGCGCGAGTTCACGCCGCGGCTGATCGAGGCCTATTCCAGGCTGCCCCAGCTCGTGAGCCACGTGCACCTGCCGGTGCAATCGGGGTCCGACCGGATACTGGCCGCGATGAAGCGCGGCTATAGCGTGGTCGAGTACAAATCGATCGTGAGACGGCTGCGCGCGGCGCGCCCCGGGATCTGCATCTCTTCCGATTTCATCGTCGGCTTTCCCGGTGAGACCGAAGACGATCACGCAGCGACCCTCGAGCTCATCGACGAGTGCGCCTTCGACGCGAGCTTCAGCTTTCTTTACAGCCCGCGGCCGGGGACTCCGGCAGCGGCCCTGCGCGACGAGACGCCGCACGAGGTGAAGCTCGCGCGACTGCACGCGCTGCAGGAGAAGATCGACCGCAGGGCGAACGAGATCAGCGGCGCGATGATCGGCACCACCCAGCGCGTGCTGGTCGAGGGGCCGGCGCGCAGGAATCCCGACGAGCTCGCAGGCCGCACCGACAACAACCGCATGGTGAACTTCAGCGGTCCGCTGCGGCTGGCGGGCAGCTTCGTCGAAGTGTCGATCACCGCGGTCCGGCCGCACTCGCTGCGCGGCGAGATGGCGCACGCGCTGCACTGACTATCCGTGGAAATCAGCTTCACGCCGGTGGACAACCAGCGGCTAGCCAATCTTTGCGGCGCGCTCGACGAGAACCTGCGCCAGGTGGAAACCGCGCTCGACGTGAACATCGCGCGCCGCGGCGAGCGCTTTTCGATCACGGGCAAGCCCGCGAAAACGCAAGTCGCGGCGAAGCTGCTCGAGCGTTTTTACGCGCGCGCCGACGACACGCTCAGCCTCGAGGACGTTCAGCTGGGTCTGATCGAAGCCGGCACGGCGCGCTCCGGCCAAAAGCCGGAAGCGACGACCCCGATGCTGCTCACGCGGCGCGCCGACCTGCACGGGCGCACGCCGCACCAGGTCGAGTATCTGCTGAACATACAGGGCCACGACATCACCTTCAGCATCGGGCCCGCGGGCACCGGAAAAACGTATCTCGCCGTCGCGTGCGCGGTGGACTCGCTCGAACGCGATGCGGTGAAGCGTATCGTGCTCGTGCGCCCCGCCGTCGAAGCCGGCGAGCGGCTCGGCTTCCTCCCCGGCGACATGGCGCAGAAGGTCGATCCGTATCTGCGGCCGCTCTACGACGCGCTTTACGATCTCATGGGCTACGACAAGGTCGCGAAGATGTTCGAGCGCGGCGCGATCGAGATCGCGCCGCTCGCGTTCATGCGCGGGCGCACGCTCAACCACTCCTTCGTGATCCTCGACGAAGCGCAGAACACCACGCCCGAGCAGATGAAGATGTTTTTGACGCGCATGGGTTTCGGCAGCAAGGCGGTCGTGACCGGCGACGTGACGCAGGTCGATCTCCCCAAGGGACAGAAAAGCGGTCTCATGGACGCGCAGGAAGTGCTGAAAAAAGTGCGCGGCATCGCGTTCACCCGCTTCGGAGCCGAGGACGTCGTGCGCCATCCGCTCGTGCAGCGTATCGTGAGTGCCTATGAAAACCGGGAAGCCCGCAACGCGCGCGCGCCCGTCAAACCGTAAGCGGAGAGCCGGTGCGAGAATCGAGCTCGCGGTGCAATACGCAACGCGGTCGCGCACGGTACCGACCGCGGAGGACTTCCGAAAGTGGGTGCGCGCGGCGATGCGCACGAGCGCATGCATCACGATCCGCGTGGTCGGTCTCGAGGAAGGGCGCGCGCTCAACCGCGAGTATCGCGGCAGGGATTACGCGACGAACGTGCTCACTTTCGTGCTCGACGACGGCCCGCCCCGCATCGGCGACGTGGTGCTGTGCGCGCCCGTCGTATCGCGCGAAGCGCGCGAGCAGGGTAAGGACGTGACCGCCCACTACGCGCATTTGACGGTGCACGGTGCGCTGCACCTGCAGGGCTACGAACACGAGCGCGAGCCCGCGGCAACCGGCATGGAAAAGCTCGAAACGCGGATACTGAAGCGTCTGGGATTCCCGGATCCTTACGAACCCCCTCCCGACCATGGACGACACACACAGTAAACCCTCTCTACTCGAACGCATTTCGGCGTTCATCATGCGCGAGCCCGAAGATCGCGAGCAGCTGATCGAGCTCCTGCATTCGGCCCACGAGCGCAACCTGCTGGATGCCGACGCGCTCGCCATGATCGAAGGCGTGCTGCAGGTATCCGAGCTCCAGGCGCGCGACATCATGGTGCCGCGCTCGCAGATGGACGTGATCGACGTCGGCGAATCACCCGACAAGTTCATTCCGTTCGTCATCCAGACCGCGCACTCGCGCTTTCCGGTGACCGGCGGCAACAAGGACGACATCCTCGGCATCCTGCTCGCGAAGGACCTGCTGCGCTACTACGCCGGCGAGGAAGAGTTCGACGTGCGCGACATGCTGCGCCCGGCCGTATTCATTCCGGAATCGAAGCCGCTCAACGTTCTGCTCAAGGAGTTCCGCAAGAACCGCAACCACATCGCCATCGTCGTCGACGAATACGGCGGCGTCGCGGGGCTCGTGACGATCGAGGACGTGCTCGAGCAGATCGTCGGCGAGATCGAGGACGAGTACGATTTCGACGAGGCCGAGGACAACATCGTCCAGGACAAGACCGGCCAGTACCGCGTCAAGGCGGTCACCGAGATCGACGATTTCAACGAGAAGTTCGGCACCGACTTCAGCGATGACGAGTTCGATACGATAGGCGGGCTCGTGCTGAAGCGGTTCGGACGCGTGCCCAAGCGCGGCGAGCAGGTGACGATGGAAGGCTTTACGTTCAAGGTCGTGCGCGCCGACAGCCGCCGACTGCATCTCCTGGAGGTCGCGCCCAAGAACGTCGTCAGCGCTTGATGGCGGCCGCGGGGGAGCTGCAGGCGCGCCGCGCCTGGTGGCGCCGCTACTC
>Ga0105107_10001239_pt1 | contig 16552 bp, 17 predicted proteins | sample PPLLaktember2015_6_FD_79335 | JGI IMG/M metagenome (GOLD analysis project Ga0105107, IMG submission 79335) | Freshwater sediment microbial communities from Prairie Pothole Lake near Jamestown, North Dakota, USA - PPLs Lake P8 Core (1) Depth... | ecosystem: Environmental > Aquatic > Freshwater >...
CAAACCGATCCGCGTCGGGCTTCACCTGCGGGCTCGTCACCGCGAGCAGCGGCTTCCTGAACCGCCGTCCTTCGCAAAGCGCGGCGAGCTCGCGCAGCTCGTAGAGCGAGAGCTGCGGCGCCGAGAACACCACCACGTCGACCTCTTCTTCACCGGCATACGCGGATTGCAGTTGATCGATTTCAAGCTGGGTAATGGTGTGAGAAAGCGGCAATCGAGAACCCTCTGATTCCGCAGCCTCGGGCGTGATGCCCTGCAGATGGAAGAGCGCGATGGAGCCGAAGCTCGCCATCGCGGCGCCGAAGTGCTTTAGCGCGTCCGAGCCCGGCGCGGCCTCCAGGCCCTCGATGTACGGGACCGCCCAGTAGTTGCCCGCGAGCCTGCCGATGACGCCGCCGAGCGCGCCCCAGTCGTTCAGGGTTTGCGGTTCGAAATCTACGCGGACCCTGAGAGTCGCACGACGACATTCTTCCAAATGGAACCCGTAGCGCGGCGTGCGTCCGGTCAGGCCGGCGGCGAGCGCGGAAGGACCGCCCTCGTAGTTCGAGCGCGCGCCGCACACGGAGTTGGCGTAGATCACCACGCCCGTGTCGCCGAACGCCACGCTCTCGCCCCGCGCGGGCGCCTGGATCGTCTGGTAGTTGATGCAGGTGTCGGTCATCAGCACGCCGAGCCTCGCGAACGCCTGCACCGCGCGGCGCTCGAGCTCGACCGCCCAGGCGGGCTGCTTCAGCACGCTCGCCTTCGCGAAATCCGTGCCGCGCGGATCGGTGATCGTCGGCACCCGCACGCGCGCGCCGGCGAGCGACTCGAGCCAGCGCACGCCCGCCTCGCCCAGGCTCTCGGTGGCGGCCGTGACGTGAAACAGCGACACCGGCACCAGGTCGGCGGCGCCGAAGAAATCACCCACCTTGACCTGGTGCTCGATCGCGCTCTTCACCGCCGTGCCGAGCTCCCCGCCGAGCATGGAGCGCTCGAGATCGTTCAGCCTCACTGTACGCGGAGGCTACCCTACTTTTGCGAACAGGCGCGCCAAGGTTTCGAAACCACCGGAACGGCAGTGCTGCTGTCCCGCTCCTCTATTCGATCAGGCGGTCGGCGCGCATGGAGACCGACTGGGGCAGAGCGACCCCGAGGTCACGCGCCGTCTTCAGGTTCAGCACCAGTTCGAAACCGCGTCGCCTGGTCGACGGGCAGTGTGGCGGGAGACGCTCCCTTAGCACGCGGGGTCGATCTCGAGGTTCCGAGGCGCGCCCAATCTGCTGCGCGCGGACAGGCGCTGCCAGGGTGGCGGCGAATGCGGACAGACCGAGCGCGAAAGTGCGCCGCCTCATTCGATCACCCGGTCCGCGCGCGAAAGGACGGACGGCGCAAGCGTGAGGCCGAGCGCCTTCGCGGTCTTAAGGTTCACTACCAGCTCGAACTTCGTCGGCTGCTCCATGGGCAAGTCCCCTGCCTTCGCGCCCTTGAGAATCCGGTCGACATAAGTCGAGATCTTGCGTATCTCCTCGACGATATTGGTGCTGTAGGACATCAGCCCGCCGGTTTCGACCATGCGGCTGTAGCCGAACGAGCTCGGCAGCCGCGCTTTGAGCGCGAGAAGCCCGAGCTGTTCACGTTGCGCGAAGGAAGTCGAGCTGGGCGCGACGAACACGGCATCGACCTTCTGCTGGGCGATCCTGGTGAAGCTCACTACGGGATCGGTCGGGTGTTGCTCCGTCGGCACGAGCTCTATACCGAGCGCACTCGCCGACCTGCGCACCGGTTCCGCCTGCGGGCCATTCCAGAAGGCCTTAGGCGCCAAGTACGCCACGCGCGAGATCTTTGGCACCAGATCTTTGAACAGTTCGAGGCGCTTGGCATCTTCTTCCCATCCCGTAGAGCCGGTGAGCCCGGTGATATTCCCGCCCGGGCGCGCGAGGGTCTCCACCAACCCATCCTCCACGGCGCGGTTGTAGCTCAGAAGCAGTATCGGGATGCGGCGCGTGGCCAGTTGCGCGGCGCGGGCCAGCTCGCGCTGGCCGGAAAGGATCATCACGTCCGTATTCAGCCGCACGAGGTCGGCGACAATTTCCGCGTAGCGCTCCGGCCTACCCTCGGCCGAGCGCCGGTCGAAAATCAGGTTCCGACCCTCGACGTAGCCGAGCTTGCGCAGGTCGTGGAGGATCGCCCGCGTCAGCGGATGCGCCGGGTTGTCGCCGAGCATCTCCGCGATCGGTGAAGTCGTCAGCACGATGGCGACCCGATATGTGCGGCCCGCCTGCTGCGCGCGCGCCATCGGCGCTGCGATGAAAGCACCGGCGGCGATGAGGAAGTACCTGCGTCCGATCTTGCCCATGGCCCTCCGCGAGGCGAAACCACGGTGCACCCCTGCCGGGGCTATGTCAATCCTTTAAAAGTCGTCGGGAGGAGGCGGAAAGCTGGGCTTGCGCTTCTCGCGGTGCGAGGCGACGCCTTCCTTCGCCTCGGGGCCGGTGAAGCCCAGGACCTCGAGGGCGAGCGAGGCGTCGAAGGAAGGGCCGGCCATGCGCAGCCAGTTGTTGAGCGAGTACTTGGTCCAGCGCAGCGCGGTCTGGGCGCCGGCGGCGAGCTTGCGCGCGACTTCGAGCGCCTTTTCCTGCAGCTCGGACTCTTCGCACGTCAGGGAGATCAGGCCGAGCCTCTCGGCCTCCTCGCCGCTGATGGTCTCGCAAAGGAGCAGATAGTACTTCGCCTTGGCCATGCCGCAGAGGAGCGGCCAGATGATGGCGGCGTGGTCGCCCGCGGCGACGCCCAGGCGGGTGTGGCCGTCGATCAACCTTGCTGTACGTGAAGCTATCGATATATCCGCGAGCAAGCCGGCGACCAGCCCTGCGCCGACCGCGGGGCCGTGCATGGCCGAGACGATCATCTTCGAGCAGTTGATCATGTTGTAGACGAGGTCGCGCGCCTCGCGCCAGACGCGCGCGCGCACGGCGAAGTCCTGCGTCATCTCCTCGACCATCTTCAGGTCGCCGCCGGCCGAGAAGCCCTTGCCGGCGCCGCGCAGGATGGCGACGCGCGTCTCGGGGTCGCGGTCGACGTCGAGCCATACCATGGCCATCTCGGCGTGCATGCGCGCGGTGGCGACGGAGAGCTTGCCCTCCTCGCCCATGACGATCTCGAGGATGCCGGGCTCGGGCCGGCGAAACTTCAGCTCTTTGTACTGGGAGTAGTCCATGCGGGCATTCTACAATTCGCCCCCATGGTCTCCTTCGACGACATCGCGAAAGCCCACGAGCGCATCAAGGGGCACGCGAAGCGCACGCCGGTGCTGACCTCGGCCACCGTGGACGCGCTCACCGGCGCCTCGGTGTTCTTCAAGTGCGAGAACTTCCAGCGCATGGGGGCGTTCAAGTTCCGCGGCGCCTACAACGCGCTGTCGCAGCTGCCCGAGGACCGGCGCAGGAACGGCGTCATCGCTTTCTCGTCGGGCAACCACGCCCAGGCGGTCGCCCTCGCGGGAAAGCTTTTGGGGATCAAGACCCTGATCGTCATGCCCGAGGACGCGCCGAAGGTGAAGCTCGACGCGACGCGCGGCTACGGCGCGGAGATCGTGCAGTACACGAAGAACCAGTCGCGCGACGAGGTCGCCGGCAAGCTCGCGAGCGAACGCAACCTCACGCTCATCCCGCCTTTCGACCACGAGCACGTGATCGCCGGCCAGGGCACCGCCGGCAAGGAGCTGGTCGAGGACGCGGGGCCGCTCGACATGCTGCTCGTGCCCTGCGGCGGCGGCGGGCTGCTCTCGGGCTGCGCCATCGCCGCGAAGCACCTGCTACCGCAGATCAAGGTCTACGGCGTCGAGCCCGCGGCAGGCGACGACGCCACGCAGTCGTTCGTGAAGAAGCGCCTGGTGACCATCGCCATTCCCGACACCATCGCCGACGGCGCGCGCACGCCCTCGCTCGGTAAGCTCACGTTTCCCATAATCCTGCGCACCGTCGACGACATGATCACCGTGACCGACGACGAGCTCGTGCGCGCGATGTTCTTCCTGTGGGAGCGCATGAAGATCGTGGTCGAGCCGACAGGCGCCCTTGCCTTTACTGCTTTATTTACTGAAAAACTGAAAGCAAAAGGTAAGCGCGTGGGCGTGGTGCTTTCAGGCGGAAACGTCGACCTTCGCTGGGCGGCCGCGCAGATGAACAAACGCCAGGATTGACGCGCCGACGAGGGTCACGGCGAGGGTGAAGTCGAAGCGCGGCGAGACCGTGCCCACCGCGCAGGCGAAAAGCACGACCCGCAGCGGCCAGGGGATCGCCCTCAGGCCGAAGAAGCCCTGCAGCGCGAAGGAGGCAAAGGTGCACATCGCCACGGCGAAGAACAGGCACTCCAGCACGTACAGCACGCCGCCTTGCATGTTGAGCCCGGGGTTGAAGAGGAAGTAGAACGGCAGGATGAAGCCGCCGATCGCGAGCTTCACCGCGTAGGGCCCGAGCGCCATTGGGTTCACGTCGGCGATGGCGCCGGCGGCGAAGTTCGCCACCGCCACCGGCGGAGTGATGGCGGAGAGGCAGGCGAAGTACAGCATGAAGAGGTGCACCTGCATCTCGGGCAGGTTGAACACACCGCGCAGCACCGGCGCGAGCAGCGCCGCCCCCATGATGTATACCGCGGGCGTGGGCATGCCCATGCCGAGCAGGATGAGGAACACCGCGGAGAGCAGCAGCGTCGGGATGAGCAGCCCCCCGGCGATCATGTTGATGAGCAGCGTGAACTTGCCGGCGAGCGCGCTGATCTCGATCGCGCCGATGACCACGCCGGCGGCCGCCACCGCGCCGACGAGCGGCACGAGCTGCGTCACGGTGTCGGTGCAGCACTCGACGAAGCGCCGCGGCCCGATGGCGGTCGGGCGGTGGAACCACGACAGCACGATCACCGCGGCGGTCGCGCCCGCCGCCACGTACACCGGCGTGTAGCCCGCGACGAGCAGCGCGATCAGCGCGCCGAGGGGCAGCAGGTGGCGCCATCCCGAGGCGAGCGCGCGCGGGAGCGGCACGATGCTCTCCTCCGGCATGCGCGGCTCGTCGTGGCGCACCGCCTCGTTGTGCACGAGGAGATAGATCGAGTAGTAGTAGATGAGCGCCGGCAGCAGCGACGCCCAGGCGATGCTCGCGTACGGGATGTTGGTGAGGTCGGCCATGATGAACGCCACGGCGCCCATCACCGGCGGCAGCATGGCGCCGCCGCTCGAGGCGGTGGCCTCGATCGCGCCCGCGCGCGCCGCCGGGATGCCCATCTTCTTCATGATCGGGATGGTGAGCGGGCCGGTGGTGGCGACGTCCGCCGTCGGGCTGCCCGACACCGAGCCGTACAGGCCGCTCGCCGTGACGCAGGCCTTCGCCGCGCCGCCGCGCATGCGCCCGGTCACCGCGCTCGCGAGGTCGAAGAAGAGCTGCCCGCCGCCGGATTTCTCGTAGAAGCTGCCGAACAGCACGAACAGGAACGCGTAGGTCGCCGCCACCTCGAGCGGCGCCCCGTAGATGCCGTTCTCCATGATCGTCATCATCTCGATGAAGTAGGGCACGCCGAAGTTCTCGTGCTTCAGCGCCCCCGGCATCCATTGGCCGAACACGGTGAAGGCGAGGAGCAGCAGCACCAGCGTCGTCAGCCCCCAGCCCACCGAGCGGCGGCACAGCTCCACCGTCAGCGCGAGCAGCGCGAAGCCCGCCGCGATGTCCCCACTCGTCGGCTGCGAGAAGCCGCGGCTCCAGTTGAGGAACCTGTCGTCGAGGACGATGTAGTAGGCGGCCACGGCGAGCGAGAGCGCGGCGAGCGCGACGTCGGTCCAGGCGAGCCGCCTGCGGCTCTTGCGCGCCGTCGTGGTGAGGAAGGCGATCGGGTAGGTGATGCCGATGAAGATGGAGATGTCGAGGTGCCAGTTCGCCGTGAAGGCCCGGGCCCAGGCGGCGAACTCGGATAGGGGTTGACTTAGAAAAGCAATTTCTTTTGCGTAGAAGGCGAGCTGGAGCGCGGCATTTCCCGCGACCTGGGCGAGCGCGCCGATCCACAGCACGTACAGCGCCGCGGCGGTCGAGGCGACCTTGATGAGGACCGCCCAGGCGCCGCCCGGGCGGTGGCGCGCGCCCTCCCAGTTGAGAAAGCGCACGCCCTGCTACTTCAGCAGGCCCGCTTCCTTGTAGTAGCGCGCGGCGCCGGGATGGAACGGCAGGTTCGCCGGGTTGGTCGGCATCTTCGCGCGCGAGAAAGCGGTCTTGAGGGAGCCGCCGACCGCCTGCACGCGGGCCTCGTTCTCGGCGATCGCCTTCACGTACTTGTAGACCACCTCGTCGCTCACGTGGGCGCCGGCGAGGAGCGCCACCCACATGCGCACCGTCGGATAGGGCTTCTCCATGAACGGATAGGTGCCCGCCGGCACCATGTCGGCCCTGTTGTTGAAGGTGTCGGCGGCTTTCTGCACGGTGGCCTGGTCGCCGTCGATCCACAGCAGCGCCCGCTTGCCGGCGATGTCCTTGATCAGCGCGTCGCCGAGGTTGCGCGCGTTCATGAACACGTCGGCCTTGCCGTCGGTGATCGCCGCGAGGCCGATGGCGCTGTTGCCCAGCACGTAGCTGCCGCCCCACTTCTCGATGTCGTCGATGCTGAAGCCGTGCGCCTTCATCACTTCGTACGGCCCGCCGATGGTGGTCTGCGGGTTGTCGGGCCGGTTGATGGCGAGGCGCATGCGCGGCTTCTTCGCCGCGATGTCCTTCCAGGACTTGACGCCGTTGGCATCGGCCCATTCCTTGGTCATCAGGAAATGGATGTACTGGTTGTCGAAGAGCTGCATCGCGAGGCTGAACTTGCCCTTGAGCGGCTCCTTGAACGGCGAGGCGCCCTCGAGCGCGAGCTTGACCTCGGTGCCGGTGGCCGTGGCGGTGAAGTCCGCCTGCCCCGTGGCGATCGCCTGCACGCCGCCGCCCGGCGAGTTCGGCTTGAACGAGACCGCCGAGCCCGGATAGGCGTCGCGCACCACCGCGTTCAGGCCCTCGACCATGGTGCGCGGGTAGCCGCTCGGCGTCGCGCCGGTGACCGTCGCGGTGACCGGCTTGTTGTCCTTGAAGTCGGCGAGCGCGGGAACCGCCGCCAGCATGGCGGCAGCCAGCGCAATGCGTGCAAAGTTCATCGGCTGCCCCTCTTGGTCTTGCGCGTCCCGGTCTTGCGCGCCCTCGTCCTGCGCGCTTTTGTCTTCCTCGATTTCCTGCCGACAGGCTTCCTCACCCTATCCGTGCGGCGGCGTTTTTGCTTCGCTTGCGTGCGCGCGCGCGAGCCCGGGGGCGGAAACTTCAGGATCGCATCCTTGAAGAGCTCCACCAGGCCGAGCACCGCCGAGGCCTGCGTCGGATAGAGCGCCTCGGTGCGCACGATCAGCTCCTGCTGGTTCTCGGGGTCGTAGAGCTCGGCCAGGTACTTGCCGCTCGCCTGGTCGAGCACGAACTCAACGCGAAATTGGGCCACGCACGCCTCCTCTCATCAATTAGTATCGCACGCGATGCGCGCCGTCGAGATCACCAAGCCCGGGCCTCCCGAGGTCCTCAGGCCGGCGGACCGGCCCAAGCCCGTCCCCAAGCCCCACGAGATCCTGATCAAGGTCGCAGCCGCCGGGGTCAACCGCCCCGACGTGCTGCAGCGCACCGGCAATTACCCGGTGCCCCCCGGCGCCTCGGACTTGCCGGGTCTCGAGGTTGCGGGGGAAGTCGTGGAAACAGGGTCAGGTACCTCTCTCTGGAAAAAAGGCGATAAGGTCTGCGCCCTGGTGCACGGCGGCGGCTATGCCGAGTACTGCGTCACCCCGGAGGTGCAGGCGCTGCCGGTGCCGAAAGGCCTTTCGCTCGTCGAGGCGGCGTCGCTGCCGGAAACCTTCTTCACCGTCTGGGGCAACGTCTACGACCGCGGCCGCCTCGCGCCGGGCGAGTCGCTGCTCGTGCAGGGCGGCAGCTCGGGCATCGGCGTCACCGCGATCCAGATGGCCGCGGCGACCGGCAATCGCGTCTTCGCCACCGCCGGCTCCGACGAGAAGTGCGCCGCCTGCGTGCGGCTCGGCGCGGAGCGCGCGATCAACTATCGAACCCAGGATTTCGAGAAGGAAATCCTTGCGGCGACCGGCGGCAAGGGCGTGGACGTCATCCTAGACATGGTCGGCGGCGACTACGTGCCGAAGGAGCTGAAGTGCCTCGCCGACGACGGCCGGCTGGTGTTCATCGCCTTCCTGCGCGGCCCGAAGACCGAGCTCAACATCGACCCGGTGATGCGCCGGCGCCTCACCATCACCGGCTCGACGCTTCGCCCGCGCACCGTCGAGTTCAAGGGTTACCTGGCGAGGAACCTGCGCGAGAAGATCTGGCCGCTCATCGAGGCGGGCAGGATCAAGCCCGAGATCTTCAAGACCTTCCCGCTCGAGCAGGCGGCCGAGGCGCACCGCCTGATGGAGAGCTCGCAGCACATCGGCAAGCTCGTGCTGGTGCTGTAACCGTAAACGGTAAACCGTTAGCGGGGTCAGAGCAATTTCGTGGTTCGGCGCAAATTGCTCTGACCCCATTTGTTGTTTACTCCTTAGCAGCGGTCTTTCTGAGCCACTCGACGAAGGCCTGCACCTCGGGCCGGCCTTCGGCCCGCTTGGAGACGATGGCGAAGTAGGCGCGCGCCGGGTCGGCGCTGCTCTTGAACGGCGCCACCAGCTCCTTCGCCGCGAGGAGATCTCGCACCAGCGGCGTGCGCCCCAGCGCCACGCCGTGTCCGGCCACCGCCGCGGGAATGATCTGCTCGTAGCCCGAGAACGAGAGCGTGCCCGAGGGCCGCAGGTCGGCGATGCCGGCGACTTCCAGCCAGGTCTTCCAGTGCAGCCAGGGATGGCGCCCGTCCGGGTCGTCGTACTGGAGGAGCACATGGTTTTTCAAATCTTCCGGTTTTTTCAGTTGCTTCCTGGCGAGCAGCTTGGGGCTGCAGACCGGGAAGACGCGCTCGCCGAAAAGCCGGATGGCGTTCGGCCCGGCGAGCGAGGGCGGGCCGTGGCGGATGGCGATGTCGAGCCCGTCGCGCTCGAGGTTCTGCACGCGCGTGTCGGCGGTGATGCGCACGTCCGCTTCGGGGTGCGTGCGGGTGAACCCGGCGAGTCGCGGGATCAGCCACAGCGCGGCGAAGGAATGGGTGGTGGTGAGCGCGATGGCCTGCCGGCCGGTGCGCGTGCGCAGCCGGTCGGTGGCGGCGCGCATGGTGACCAGCACCTGCGCCGCCGCGGCGTAGAACTGCTGGCCCTCGGGAGTGAGCGCAAGCGCCCGGTGCCGGCGCTGGAAAAGCGGCACGCCGAGCTGCTCCTCGAGATCCTTGATCTGCCGGCTCACCGCCGACTGCGTGAGGAAAAGCTCCTCGCCCGCCTTGGTGAAGGACAGGTGCCGCGCCGCCGCCTCGAACCCCACCAGCAGGTCGAGTGCCGGTAACGCATTCCGATTACGCATGCAAAGCCTGCATATTTCCCGTTTGAGCTCGGGAAGCCAAGGATGCATCCTGCGCATGTCAAATGCAAGGAGGCTCCATGAGGCTGGAACTCGACAAAGGTGCTGTAAGGCTCTCTCCCCACCAGACGCTGCGGCTGCGCGACAGCGCCGGCAGCACGGTCTGCGCCGTCGAAGGCTCGGTATGGATCACCGAGGAGAACCAGGCGCGCGACATCGTGCTCGCGCAGGGCAATTGCTACCGCCTGCGCAACCGCGGCCTCGCCCTCGTCAACCCGCTCGGCGGCACCGCGTCCGTCGAGCTCACCTGAAGGAAACGCCATGGATCTCATCGACCGCTCCACCATTCCCGGCCTGCACGCCGCGGCGCGGCGCCACCGCTCCGTCTACGTGAGCTGCCTCTTTTCCCGCTGGGCGGCCGGCGTCGCCAGCCTGTTCACCGAGCGGCCCGCGCCGCGCCCCGTGCCCTGCGCCTGAGCGGCCATGTACGACCACATCGGCCTGCGGGTGAAGGACATCGAGGTGTCTACCGCGCGACGCTCGAGGCGCTCGGACTGGTGCAGGACGGCGCGGGCTTCCATGCCGCCGGGCTCAAGGCCGGCGGTAAGGACAACGGCAAGCCCGGCCTGCGCCCCGACTACAGCCCCTGCTACTTCGCCGCGTTCCTCGTCGATCCGGACGGCAACAACGTCGAGGCGGTCTGCCAGGAGTAGGCCATGCCTCTCGTGCGCCTCTCGATTTTGAAGGGGCGAAGCGCGGCACAGAAGCGCGCGCTCTATCGCCGCATCGCCGCGAACCTGCATGGAAGCACCGGCTTGCGGCCGGAGGATGTCTTCGTCAGCCTGGTGGAAGTCGGCCGCGAGGACTGGTCCTTCGGCAACGGGATCGCATCCTATGCGCAGGAAGCTGGAAAAACCGCGCCCGTCCCCCTTTAGAATCATGAGGTGTTCAAGCCGGACCTCCTGAAGGGCAAACGAATCCTCATTACCGGCGGCGGCACCGGCCTGGGCAAGGAGATCGCCGCGAGGTACCTGCAGCTCGGCGCGGAGCTGTGGCTCGCCGCGCGGCGCGGGCCGGTTCTCGAGGCCACGGCGAAAGAGCTGATGCAGGCTCATGGCGGAAAAGTCAAAACCCATGCCGTCGACATCCGCGACGCGCAGGCGGTGGACGCAATGGTGCAGCGGATCTGGGACGAGTCGGGGCCGCTCACCGGCCTGGTCAACAACGCCGCCGGCAACTTCATCAGCCCGACGAAGGACCTCTCGCCGAACGGCTTCAACGCCATCGCCAACATCGTCTTCCACGGCACTTTCTACGTGACGCACGCCGTGGGCAAGCGCTGGATCGCCGGCCAGCACAAGGGCTCGGTGATCACCATCCTCGTCACCTGGGTGCACACCGGCTCGCCGTACGTGGTGCCCTCGGCGATGTCGAAGGCCGGGCTGCACGTGATGACGAAGTCGCTCGCCGTGGAATGGGGGCGCTTCGGCATCCGCCTGAACGGCATCGCGCCCGGGCCGTTTCCGACCGAGGGTGCGGCGAAGCGGCTGCGCCCGGAAGGCGGCTTCGAACCCTCCGGAAAAATGAACCCGATGCGCCGCATCGGCAAGATGGAAGAGCTGCAGAACCTCGCCACCTTCCTCATGGCCGACGGCTGCGAGTGGCTCACCGGCGAGACGATCGCAATCGACGGCGCCGGCTACCTCGCCACCGGCTCGGGCGCCTACTTCACGGAGCTCGACCAGCTCTCGGACGCCGACTGGGAGCGCATGCGCGCGCTCATCAAGGCGCAGAACGACAAGGACCGCGCGGGCCGCACGGCGTGATCGGCAAGCTCCCCGGCAGCGAAGGGATCGCGCCCTGATGGCCGCGCCCGTGCCGCGTCCCGCCGCGACGCTCGCGCTGCTGCGCGACGCCGCCGGCGGCCCCGAGGTGCTGATGCTGCAGCGGACGAAGGAGGCGGTGTTCCTCGGCGGCGCCTACGTCTTCCCCGGCGGCGCGCTCGACGCATCGGATGCCGATGCGCGCATCGCGCGCCGCATCATCGATCCCCCGCCGCCGGATTCCCTGCCGTACTACGTTGCCGCGATCCGCGAGTGCTTCGAGGAGGCGGGCATCCTGCTCGCCTGCGACAAGCAGGGCCGGCAGATCGACGCCGCGCACGCCGAGCGCCTCATGCAATACCGGGATCAGTCCTTCGTGCGCATGCTCGAGGCGGAAGGTCTGTACCTGCCGGCGCGCGAGCTCGCCTTCATCGGCCACTGGATCACCGCGCCGGGGCGCGCCCGGCGCTTCGACGCGCGCTTCTTCCTCGCCGCCGCGCCGCCCGGCCAGCAGGGCAAGCACGATGCGAACGAGACCGTACACGACGTGTGGGTCACGCCGCGCGAGGCGCTGGCGCGCGCCGAGCGCGGCGAGATCGAGCTCGTCTTCGCGACGAAGCACACGCTGAACGACCTGAAGAAATATGCTTCTGCAGAAGAGGCAGTTCTGGCTTCCCGCGCCCTGCCCGAGGTCGAAGCGAACCGCGCCTGCTGGGCGAAGGCCAAGGACGGGCCGAAGCTCTTCCGCCGCGCCGACCCGCAGTACTTCGAGATCCACTGGAGCGACCCGGAGGAAAGCGGCGAGTCGAGCTGCGAGATCGTGCCCGGCGAGCCCAAGCGGCTCGATCGCTGGGTGACGCGGCTCACCGCGCCCAACCCGGGAATGATGACCGGGCCGGGAACCAACAGCTATCTCGTCGGCGAGGGCGATCTCGCCGTCATCGATCCCGGGCCGGATATCGCATCGCATATAGAAAAAATCATTTCAGAAAGCAAAGGCAAACTGCGCTGGATCCTGTGCACGCATACGCACCTGGATCACTCGCCCGCCGCCGCGGCGCTGAAAGCGGCGACGGGGGCGCAGGTGCTCGGGCGGCCCGCGCCCGAAGGCCAGGATGCCACCTTCAAGCCGGACTTCGTCGTCGAGAACGGTCAGCGCATCGAGTTAGGTGAAATGAGTGGCAGCTTGACGCTGCGCGCCATCCACACGCCGGGCCACGCCTCGAACCATCTCTGCTATCTCCTCGAGCAGACGAACATGCTCTTCACCGGCGACCACGTGATGCAGGGCTCGACGGTGGTGATCAACCCGCCCGACGGCGAGATGCGCGCCTACCTCGCCTCGCTCGAGCGCCTGCTCGCCGAGGACATCGCCATCATCGCGCCGGGGCACGGCTTCCTCATCGGCGCGCCGCACAAGGAGCTGCGCCGGCTGATCGCGCACAGAATGGCGCGGGAGGCGAAAGTGATTTCCAGCCTGAAAAATCTTAAAACCGCTTCGCTCGAAGAGCTCCTGCCCCTGGTCTACGACGACGTGCCGGCGAGGATCCATCGCGTGGCGGCACGCTCGCTCACCGCGCACCTGGAGAAGCTCGTCGCCGACGGCGCGGTGCGCCCCTCTGGCGGGCGGTTCGCGCTGGTACAATCGCCGTCCGAGAGGAGCGCGCCATGAGCGACCCCGAGAAGACCGTAAGGCTCGTCAGGAACCTCGACCGCGGCGCGATCGAAGGCAAGCTCGCGGAGGTGCGCAGCCAGGCCCAGGCGGCGAACCTCGCCGAGCTCGCCGCCATGTTCAACGGCGTCGAAGGCATGCCGCGCGCGCAGATCGAGACGCGCGTCGCCAGCGCCTTCAAGTGGCTCGCCGACAAGCCCGCCCACCAGAGGATCGCCGCGCAGCTCGAGCTGGTGGAGCTCAACCTCCCGAACCTGAAGTAAGAAGAACCTGGATCACGACTTCGACCTCTTCACCCTGGGAGGCGGATCGGGCGGCGTACGCGCGAGCCGCGTCTCCGCCGGCTACGGCGTGCGCGTCGGCATCGCCGAGCCGGGCCGGTTCGGCGGCACCTGCGTCAACGTCGGCTGCATCCCGAAGAAGCTCTTCTCCTACGCGGCGCACTTCCGCGAAGATTTCCAGGTGGCGGCCGCCTTCGGCTGGACGGTGGGCGAGCCGCGCTTCGACTGGAAGACGCTGGTCGCCAACAAGGACCGCGAGATCGCGCGCCTGAACGGCGTCTACGAGCGGGCGCTGGTGAACGCCGGCGTGCATATCTTCAGGGACAGGGCGGAAGTAAAAAGCCGGAATTCCGTTTCCATTGCAGGCAAGACCTACACCGCCAGGCACATTCTGATCGCGACAGGCTCGTGGCCGCAGGTGCCGCAGATCCCCGGGCGAGAGCTCGCCATCACTTCGAACGAGGCGTTCAGCCTGGAGCGCCTGCCACGGCGCGCGCTGGTGGTGGGCGGCGGCTACATCGCGCTGGAGTTCGCCTCGATCTTCCACGGCCTCGGCGTCGAGACCACGCTTTCCTACCGCGGCACGCGGCTCTTGCGCGGCTTCGACGCGGAGCTCGGCACCCGCATGGCCGAGGAGATGCGCGAGAAGGGCCTGCGCATCCATTTCGGCGCCGAGCCGGCCTCGCTCGCGAGGCGCGCCGGCGGCATCGAGGTGACCTTCGGCGACGGCTCCCTCCAGGAGGCCGACCTCGTCATGTTCGCCACGGGCCGCAAGCCGAACAGCGCCGGCATCGGCCTGGAGGCGGCCGGGGTGAAGCTCGGGCCCGACGGGGCAGTGCTGGTCGATCGCTTCTCGAACACCAGTGTCGAGTCGATCCACGCCATCGGCGACGTCACCAACCGCATCAACCTGACCCCGGTCGCCACCGCCGAGGCGATGTGGCTCGCCCGCACCCTCTTCGGCGGTGCAGCAACGCCCGTCGACCACGAAAACGTGCCCACCGCGGTGTTCGCCAACCCCAATCTCGCCACCGTAGGCCTCTCGGAGGAGCACGCGCGCGAGCGATATGGCGACGTGGATGTGTACAAATCCTCCTTCCGGGGGCTTAAGCTCACGCTTACCGAGAAGAAGGAGCGTACGTTCATGAAGCTCGTGGTCGAGCGCGCCGGCCAGCGCGTGGTGGGCGCGCACATGATCGGCCCCGAGGCGGGCGAGATCATCCAGGGCGTCGCCATCGCCGTGAAGCTCGGCGCCACGAAGGCGCAGTTCGACGCCACCATCGGCATCCACCCGACCGCCGCCGAGGAGTTCGTGACGCTGCGCGAGAAGGCCGCCGGATGATCATCGAGGCGCAGGTCGAGAAGGCGATCGACGGGCTGCGCGCGCACGGGCTGCCGCTCGCCATCGAGCTGTGGAACGGCAAGCGCTACCAGCTCTCGGGCGAGACCCCGGTGACGCTGCGCATCCCGGGCGCCGGCGCGCTCAAGTACTTCATCGGCGCCGACCTCGCCAAGCTCGGCGAGGCCTACGTCGAGGGCCACATCGACGTCGACGGCCCGATCCGCGAGGTGCTGCGCGCCGCCGAAGGCCTGTCGCGCTTCCTCGGCGGGGACAAGAAGGGACGCCGGCCGCGCCTTCTCAACCTGCACACCAGGGCGCGCGACGCAAGTGCAATCCAGTACCACTACGACGTCTCGAACGAGTTCTACGCGCTGTTTCTCGACCGCGAGATGGTCTACTCGTGCGCCTACTACAAGACCGGCGACGAGGACATCCACACCGCGCAGGCGCAGAAGCTCGACCACATCTGCCGCAAGCTCCGCCTGGAGCCCGGCGACCGCTTCCTCGACATCGGCTGCGGCTGGGGCGCGCTGGTGCGCTGGGCGGCGAAGCATTACGGGGTGGATGCGACCGGCATCACGCTCTCGCGCAACCAGCACGAGCTCGCGAACGAGCGCATCGCCGCCGAGGGCCTCTCCGAGCGCTGCCGCGTACTGCTGCAGGACTACCGCGACGTCCCCGGCGAGGCCGTCTACGACAAGATTTCCTCGGTCGGCATGTTCGAGCACGTCGGCCTGAAGAACCTGCCGGTGTACTTCGGCGCGATCCACCGCCTGCTCAAGGACGGCGGCATCGCCATGAACCACGGCATCACCGCCATCGACCCGGACAGCCGCGCCGTCGGGCTGGGCGGCGGCGAATTCATCGGCAAGTACGTCTTCCCGCACGGGGAGCTGCCGCACCTGTCGCTCGCGCTGCGCGAGATGGCGGCCGCCGGCCTCGAAGTGATGGATGTCGAGACGCTGCGCCTGCACTACGCGAAGACGCTCTGGCAGTGGTCGGCGCGCCTCGAGGCGAACCTCGAGGCGGCGCGCCGGCACACCGAGGAGAAGCGCGTGCGCATCTGGCGCACCTACCTCGCCGGCTGCGCGCACGCCTTCGAGAAGCGCTGGGTGACGATCCAGCAGGTGGTGGTGACGAAGACCGGCGACCCGCGCGCCAATCCGCTGCCGTGGACGCGCGAGCACCTGTACCGGACTTCGAGATAAGAGCGTCGCGCTAAAAGCCGTCATGATGTGCCGCAGTGAAGCGGCTCATCCTCTGCTGCGACGGCACCTGGAACAGCGCCGACCAGGAAAAGAACGGCGCGCCCTGCCCCACCAACGTCGTCAAGCTCGGCTACCGCGTCGCCAAGCGCGACGGCGGGATCCCGCAGCTCATCTACTACGACCAGGGCGTGGGCACCGGCAACACGCTCGACCGCATGACCGGCGGCGCCTTCGGCGACGGCCTGGAAGAGAACATCCACGACGCCTACCGCTTCCTCGTCGCCAACTACGAGCCCGGCGACGAGCTGTACCTCTTCGGCTTCAGCCGCGGCGCCTTCACGGTGCGCAGCGTCGGCGGCATGATCCGCAAGTGCGGCATCCTCGAGCGGCGCGCGGTGCGCTACTACCGCGACGCGATCGCGCTTTACCGTAATGAGCAGCACCCTGACGATGCACAACCGAAGGCGTTCAGGAAAAGCTGCTCGGTCATTCCTGAAGAATCCATTCCGGTTCGGATGATCGGCGTCTGGGACACGGTCGGCTCGCTCGGCATCCCGCTGCGCGGCCTGCGCTGGCTCACGCGCCGCGAGCACCAGTTCCACGACACAGAGCTCTCCGGCAGCGTGCAGGTCGCCTGCCATGCGCTCGCCATCGACGAGCGGCGCGCGCCCTTCGCGCCGACGCTGTGGGACTACAAGCCCAAGCCCGGCCAGCAGGTCGAGCAGGTGTGGTTCTGCGGCGCGCACAGCGACG
>Ga0105107_10001240_pt1 | contig 16548 bp, 8 predicted proteins | sample PPLLaktember2015_6_FD_79335 | JGI IMG/M metagenome (GOLD analysis project Ga0105107, IMG submission 79335) | Freshwater sediment microbial communities from Prairie Pothole Lake near Jamestown, North Dakota, USA - PPLs Lake P8 Core (1) Depth... | ecosystem: Environmental > Aquatic > Freshwater >...
CCCGGGCGTGATGAAGGCGATGACCATGGAGTTCGAGGTCGCCCCGGCGCTCCTCGAGGGCATCGAGCCGGGCGACCGCGTGGAGTTCCGCATCGCCGACGCGGGCGGTCGCTACCGCGTGACAGAGCTCGCGGAGCGGCCCTAGCTGTCGCTTCCAATGAGGTTCGTCACTGGGGCCTCCGGAGCCGGCTGATGGGCGGACGGTAGCCCAAGGCCGTGTGGGGCCGGCGGCGGTTGTAGTACTCGAGCCAGGTGGACAGCCGTCGACGCCGTTGGTTCGAGGTGCGGTAGGGCCGGGCGTAGGCCCATTCGCGCAGCAACGTCTGAACGAAGCGCTCAGCCTTTCCGTTGGTGCGCGGGGTGTAGGCGCGGGTGAACAGGTGGCATACGCCGAGCTCGGAGCAGGCGGCAGCGAACAGCTTCGAGCGGTAGCCTGACCCGTTGTCCGTGAGCACTCGCTCGATGCGGATGCCGCGCTGGCGGAACCAACGCACGGTGCGACGGAAGAAGCCCGTCACACTCTCCTGCTTCTCGTCCGCGAGGACCTCGACGTACCCCACCCGGCTGTGGTCGTCGACGCAGACGTGGACGAACTCCCAGCCGATGCCCCGCACGCGGATGCTCGGGTCGCCGTGGATGCGATGGCCGATCCCCTTGATTCGGCCGAGCTTTTTCGTGTCCAGGTGAAGCAGTTCGCCCGCCCGCTCCCGCTCGTAGCGGCGGACCTGGGGCTTGGGATCGAGGTTGCGAAGGCGTCGCAGGCCCAGGCGGGTCAGCACCGCCGAGACCGTCGAGCGGGGCATGCGCAGGCGACGGGCGATGGCCGGAGCCGTGAAGCGGCGGCGGCGCAGCTTCTCGATCTTGCGCGTGCGCCCCGGCGACGTGCGGCGCGGGGTACGCAGCGGGCGAGAGGACCGATCCCCGAAGCCGTCCGCCTCCCGAGCACGGCGCACCCAGCGCCAGAGCGTCCGAACGCTCACGCCGGCGGCCTGGGCGGCGTCCGCCGGGGCCCAGCCCAGCGTTCGTACCCGCCGGACCATCAGCTCGCGGGTGTAGGGGGTCAGCTTCGCGTTAGGATGAAGCGTCATTCGGGGTCTCCCTCTGGAGAGTGGTTGGAGTCGTAACCCCATTCTCTCAGAGGAACCCCGAGTGACGAACGTCCCTGGAACTGACAGCTAGGGCCTCCCTCAGTCGATGCAGATCTGCCCGGCGAGGCAGAGGGCGTCGTCCACGTACTCGCCGTTCAGGTTCGAGCACTGCAGCGCGGTGATGCCGCCGACGCAGCGCTCCTTCGCGCCGATCGGGAGGCCCTGGCAGCAGCCGCCCTCTTCGAGGGGCGGCGCCTTGCAGGTGCCGTCGCCGTTGCACTCGCCCGCGACCGGCGTGCCGCCCAGCGTCGTGCACTCGGGACCGGTGCGCGTGTACATGCAGGTGGACGCGCCTTCGCAGCAGAAGGTGGTCTCGGGGTCGAGGATCTGGACCAGGAGCTCGCGCGCGTCGTTCAGGGCGGTGAGGGCGGCCGTGGCGTCGTTGCGGGCGAGACAGTCGTCCTTATTCTCCGCCGACGCGAACGCCTTCTGCAGCTTCGACTCGGCCTTGGCGAGACACAGGAGGTCGATCGCGCCCGTCTTCAGCGCCTTCGCGTGGCACTTGGCGACCGCGGAGAGGAAGCGCCCGAGCGCCTTCACCTTGCCGCTCGTGCAGCGCGTGCGCACCGGCTCGCTCGCCAGGACGCAGCCGAGCTCCGGGTGGCAGGTGGCGTCCGCGACGAGCGGGAGCCCCTCGCCGACGCAGGCCGCCACGACGTCGGGACCCGAGACGCAGGAGGCGTCGAGGTTCGGGATCAGGTCGCCGATCCCGTCGCAGCAGGTCCCCGTGGCGGCGTTCGGAAAGGGACCGCACGTGCCGTCGGCCTGGCAGACCGTGCCGGCAGCGCCCGGCGTCCCGCCGGCGCCCATGCAGCTCTGCTCGCTCTGGTAGGTGCAGACGTCGTTCGTCCCGTCGCAGCAGGTGGCGTCGACCATCGCAACCGCGTCGAAGCCGTCGTCGAGGGCGTCGGCGAGCACGTCCTCGACCGGCGAAAGGTCGGCGAGCGAGACGCACGGGCCCTTGCCCTGCGCCTTCACGAACGACGTCTGGAGCTTCGTCAGCGCCTTCGCGACGCAGAGCGCATCGGGCTCGAGGCCCTTCGCGAGCGCCTTGGCGAGGCAGCCGGCGCGGGCCTGGAAGTAGCGCCCGCCCGCCTGGAGCTTCGACGCCGAGCAGTCCGCCGTCTGCGCGCCGGACGGCGCGGCCCACGCCAACGCGAAGCCCAGCAGGGCGGCCGAGAGAGCTAGGGAACGGGGACGCATCCTTCCTCCTGGGAGCAGCTCGCGCTGGCGTGGGGCTTCTTATATCACGCTTCGCCGGCGACGAGCATGGTGGCCATCAGCGATCTGCAGCGCCGGATTTCGCGCCGCCCGGCGCCGTCAGGATGCGTTCGATCTCGAGATAGGCGCCGACCGACCAGGCCTGGAACGGGCACCCTCGCGGGGTGTGGGGAGGCTCGGCATCGGCGATCTCCGAGACGTGGCCCAGGCCCGCTTCGGAGAGATGGGCCTCGAGGGGCGCGAGAAAGCGCGCCCGAGCCGCGCGCAAGGTCGCGGGACGCGCGCCGCGCACGCGCACCCAGGCATCGACGAAGGGAGCGAGCAGCCAGGGCCAGACCGTGCCCTGGTGGTAGGCGGTGTCACGTTCCAGCGGGCCGCCCTCGTAGCGAGGGTGATAGCCGGGCTCGTGGGGCGCGAGGGAGCGCAGCCCGAGGGGCGTCCAGAGGGAGCTCTCGACGGCGTCGACGACGCGGCGGGCGCGCTGGCCCCGCAGGATCGGCTGGGGCAGTCCCCCCACGGCGAGGATCTGGTTCGGGCGCAGGGTTGCGTCCACCTCGCCCGGTCGTCCGTCCGCGTCGACGACGTCGGCCAGGAAGCCTCGCTCGTCGTCGAAGAAGCGCCCCGCGAAGCTCCGCTCGGCACGCCGCGCGAGCTCGAGCCAGCGCGGCTCGCTCGCGCCGGCGGCGCGGAGCGCGTTCACCCAGAGCGCCTGGATTTCGACGGGCTTTCCGACCCGCGGCGTCACGGGACGCCCTCCCACGCGCGCGTCCATCCAGGTGAGCTGCGTCGTCCCCGGCTCCCCGGCGAGAAGCAGGCCGTCCGAATCGGCGCGGATGCCGTAGCGCGTGCCCCGCGCGTAGCCCTCGACGATCGCGCGCAGGGCCGCCTCGAGCGAGGCCCGCGTCGGCTCCTCGAGAGGGTTGCCGGCGCGATCCGACGCCTCGATCAGCTCTTGCGCGACGACGCAGTACCACAGCGACGCGTCGACGCTGTTGTACTCCGGCGTCTTGCCCCGGTCGGGGAAGCAGTTGGGCAGCATGCCTTCCGAGAGGTAGCCGGACCAGGCGAGCAGCGCGTCGCGCGCGAGGGCGAGCCGCCCGGTCGCGAGGGCGATGCCGCGGAGGGCGATGAACGTGTCGCGTCCCCAGTCCGTGAACCACGGGTAGCCAGCCATCAGGCTCCTGCCGGCGCCCCGCCGCACCACGTAGGCGTCGGCCGCGCGCTCGGGCGGCGTCGGGAAGGCGGCGCGCCGCGCGCGTTCTCGCTGGCGGAGCCCCTCGATGAGCCCGTCCAAGGGCTCGCCCGCCTCCTCGAAGGTCTCGGCGCCCGGCACGTCGATCGCCTCGAGCACGCAGAGCGCCTCGCCTCGCGCCAGATCGAAGCGCAGCTCGCCCGGCGAGAGCAGGTCCTCCAGATACTCGAAGCCCCGCGCGCGCTCCTCCGCGTACGCGAAGCCCCGGTACCAGAGCGGCGCGTGGGCATAGCGGCCGTTCGCCGCCAACGACACGCCCGGCACGCCCGGGTAGGGCCGGAGGCGGAGCCGATGGCCGCGGCGCTCCACCGCGGCGTCGAAGGCGGGGTTCTCGCGCTGGAGGGAGTGAAGGTCGCGGCCGGAGAAGAAGAGGCGCACGGCGAGCACGCCGCCGCCGCTCGCGTCGCTGAGCCGCCAACTCAGCACCACCCGCGGCGCGCCCTTCACCACGAACAGCTCCTGCTCGACGCTCGATCCGTCGGGCAGGCCGAAGCGCCAGCGCGGCCAGGGCTGGTGCGAGAAGTCCGCAAGCCGCGACGCACCGTCGGGGTGCACGACGTCCGGGGCGTAGCGCTGGGAGGAGAGCGCGAAGCGGCCCGCGGGCCTCTCCACGAACGCGTCGAAGCCGTTCACGAGCACGAAGCGACCGGTGGGCGGAGTGGCGGCCGCGACAAGCAAGGCGTGGTAGCGGCGGGTGCGGATGCCGCTCGGGGTCCCCGACGCGAAGCCGCCCAGGCCGTCCGCCTCGAGCCATTCGCTGCGCTCCTCCGCGGGGCCCGCCGGAGCCGTCACCCCCAGAGGACGAACTCGTCCAGGCCGTGCTCCGGGCCCGCTGCGCGCACCCGCACGCCGTACGCCAGCGTCCCGGAGCGTTGGAGCACCTGCGCGCCGCGGTAGAGCACGCGTCCGCCGACGGGCTCCGAGACCGGCTCCAGGCGCGCACTCACGGGGTTCGCGAGTCCACCGTCGACGCCGTCGCCGACCACCAGCTCGACGACCACGTCGCTGGTGGCGAGCTGGCCGAGCTCGACCATCACCGCGGCGGCCAGCGTGTCGCCCACGCGAAGAGCGTGCAGCGGCGACACGTCGACCTCTTCGATGCGGAGCGTCCGGAACGCCCGCGCGAGGCGCTGGTGACGTCGGGCCCGCTCGCGTGCCTCCGCAAAGCGCCCGCGCCGCATCTCGGCGTGGTCGCGGCCGCGGTCGAGATAGGCTCGTTGCAGATACTCGGTCAGCATCCGGTCGCTGTCGAAGGCGGGGGGGATGCTCGACAGGCTCGCGCGCACCCGCTCGAGCCAGCGCTCCGGAATCCCGTCGGCGTTCCGGTCGAAGAACTCGGGCACGATCTCGTCCTCGAGCAGGTGGTAGAGGTGGAGCGCGTCGATCTCGTCCTGGATCGCCGGCTCGGAGTGCGAGCCGTGGTCTCCGATCGTCCAGCCGTTGGCGCCGTCGTAGCCCTCGAGCCACCAGCCGTCGAGCACCGAGACGTTCAGCCCCCCGTTCGCTGCGGCCTTCATCCCGGAGGTGCCGCTCGCCTCGAGCCCGCGCGCGGGCGTGTTCAGCCAGACGTCGGCGCCCCGGACGAGCTGCAGGGCGAGGTCCATTTCGTAGTTCGCGAGCACGAACACGCGGCCGAGCAGCAGCTCGCTCTGGGCGGCGTGGACCACGCGGCGCAGGACGTCGGCGGCGAGGCCGTCGGCCGGGTGGCCCTTCCCGGCGATGAACAGGCGCACCGGCCGCTCGGGGTCGTTCAGCAGCCTCGCCAGGCGCTCGGGGTCGCGGAACAGCAGATCTGCGCGTTTGTACGCCACGAAGCGGCGCGCAAAGCCCAGCAGCAGGGCGTCGTCCTCGAGGCCGTCGAGCATCCGGTCGATGCGCGCGGGGCTCTCGTGGTGCTCCCGCATGCGCGCCTCGACGCTCCCCCGCACGGCGTCGAGCAGGTCTCGCCGCGCCTGGCAGCGCACGGCCCAGAGCTCCTCGTTCGGGAGCTGGTGCGCCGCGTCGCGGAAATCCGAGGCGCGCACGGGGCGCTGCACGGCGCCCAGCAGCCGCGCCATGGCGGGTCCGGTCCAGGTCGGCAGATGCACGCCGTTGCTGACGGAGGCGACGGGGACCTCGTTCTCGAGGAGCGAGGGCCAGGCCGCGCGCAGCAGGCGCCGCGATACGCGGCCGTGCATCGCGCTCACGCCGTTGACGTACGACGAGAAGCGGAGCGCCAGGTAGGTCATGTTGAAGTGGTCGTCGCCTTCGGGGCAGCCGAGCGCGATGAAGCGGTCCCAGGGCAGCCCGACGAGCGCGGGGGCATGGGAGAAGTAGCGGCGGATCAGGTCTTCTTCGAAGCGGTCGTGTCCGGCTGGAACCGGGGTGTGCGTGGTGAACACGGTGCTGGCGCGCACCACCTCTCTCGCTTCGGGGAAGGTGAGGCCTTCCTCGCTCAAGAGGCGGGCGACCCGGGCGACGCTCACGAAGGCGGCGTGGCCCTCGTTCAGGTGGAACACCGACGGAGACAGGCCGAGCGCGTGCAGCAGCTGCTCGCCTCCCATGCCGAGCACGATCTCCTGCTGCAACCTGCGTTCCGGATCCGAGGGATAGAGCGTCTGGGTGATCTCGCGATCCTCGGGCCGGTTCTCGGGCAGGTCGGAGTCGAGCAGGTAGAGGGGCAGGCGCCCCACCTGGGCCTTCCAGGCTCCCACCGACAGCGTGCTGGCGGGAAGCGGGAGGCTCACGCGGATCGGATGGCCGCTCGAGTCCACCACGGGCTGCAGCGGGAGGTCGCCGGGGTCGTTCCGCGCCTCGTGCACCGTCTGCTCGCCCGAATCCGTGATCTCCTGGTGGAAGTACCCCTTGCGGTAGAAGAGCCCGACCGCGACCAGGGGGATGCGGAGGTCGCTGGCCGACTTCAGATGGTCGCCCGCGAGCACGCCGAGGCCGCCGCTGTAGATCCGCAGCGACTCGTGGACGCCGAACTCGGCGCACAGGTAGGCGACCGGGCTGCGTTCGTCGAAGGGGAGCTCGCGCCCCGAGCCCGCCGGAGCGGGCCGCAGGTAGGACTCGATAGCGCCCTCCACGCGCTGCAGGCGGGCCAGGAAATCGGGGTCCTTGGCACGCATGCGCAACGTCTCCGCGGAGACGTTGCGCAGCATCGCGATCGGATTGTGCCGGCTCGAGCGCCACAACCCCGGATCGAGCCGCTCGAACAGCTCCACCGCCTCCGAGTTCCAGGACCAGGCGTAGTTGTGGGCGATCCGCTCGAGGGCGCGCAGCTCCTCGGGCAGCGTGACCTCGACCTGGAACGCGACCAGGTGGAGCCTGGGGCTGACGGGGTGCGGCGCGACCGGGAGCGGCGGGAGCGGGTGGAAGGGCACTACGCGACTCACCGCGGTCCGCCGATTGGCGCTCTCGCGCGCCGTTTCGAAGGCGCGCTCGTAGGCGCCGATCAGGCGCTCCCAGGAGCAGCGCTCGACGATGCGCCGGCAGCTTTCCGCCCGCTCCTCGCGGGGGCGCGGATCCGCCAGCATCCGCTCGATCGCATCGGCCAGCGCCCCCACCTCCCGGAGCGGCTCGTCGCTCCCGCGCTCCAGGACGACGACGTCCCGGCCGTCGGCCGCGCCTTCGGCCGACAGCCAGGCGCCGAACCCGGCCTGGTCGGACGTGATCGTCGGCACGCCGAGCGCGAGGCTCTCCTCCGGGGTGTAGCCCCAGGGCTCGTAGAAGGACGGGAAGCAGGTCAGGTCGAAGCCGCGCAGCGCGGCCTCGTAGCGCAGCGGGAGCAGGCGGTCGCTTCCGTCGAGGTACACCGGCGCGTGGATCACCTTCACGCGGCTCTCCGGCGCATTGTCGAGCCCGAGGCGCTGGCAGGCCTCCAGGACCGGATCCTGCTCCGGCACCAGGAGATTGTGCGTGGTGACGCCGAGAGGCGGGCCGCCCTGGCCCGACGCGAGTCGCTCGAGGACCTCGGGGCGCGGACCGGAGTTCGCCGCGGGCACCAGGATGTAGGCAGCGAGGGGCCGCCCCGGCCGCGTCTTCAGCTGGGCGAGCGCCTCGAGCAGGAGGTCGATGCCCTTGTTGTGGAACTCGTAGCGGCCTGAGATGCAGAGCAGCTGCGGGTCCGGGCACGGCGTCCCGCAGAAGGTGGACGCGAGATCGCGCAGCCTGCGCGCCGCGTCCGCCGGGGCCGCGCCCTGCGCGAGCACCTGGATCAGCTTGGGGTCGAGGCCGTTGGGCGTGATCGGATCGGGGGCGCGGCCGAGCAGCGCCTCGGCCTCGCGGGCGGTGATCTGGCTGACGGTCGTGAACACGTCGGCCTCGCGCGCCGCCGAGCTCTCGAGCGAGTGCTTGGCGCGCACGCCGTGTCGTTCGGCGGCCTCCACGGGCGTCGCGTCCCCGAGCCCGTGGAGGGGCAGCTCGCCCGTCGACGCCAGCGCGCGCCCGAGCACCGTCGCATGCGTGGTGAACACGGTCCCGATCGCGGGCACCCGCTCCTTCAGGTAGAGGAGCCCGGATCCGGTCATCCACTCGTGGAAGGAGGCGACGGCCGTCTCGCGGCTCGGCGCGAGGTAGTGGTTCCACCAGCGCTCGATCACCAGCCCGCAGGCGTGCCCGAAGAGCAATGGCTCCACGTAGTCCCAGCCTCCGAACAGCGAGTCGACCTGGAAGCGTTCCCAGAGGCCCGCCAGGACCTCGTTCTTGCGCTCGAACAGGGACGTGAAGCCGACGAGGATCGTGAGCGGACGCGGGGGGATGCGCCAGCGGCCCACGCGGACCGGGATGCCGAGCTCCCGGCACGCGGAGACGAAGGCGGCGTGCCCTTCCTCCTCGTCGAACTCGGCGTGGGCGCCGTCCGTCCCGAGCAGCCAAGGTCCCACCGTCACGTAGCGGTCGCCCAGGCGCTCGACCAGGGCACCGGCCTTGGAGGACACGACCGTGTAGATGCCACCGACCTTGTTGGTGACTTCCCAGCTGACCTCGAAGAGCGTGCAGGGCGTGGGCACGAGGCGCCGCTCAACCGATCCTCATCGATTCCGAGTGCGACGACCGCCCGAGAGCGCCGAGCACGCGGCGACCCACGTCGTCGAGCACGTTCATGAACGTGACGAACGCCTCGTGGGGGTTGGCGTAAGGACTGAAGTACTTGTGCACGTCGCCGTCCGAGAAATACTTCGTGCACATGTAGTATAGGTGATCGGAGGTGGTGAGTCGTCGCCACTCTTCGACCAGGTCCAGGTTTCCGAGCTCGGCGGCCTTGCGCACCCCCGGCAGCAGCGCGTAGAGCGCCTCCGCAGCCGCCCGCTGCATGTCGTTGCCGAGCCAGGCCGTCAGGTCCCGCTCGGTGTCCGCCCAGGAAACCGGGCCCGACATGTCGAGGGTCGCGACCGGCTCGTGGCGAGCGGCCGCCTCCGAGGGAGTGCGGAAGGCGAAGCGCCCGTCGCGCAGCAGGTCGCCGGGGAGCTGTCGCATGAACTCGAAGATGCCGGTATCCGCCCACTGGTGCTCGCCGAAGGTCTCGTAGTCCATGAACAGACCGACGACCTGGTCCTCGAGAGGGAGGGCGCGCATCCAGTCGGCGAAACGGATCGAAGTGAGCGGCCACTCGGACCAGCTGCGATTGCTGAAGCGGAAGGCGATGTCGTCGGAGAGCCGGTAGCTCCGCAGCAGCAGCGCCAGCTTCTCGGTGCCGACCGCGCGGTACACGCGGTGGGGGCTCCGCCAGCCGAGCACTCGATCCGCGCCCTCCCCGAGGGCGGCGCGGAAGCCCATGGCCTCGATGCGCTGGGCGATGCGGTTGTCCATCACGAGCTCGGTGTTCCGGAACGTGCCCGGACGCACTCCGAGGGCGTGCTGGATCCGGGCGGCCTGGTCCCGGACCTGCGCCTCGAACTCGTCGAGGTCGAAGAGCGCGGCGAGCGAATGGTGCGAGGTCTCGCACAGGAACTCGACGCAGCCGGTATCGGCCAGGCGCCGGAACGAGTCGAGCGCCTCCGGCGCTCACCACTCGAGCTGCTCCAGCGCGGTGCCGCTCACCGAGAACGCGATGCGGAAGGCGCCGTCGTGGGCCCGCACGAGGTCCAGCAGCAGCTTGTTCATCGGGAGGTAGCACTTGTGGGCGACGCGAGTGAGGATGCGGCGGTTGCTCTCGTAGTCCCAGTACTCGTGTCCGCGCCCGATGTCGAAGAAGGTGTAGTGGCGCAGCCGGTGCGGCTGGTGCACCTGGAAGTAGAAGACGATGTCGGTCACTGAACGAGCTCCTTGTAGATTTCGTGGACCAGCGCGCCCCGCTGCGTCCACTGGATGCGATCGAGCTCCGCCCGGCCGGCGCGCACCACGCTCTCGCGAAGCGCCGGATATCGGAGCAGCGCAATCAGCTTGCTGGCCAGGTCCTCCACGTCCCAGAAGTCGCTCTTCAGCATGTGCGGGAGGACCTCCGCGACCCCGCTCTGCCGCGACAGGATCACGGGCACGTCGAGGGCGAGCGCCTCGAGCGCCGCGATCCCGAAGGGCTCGGAGACCGACGGCATCACGTAGACGTCGGCCATCGAGTACATGCGCTCGACCGCGGCTCCGTGCAGGAACCCCGTGAAGTGGACGTGGCGCGCCAGGCCGATCGCCGCCGCGCGCTCGATCAGGGGGGCGAGCATGTCGCCGGTGCCGGCGATCACGAACTTCACCCGGGGCACCACGTCGACGACGCGCCGGGCCATCTCGAGGAAGTAGTCGGGGCCCTTCTGGAACGTGACTCGCCCGAGGAACAGCACGATCGGCTCGTCGATCGCCTTGCAGCCCAGGTCGCGCCCGCGAGGCCGATGCTGGGTGGCGTTGTGCACCACGCGGAGCTTGGCGGGGTCGACGCCGTAGCGCGTGGCGAGGATCGAGGAGGTGTAGTGGCTGACCGCGATCACGCGATCGGCCGAGGCGAGACCGAGGCGCTCGATCTCGAGGATCTCCGGGTTCGGATGCTCCCCGCTCCGGTCGTACTCGCAGGCGTGGACGTGGGCGACGAAGGGTCGGCCCGACGTCTCGGCCGCGCAGAGCCCGGCCGGGAAGGTGAGCCAGTCGTGGGCGTGCACGACGTCGAAGGACTCGCTGTGCGCCAGCTCGGCGACGACGTCGGCGTAGCGGCCGACCTCGCTCATCAGGTCCCGTCCGTACTGTCCGGAGAAGCGCTGCCCTCCCGCTCCGGGAAGACGCTCGCCGACGACGCGCGCGACGGCGCGGGTCTGTCCGGCGAGGAGCCCGAGGGGCGCCGACGGCTCGCTCGGCGCCTGGAGGGTGTCGCGGTAGGCCTCGGGGGTCTGGTAGGGGACGAGGGGGCTCGCCACGGCGACGACCTCGAGCGCGCGCGCGGCGGGGCTGCGAGGCGCCCGCGGCTCCGCTTCGGCGGGGGGCTGCGCCGACTCCCGCAGCGTCGGGAGCAGGTCGGCGCAGCCGATCAAGCGGGCCGGGGTCCGATCCTCGTCCCCGAACAGGCGCGGGACCACGAAGAGGATCTCGACCCCCTGGCTCGTGAGCCCGTCGGTGAGCCCCTTGCAGGCCGTTCCGAGTCCCCCCGAGATGTGCGGGGGGAACTCCCAGCCGAGCATCAGGACGCGCACCGCCGAATCTCCGATCAAGTCGCCTGCGCTCGCCACCGGCTCGAAGGCGCAGTGACCGTGCCGCGAAAGAGGAAAGCTAGGACCGGGAAGCGTCTGTCAATGGAGCTGCCCGCCGCGGATGCACCGCGATGGAGGCGTGCATGCATCGAAGGCAGCACGATGATCGGATCGCCCCGCAGCCGCGCTCCGGGCGACAGCTCGAGCTGCATTCGCCTCCCCCGCCTCTCCCCCCGCCCAGCGTGAGTGCAGGATCCGCGCCGAGGATCGCGCGCCGCAAGCGCGCCCGGCTTGCCTCAGGTGCGGGGCTCACCGCCCCCGGCCTGTGGCATTCGGTCCCGCGAGGAGCGCGTCGGTACTCGGCTCCGGGGGGCCTCCCGCCGGGGGCGTGGGGGCCGGCGTGGGGCTGCGAGCGTCAGGCGTACACCCGCTCCGCGTACTCGCGCAGCATGCGCTCGGCGGAGAAGCGCGGAGCGAGGCGCGCGAGCGAGGTCTTCACGCGGGCGAGCCAGGCATGGGGGATCCCGTCCGCGCCGCGCGCGTAGAAGAGCGGTAGGACCTGGTGCTCGATCAGGTCGAAGGCGGCCGCGGCGTCACGGTCGTCCTGGACCCCCGGGTCGGCGTCCGTCGACGCGATGGACCAGCCGGACTCGCCGTCGTGGGCCTCCGCCCACCAGCCGTCGACGACGCTCAGGTTGAGGCCGCCGTTGAGCGCGACCTTCATTCCGCTCGTCCCGCACGCCTCGAGGGGCGGGCGGGGAAGGTTCAGCCACAGGTCGACGCCGGCCACGATGCACGGTGCGACGCGCAGGTCGTAGTCCTCGACGAAGACGATGTGGGCGCCGACGTTCGGCGCGCGGCGCGCGCGCAGCAGTGCCTGGAGGGTCTGCTTGGCCTCGAGGTCCTGGGGATGGGCCTTGCCGGCGATGATCAGCTGGACGGGACGCACGGTGTCGGCGAGGAGACGCAGGCCGAGGTCGAGGCGCCGCGTGAGCAGGTGGAGGCGCTTGTAGGTGGCGACGCGGCGCGCGAAGCCGATCGTCAGGATGTCGGGGTCGAAGACGCGGGCAGCGGCCTCGATGTACTCGGGCGGCTCGCCGCGGCCCAGCCGGTCGAACACCGAGCGCTCGCGCGCGAAGGCGACGAGCTGAGCGCGCAGCGCGTTCCGGACCGCCCAGAGCGCCTCGTCGGGGATCGCGGCGATGCGCTCCCAGAGCGCCGGATCGGCGAGCTTCGCGCGCCAGGAGGGGCCCAGGTGAGAATCGAGCAGCGCCTTCATCGGCTCCGCCATCCAGGTTGCCGTGTGGACGCCGTTCGTGACGTGCGTGATCGGGATGTAGGAAGCCGCCCGCCCCGGCCAGACGCCCTGCCACATCTCGCGCGCGACCTCGCCGTGGCGGCGCGAGACCCCGTTCGAGAGTCGGCTCGTGCGCAGCGCCAGCGGCGTGATCGAGAGCGAGCCGTCGGTCTCTCGGGAATCGAGCCCGCCCAGGCCGTAGAAGATCTCGGGCGGAATGCCGAGGCTCTCGCGCAGCCCGTCGAGCACCGGCTCGACCTCGCGGCGCTCGTACCACTCGTTGCCCGCTGCGACGGGCGTGTGGGTCGTGAAGACCGTCTGCGCGGCGACGCGCGCGAGCGCCTCCTCGGCGGAGGAGCCGGCGGCGAGGAGCGGTGCCAGGCGCTCGAAGGCGGAGAGAGCGGCGTGGCCCTCGTTCAGGTGGAAGAGGCGCGGCTCGATGCCCATGCGCGCGAGCGCCCGCGTGCCGCCGACGCCGAGTACGGCGTACTGGGCCAGGCGCGTGTGCCGATCTCCGATGTAGAGACGCGCCGTGATCCAGCGGTCGATCGGGTGGTTGTCGGGGCGGTCGGTGTCCAGGAGGTAGAGCGGGACGCGCCCGAAGTCGATGCGCCAGACCTGGATCTTCACCCCGCGGCCTCGCAGAGGCAGCTCGATCTGGAGCGGCTGGTCGGCCTCGTCGCTCACGAGCACGGCGGGCAGGCGCTCGAAGTCCGCGCGGGTCCAGTACTCGTGCTGCCAACCCTCGGCGTCGAGGCGCTGGTGGAAGTAGCCCTCGCGATAGAGGAGGCCCACCCCCACGACAGGAAGCCCGAGGTCGGACGCGCCCTTCAGGAAGTCGCCCGCCAGAACGCCGAGGCCGCCCCCGTAGAGCGGCAGCGAGCCGTGGGCGCCGAACTCGGAGCAGAAGTAGGCGATGGGGCCTTCGCCGGCGGGGCCGAGGGCGGCCGGCGGGCGGGCCAGCTCCTCGTCGAAGCGGGCGGCGAGCTCGGCCACGCGCTTCACGTAGCCCGGGTCGCCCGCCAGCTCGCGAAGGCGCCTCGGCGCGGCGGCTTCGAGCAGCCAGCGCGGGTTCCCGCCGCTCCTCCCCCAGAGGGCAGGGTCGACGTGGGAGAAGACCGTGGCCCCGTCGGGAAGCCAGGTCCAGCGGTAGTTGAAAGCCAGCCGCGCCAGGGCCGCGAGAGGCTCCGGGAGCCGCTCGCGGAGCTCGGCGACGGCGCGCTCGAGATCGCGGCTGCCGTCGTGGAGCCGCGGGGGCCGGGTGAGCGCCACCAGCTTCCTCCCTTGGAAGACCGCTCGATCCTAGCGGACCCCGGGCGGCGAGAACCGCGCGCAGGAGTCCCGCGTACGCCCCGGCCGGCGTCAGTCGTCGTCGGGGTCGGGCGGATCCTCGCTGCCCGGGTCCGAGTCGAGGGGCCAGGTCGGGCGGAGCTCCCGCAGGCGCGCCGCCATGGCGGCGATGCGCTCCGCCTGGGCGGGGTCTCCGGCGAGGTTCACGAGCTCGTAGGGGTCGGCCTCGAGGTCGTAGAGCTCGAGCTCGAAGCTCGTGCCGGCGGCTCCCAGGGTCTGGGGCAGCTCCGTGTACTTCCAGCGGGCCTCGCGCAGCGTTGCCCACACGTGGGAGAGGGGCCAGCCCTCGGTGAGGAAGTCGGTGCGCCAGGCGCCGGCGGGCTCGGTGCCGTCGAGGACCCGCACGAGGCTCGCGCCGTCGTGGGGGATCGGGATCTCGACGCCGGCCAGCTCCGCGAAGGTCGGCGCGAAGTCGATGTTCAGCGCGAAGCGCTCGTCGACCCGGGGAAGCGGGACGAGCCGCGGGTAGTGGACCAGGAGCGGCGCGCGGATCGACTCCTCGTAGGGCTTGTTCTTCGCGCGGGTGCGGTGCTCCCCCCAGTGCCAGCCGTTGTCGGAGAAGAAGACGACGAGGGTGTCGCGCTCGATGCCGAGGGAGCGCAGGTGCTCCATCAGCCCGACGATCCCGTGGGTCGCGCTCCCGCCGAGCGCCTCGTCCACGGCCTGGAGCATCTCGAGCTGGTCGATGCGCACCTGGTCGAGCTCCGCCTCCTCCTCCGCGGTGAGGAGCGGCGTGTTCTGGAGCCAGGCCGGCTTGTCCGAGACGTCCGCCTCGTTGTGGCTCGGCGGGCGCCAGGGCGGGAGCGACTGGAACAGCCCCTCGTGGCGCGGTGCCGGGGTGAAGGGCCCGTGGGGCGCCTTCAAGGACAGGTAGAGGAAGAAGGGGTCCCCGGCCGCGACGGAGGCACTGATGAAGTCCTTCGCCTTCTCGCGCAGCACGTCCGTCGAGTAGTCGGCCTCGGCCTCGCCGTAGGGCACGAGGACGTAGCCGCCGAGGCCGTCGGGCTCCACCATCTCCCAGTTCCAGTACCGGACGCGCGACATGCCCCGCCACTCGCTCCAGCCGGGCGGGACGTAGGGCGGCTCGAGATCCTCGTCCCAGAGGTTCTGGTAGCCGTTCAGGTACTTTCCGATCAGGCTGGTGCGGTAGCCGGCGCCCGCGAGCCAGACGGCGAGGCTCTCGGCGTCGGCGAAGTCGTCGGCGCCGCCGTTCGTCCCGTCGTTGCGGTAGACCCCGGTGCGGTGGGCGTAGGAGCCGGAGAGGATGCTCGCGCGGCTCGGGCAGCAGAGGGGCGTCGTCATGAAGGCCTGGGGGAACAGGGCGCCGCGTTCCGCCAGCTCGCGGCGCACGCCGGGCATGACGGGCGCCCCGCCGAGGCCGTGGGTCCCGTCCGTCGTGTCGAAGCGCTGGTCGTCGGTGAGGACGAAGAGAATGTTCGGGCGGAGGGGCTGGGGCTCGGGCCCCGCGCGCTCCACCCACACGCCGAGGAGCGTCGCCGCGCACTCGCCGAGGGGCGCGGCGGCGACCCCATTTCCGGCGGCGCCCACCGCGGCGGCGCACTGGGGACCGACCGCGGGGAGCACCACGCCCCCCGCGTCCTCGACGATCGAAACGGAGCAGTGTCGGTCGAGGCGGTCCAGCCCGCGGCGCGCGCTCTTCTCGGCCCGGGCCTCGTCCTTCCCGCGGACGAGCCCGCGCATCCGTTTCCCCACGTACCCGGCCGCCGCGGCGCTGAGCTTCTTCTGGCAGCGGAGCTGCCTGCGCAGGGCGCGGGCGTCGACAGCGGCGGCCGGCGGGTCGTTCGGTCCGTAGAGGAGCGCGAGGCTGTCGCCGAAGAGCGCGTCGGCGCAGGCGGGGGCCGGGCGCAGCTTGCAGGGGCGCGTCTTCCCCTGGAGCGTCCGGTGCCGGCAGCGCACCTCGTCGCGCAGGGCGCGCTCGAGCTCCCGCCCCTCGCGCAGCGTGAGGCAGGCGGCCGCGGCGGGGGCTGCGGCCGCGAGGGCGAAGGCGGCGACGGCGAGGGTAGGGGCGGCCACGCGCGCAAGCTCCTTGGGGCTGGCGAAACGCGGGATGCGCACGGGGCCGAGGGTATCGCCTCGAGGGCTCGTAATCCCGGCGACGTCGACGCCGAGGTTCAGGACGGCGCCCCCGCGCGGACGTCGCTTACGATTCGCGCGTCGAGCCGGCCGGCCATTCCGGCTCGGCGACGCCGGCTCCCGCCGCTTCCTGCTCCGCACGCGCCGCCGCGATGCGCTCGGCCGCCCGGCGCCGCTTCGTGCCGCTGGCGAGCAGCTGGAGGTCCTCGAGGATCACGGTGGCGCAGGGCACGATCAGCAGCGTGATCACGCTGGCGAAGAGCACGCCGAAGGCGAGGGAGATCGCGAGCGGTATCATGAAGCGCGCGAACATGGCGCGCTCGAACATCATCGGGACGAGGCCCACGAAGGTGGTGATCTCGGTCAGGAAGATCGCGCGCAGACGGCCGCGGCCGGCGTCGCGTACGGCGTCGATCAGGCGGTCGCCCCCGGCGCGGCGCTGGTTCACGTCGTCCACGAGGACCAGGCTCGCGTTCACCACCATGCCCGAGAGCGCAACGATGCCGATCACCGAGTACATGGTCAGGTCGTAGCCCATGATCAGGTGGCCGAGGGCGGCGCCCACCGCGCCGAACGGGATCACCAGCATGATCACGAGCG
>Ga0105107_10001241_pt1 | contig 16547 bp, 17 predicted proteins | sample PPLLaktember2015_6_FD_79335 | JGI IMG/M metagenome (GOLD analysis project Ga0105107, IMG submission 79335) | Freshwater sediment microbial communities from Prairie Pothole Lake near Jamestown, North Dakota, USA - PPLs Lake P8 Core (1) Depth... | ecosystem: Environmental > Aquatic > Freshwater >...
ACATTCAGCGCATTTGATGCGCGGCTTCTCGCAGACGCCACGGACCCACTCGTTGGCACAGGCGGGCGCGTACCCAGACCTGCCTGTTTTGCGGCTCTCGAATCGCCGCGGGTAAACGTCGTCGCGGCCTCGGAAGAGCGACCGAAACAGGGCGATCTTCGCCTGCGGCGACGATGTCTGATCGACAGGCTCCGAGATCAGGTCCATGAGGTTGATTTCGTCTGCTCAGCGACGAGAGCCGCCCAGTTTCTCCTCTTCAGTCCCTGCCTTCGAGCCCAGTGTACGTCCCGATTCTGCTGGCAGTGTCAGGGAAGTTGGTTGAGTGTGTCAGGCTGATGGACGAGCATGGAGAGTGCGTTACGGTCGGAGCGTGCCGACCGGCGTTGCTTCACACTTGAGCCGACCGTCAGTGGTCCGGCAAATTGGAAGCGCGCAGGGTGACGCCCGACAGCGCGCGATAGGTGGAACCCCGCTGGAACCCCGGAACTCGAAAAGTGGTCGGGGCGACTGGATTCGAACCAGCGACCCCCTGCGCCCAAGGCAGGTGCGCTACCAGGCTGCGCTACGCCCCGACTGGCCCTCAGTTTACCATCGAGATATGCGCCGGTGGGCTCTCCTGTTCGGCGGCATCCTTTTCCTCGCGGCGGCCTGCGACAACTCACCTTCATCGCCCTCCGGTGACGCCTCGCTCCAGGTGCAGGTCGTTGACGACACACGGGTACCGCGATTACCGATCCCGTCTACCGGCTCGAGCTTCACGTGACAGCCACGAACCAGAATTACACCCGACTCGTCGTCAACGGCACGGCCGATTTCTCGGACATCAATGCCCGATGACTATCGCCTTTGCTGCTCGTTCCTTCGCTGTTGGCGATCGCGTGAAACAGCAATGGCATGCCGACTTCACCGGCGCCGGAGGTGTTTCCTCTGCCGCAAGGCGCACCCGCAGATGCCGCGGCGCCGGTGGGGACCACACGGATTACGATTACCGCTATTGAGATCCTGGATGCATCCAATGTTCGAGTGGCGCCCCGATGCGTTGAGGGTGAACGGCCCGATTGGTGGATACCCCGCGCGCGTGTGGATCTTCTGCCCGGCCGGTCTGGAAGGCCCGGTGGGCGAAGGCGTGACGCGCGAAACGCGGGCACGGCCGGCACCTCCTCGGGAATATTCCGCCTCGATCCTGGTTACAACGTCATCGACGAGAGGTTGACGTGCTGAGGCAGGGCACGCAGTCGGTGAGAATCGAGCTCCGCTGCAATTTCGCCGTCATTGCCGCGTCGGAATTCGTGGCGACCTTCAACTGACATGGCCGAGATGCGTTTCGTCACGCCCATGGCGGCGCTGCTGGTCGAACGACTGCCGTCGGGCGACGCGTGGCTCTACGAAGCGAAGTTCGATGGCTACCGCGCGCTGGTGATGAAAGATGGGGCAAAGGTCAGAATCCTCTCGCGCAAAGGACACGACCTGACGGCCGATTACCCGTCAGTTCGTGATGCCGTTGCGGCGTTGAACGCGAAGAGCGCACTGCTCGACGGCGAGATCGTCGCCTTCGACGAGTCCGGACGGCCGTCGTTCCAGCAGTTGCAGCATCGCTCTGCGAGAGTGACGGCAATCCGGTACTTCGCCTTCGACCTGCTGCATCTGAATGGAGCCGACCTGCAGTCCGAACCGCTGATGGCCCGGCGAAACGCTCTTCAGAATCTGGTCTCCCGATCGGGTGTGGAGTTTTCGGACGAACTTCCCGGCTCGGCTCATCAGGTCATTCAGGCCGTCGCGCAGGTCGGGCTCGAGGGCGTGGTCGCGAAGCGCCGGGACTCGCGATACGAGCCAGGCAAGCGGAGCGGCGCCTGGCAGAAGCTCAAGGTGAAGCAACGCCAGGAGTTCGTCATCGGCGGGTACAAGCCCGAAGACAGAAACTTCCAGTCAGTCGTGGTTGGTTACTACGACGGAAAAACCCTGCGCTTCGCCGCCCGGGTACGCTCCGGCTTTACGCCGGCGCAGCGCACGGCGCTCTTCGAGCGGCTGCGTCCGCTCAAGACCGAGACATGCCCGTTCGCGGACCTGCCGACGGGCAAGACGGGCCACTGGGGCGAGGGCGTCACCGAGGAGGACATGAAAATCCTCAAGTGGGTGAAGCCCACGCTGGTGGCCGACATCGCATTCACCGAATGGACGCGCGAGGGACATCTCCGCCATTCCGCATTCGTCGGATTGCGGCCAGACAAGCATGCCGGTGACGTCGTCCGGGAGTGATGGGCAATCTACGAATCACCAATCTGCCAATCTGCGAATGCAGAAACTCTCACCGCCCTGGCGGCTGATAGATGATGCCCTTCTTCGTGGCCTGGTCGATCTCTTCCGGCGTGAGCAGGACGACCGTCTTCGTGTTGACGGCGCCGGTTGCGCCGATTGCGAGCTGCGCGGCGGCGACCGTCGCATTGTCGGGCGCATCGACGATGAGGTACGCATCGGTGTCGCCGAAGGCAAAGTAGAACGCGTCGACTGTGCCACCCACGCTTTTCAGCGCGGCTTCGGCAGCCTGGCGCCGCTTCGATCCGCCGTCCTTCAGCACGCCCTTCAAGCCTTCCGCGGTATACGACGCAAGAACGAGGTACTTCGGCATAGGCCCTCCTTACGAACGGTTGGCAGTATACGGCAAGTTCTATAATCGAAAACACGATGGATCGGTTGTTTACCGAGCGCGGGTTCCTGCCCGCGCGGGATCCGCTCACGGCGTTCCCCTCCGGATCGCCGCTGTGTGTGCTCGACGACATTGGCCGCGATTTGCCGAGCCTCGTCGAGGACGATCACTTCCGTACCTACGCGCGCGCGCTTGCACTGCCGCCGTGTCCGGAGGATCCCGGCGGTCCCGACAATCTGCCTTGGCTTCGCCTGTATTACGTCCGCGTCGGGTTCCTGGCTTCCGCCTACATCAATCAGACATCGCAACCCGCGGCGTCGGTGCTGCCGCAGAACCTCGCCGTTCCGCTCTGCAAGGTCTGCGCGCTGCTGGGCCGCCCGCCGATCCTCAGCTATGACGGGTATGCGCTGTACAACTGGAAGCGGTTCGATCCGGACAAGCCGATCGCCCTCGGCAACATCGATACCCTGCAGAACTTCGTTCATCTGTACGACGAGCACTGGTTCATCCTGGTTCACGTCGAGATCGAAGCGATTGCGGCGCGCATTCTTGCCGCGATCGCACGCGTCGCGGCGGCGCCCGATTCCACGCGTGCGGAAGAGCTGCACCGCGCGCTCACCGCGATTGCGTCTGCGGTGCGAGAGCAGGGTGCTGTCCTTCGCCGGCTTCCCGAAAAGATGGATCCGGCGCTCTATCACAAGACGTTCCGGCCGTACATCCGCTTCTTCGAAAACGTCGTCTATGAGGGAGTGCCGGGAGGGCCGATGAATTTCCGCGGCGAGACCGGTGCGCAGAGCAGCGTCATGCCGGCGCTCGTGGCCTTCATGAAGATTCCGCACCGGCCGTCAGTCCTCACCAATCATCTGGCCGACATGCGGCGCTTCATGCCGTCCCGGCATCGCGAGCTCGTCGGGGAAATCGAGGCAATGCCTTCCATACGCGACATTGCGGACCGGAACGCGTTCAACGACGTGCTGGAAGAGATGGCGGGCTTCCGGGAAACGCACTACAAGTGGGCGCAGGAATACATCAATCGCTGGACGGACGACCCGCGCGGCACCGGTGGAACGCCGTACATGAGCTGGCTCAAGCAGCTCATCGATGAAACGCGGGCGCACAAGCTTTGAGCGCTAAGATCACGAAAGTGGAATCTCACAAGATCACTAAGATCATTTGTCCACGTCCACGACTGTGACAATCTGATCGGTCACATCCAGAGACGGATCGCCCCACGCGAGCACGCCGCTGTCGAAGTTGAAGAGCAGCTGGATGGCGTTGTCTTTGATGACGCGCTCGATCGCCGGCCGGAGCTTCACGAGGAAAGCGCCCTCCGCTTCCCGGCGCACGCCCATCAGCTCGGCCTGCGCATCTTCGATGAACCGCTGGGTGTCGATGCGGAACTTCTCGAGCTCTTTGGCGCGAACGTCGCGGGCGGCCTCGCTCAAGACCGACGTTCCTTCCTGCAGCGTCCGCTCCATCTTCTCCAGAGCGAGGTTCTTCTCCTGTGCCGCTTTGGCGCGTTCCGATTCGAGCGCCGTCAGGCGGGCAGTCGTCGCCTTGCCGTCGGACGACAACGCGAAGGCGCGCGAGGGGCTGAAGTAAGCCATTCTGATCGGCACGAACGTGTCAGGTGATTGAGCCAAGGCAGGGAGCGTAAACGTACCCAGAAGGCACACCAACAAGGGTAGGATTCGAGTCATAGGTGCTCTCCTTGAACGGCACGTTTAGACGCATGATCTACGGGTTTGGCTTGAGCGGAGGCTATGGGACGTTATGAAAACCGACATCTACACCAAAGCAGTCCTGACTGTTATCGCGCTGTGCCTGGTCTGGATGTGCGCGAACGGCGCCACGCCGGTGGCGTGGGCGCAGGCCGATCGCGCGCAGCCGGCACCGGTCGTCCTCGTCAACGAAAGGGGCGTGCCCCTCTTTACGTCGGACGGTCTCCGGGTGAACGTCGGCGCCGAGCCGCTCCCGGTTACCGTCAACAACGCCGTCACGGTGGCGGTGCGATCGATTCAGCGCGGCGCCCGGTGGGATCCGCTCGAGGTGCGCGTGCTGCGCGAACCGCCGACGCTCATGCCCGTTCCATGATCCCGGATGAGCGGCGCGAGCGGATTGAACGATTCCGGCGCGAAACCGTCGAGATCGCGCCCTACGATGCGCGATGGCCCGACTTGTTTGCCGAAGAATGTGACAGGCTGAACGCGTTGTTTCCGGCGCTCATCCGTCGCATCGAACACTTCGGCAGCACAGCGATACCAGGCCTGGGTGCCAGCCGATCGTGGACATGCTCGTCGAAGTGACGAGTCTCGACGAAACGAAGGCGAAGCGCACCCTGACGTTGCACGCGAGTACAGTCACCGAACGCGCACGCGGATCAGTCGCATCCTAGACCCAGCACGTCCTCCGCGCGTTCGACGTCTTCGGCGCGCACGAGCAGCCTGACGCCTGTGGCCACCCACAAGCCGGGTTCGGTGCCTCCAGCGTCATCCACCGCCACGACCGCCTCTATCGCCGACGCTTCGAGGGCGCTCCTCGCAAGTTCGGCTTCCATGCGGTTCAGAAACGTCCGGACGACAATCAGTCTCTCATCATCCACACAAGCCTCGCTTGCCTCCGTTCAACGCGTCACGATCACCGGTGTGCCCTTGGTGATGATGATCGTGTGCTCGTAATGGGCCGCCAGGCAGCCGTTGCGGGTCCGCAGCGTCCATCCGTCGGCGTCCTGGACGGCGCCAGTCCGCCGCTCGGAAACGAGCGGCTCGATCGTCAGCACCAGACCGTCGGTCAGCATGTCGCGCTGAAACGGATCGAAATAGTTGGCGACGGTCGGATCTTCGTGAATGTGTCTTCCGACGCCATGACCGCTCAGCTCGCGAAGCACGGCGAAGCCATGAGACGTGACTTCACGCTCGACGGCGCGGCCGATCTCCGACACCCGGCGTCCGGCGGTGGCGGCGGCGCATCCCGCGTCGAACGCCGCGACGGCGCAGGTGCGCAGCCTCTCGCCGCTGTCGCCGCCGCCGCCGGGCAGGACGACGGTTGTCGCCGCATCGGCGATATATCCATCGACTTCCGCCGTCACGTCGAGCTTCACCACATCGCCCTGACGCAGCGTGCGGCGGCCGGGCAAGCCGTGAACGATTTCGTCGTTGACGCTGATCAGGTTGTGCGAGGGGCAGCCGTAGAGCAGGCGCGGCGCCGACCGCGCACCGTTGTGCCGCAGCACCGAGGCCCCGATATCATCGAGATCCTGCGTCGTGATTCCGGCTTCGACGGCCAGTTCCATCGCCTTCAACACATCGGCGACGACGCGCCCCGCGAGGGTAATCCCGTCCAGATCGGCTTGAGACTCGATCGACATGATGCCAGTCTACTCCGGCGCGTCGAAATCGGCGTAGCATAGAGCGCGATTGCAGAAGAAGAAGCTTCCCCTCGGTTCGAAACCGCTGCGGTGTCCCGCCTGCCAGTCCGCAAACGTTCACGTCGCGCCCCGCGAAGGGGAGTACGTCGTCATCGTCTGTATGAACTGCTACAAACGGTGGGCGGTGTCGCTGGAGCCCGACCCGGATTCCCCTGAGGTCGCCTGAAAGACCGTCAGGTCCAGCGCCTTTCCTTGATCAGCGCGACGATCCGCGCCCTGATATCGTCGCGAATCTGGCGGACCGTCTCGATCGGCTTCTCCCTCGGATCGTCGAGCGGCCACTCGTCGCGCTCGACGCCGGAAACGAGCGGGCATTGATCGCTGCAGCCCATCGTGATGAGGATGTGGGCGTCCCGGGTGAGATCGATGGTCAGATATTGCGGCCGGGCGCTCGAGATGTCGATGTCGAGCTCGCGCATCACGGCCACGACTTCCGGATGCACCTCGTCTTTCGGATGGGTCCCCGCCGAAATGGCCTTCGCGCGCCGGGGATTCGCGAGCTGATTGAAGATGGCGGCGGCCATCTGCGATCGCCCGGCATTCTCGACGCAGGCGAACACGACTTTTGCGGGAGAAAGCTTCTCTTGGATCTTCCGGCCCATGATCGCCGACCTTTACCACAGAACAGATTCTCGAACGGACCGCTGTGTTGGAATCACGATGACGACTCGCCATTAGGTGTGGAGCCGATCGCCCAGCCGCTCGCGGGCCAGCCTGGCGCGCAGGCGCCGGCTCATCATTGTGTACTGCGCATCGAAGGGCGCGCCATCGCGTTCGACCGGCACGTAGCTGCCGTCCGGCTGCAGCACTCGCGCGCGCACATTGTCGCGCAGATATGCTTCGAGGATGACATGACGCAGGAACCGGCTCAGTTCCGTATCGAGCACAGGACACACCGCCTCTACCCGCTTGTTCAGGTTCCGTTCCATCAGGTCGGCGCTGCCGATATGCACCTCGGGCTTCCCGCCGTTCTCGAAGTACCAGATACGCGAGTGCTCGAGAAAGCGCCCGACGATCGATCGCACCGTGATGTGCTCGCTGATGCCGGGCAGTCCTGGCCGCAGCACGCAGACGCCGCGGATGATGAGATCGATCTTCACGCCCGCCTGTGACGCGCGATAGAGCAGGCGCACGATGCGCGGATCGGTAATCGCGTTGCATTTCACGATCACGTGCGCCGGCCGGCCGCGCCTCGCATGCCCCATCTCGCGCGAAACCAGCTTGCCGAATCCGCGGCGCAGCGCGACCGGAGCAATCAACAGCTCGCGGTAGTCGGTCTGGTTCGAGTAGCCGGTCAGATAGTTGAAGAGCTCCGACACGTCGGCGACGATCGTCGGCCGCGCCGTGAACATGCCGATGTCGGTGTAGACCTGCGCGGTCGTGCGGTTGTAGTTGCCGCTGCCGATGTGCACGTACCGCCGGATCTCGGACTCTTCCTTCCGGACGACGAGGCAGATCTTGCAGTGGGTCTTCAGCTTTTCCACGCCGTAGACGACATGGACGCCGGCATCCTCGAGCCGCTTGGCCCATTCGATGTTGCTGCGCTCGTCGAATCTCGCCTTCAGCTCCACGAGCACGGCGACCTGTTTCCCCCGGTCGGCCGCCGTGATGAGTCGATCGACGACGGGCGAGTTGCTGCCGATGCGGTACAGCGTCATCTTGATGGCCACCACCCGCGGGTCGTCCACCGCGGCATCGACGAACGCTTCGACCGATCGGAACGAGTCGAACGGGTGATGCACGATCTGATCGCGGTACCGAATCTCGTCGAAGATCTCGGAGGTGCCCCTCCGCCAGATCCTGGCCGGCTTGAACGGCTGATCGCGCAGGTCCGGCCGGGCGATGGCCGCAAGCGCCAACCAGTCGGCCAGTCCCATCCGGCCGCGTGTGCGCACGATGACCTCGGGGCTCGCTTCGAAGTTCTCGATGAGCAGCTCCTGCACGCGCGTCGGCATCTGGTGCTCGACTTCGAGCAGCGAGAGCGGCCCGCTCCGCTGCTCTTTCAGGCCGCGGTCCACCACCTCGAGCAGGGTCTCGGCGGCATCCTGCGATTGCCTGACCGTCACGTCCATGTCGCGCAACACCCGGAACATGTGCGCCGTGCGGAGGCTGACGCCCGGAAAGAGCTGTCCGAGGTTCTCGCGAATCACGTCTTCGAGCATCGCGAAACGCCGCACACCGTCTTCGCCGGGCAGCGCGACGAATCGCGGGAGCAGATCGGGAACTTTCACGCGCGCGAACTTCGTGCGCCCCTTGTGCTCGACGACCACCGCCAGGTTCTTGCTCCGATTCGACACGAGTGGAAAGGGATGACCGGCGTCGAAGGCCAGTGGCGTCAGCACAGGGCAGACGTCGACGTTGAAGTGCCGGTTCAGATACGCGCGGTCGTCGTCGGTGTATTCGGACGCGTCGACAACCACGATGCGCTCGTCCGCGAGCTGGCGTCGGAGCGTTTCGTCCCAGAGGCGCGACAGGTCCTCCAGCATCGTCGTCGCGCGGGCTCTGGCACGCGAGTCGTGCTGGTCGAGCCGCACCATGAAGAACTCGTCGAGGTTGTTGGCGGCAATGGCGAGAAACTTGACGCGTTCGAGCAGCGGGTGCCCGCGTGTCGCCTGTTCGAGCACCCGCTCGTTGAACGAGAGCCAGCTGAGCTCTCGGTCGACATACAGGGCAGGGTCCCGCAGGTCGGGCTCCGCCCGCGCTGCGGTTTTGGCGGGCAAACGCGCAGAGCGACGGGCCATGGTCGGGCTCATCGTGGTGGCTCCCTGCGATTTCGGTGCCAACCAGGCGATCATGGCTTGCGCGCGCGGATGAAGGCGCCGGCGAACCGCCCGCCTCAGGACGCGGCGCGAGCTCGAGCATCTCGTCGGTGATGCAGGGCGGGTCTTGTAGCTCAAGACCCGCCCTACGATGTCATGTCGAGCCCGCAGACCTTGCCGGTGGGCCCGACGCGTCGCGCCGAGAGGAACGGGCGGGGAGATCTGTGTGGGCAACATTCACGAGTGCCTCGGCATTCCCCATCCGACGGCCTCCCGCCACCTTGCGTACTTACGCCGCACGCATCTGGCGGTGACGCGGAAAGACGGATTGTGGGTGCACTACATGTCTGCGCCGCTCGACGGGCCGGTCATGCGTGTGCTCATGAGTGCGGTGACGCACGTGCTCTGTCATTGCGAAGCGATTTCACGAGATCGTCAGCGCCTCGGCGCGCGCCGGAACGACCGCCGGCGCACCGGTTTGAAAGATATTCATACGTCGCGAGAACGAATGCCCCAAAAATCATACAAGCTGAACGCTGTACGCCATTTGCGAGCTTTTTGACGCCGATCGATCCGCGGGTTCGAAAAAAATCCATCGCGCGTCCGCTTCAATGATTCGGTACAGAGCGCGCATATTTTTGTATCGGTCCGCGAACACTCCCGCCACCAATCGCGTCGTTTTCTGATCACTTCAAAAGATCAGGAACACAAAATGCAGTGTCCGCTCACGTCCGCGAGCCAGTCAGTCGCGGTCGCGTCTCGCCGGAGCTCCTCGTGAGTACCGGAGCGAAGGCGGAAGGCGGAACGCGGCAGCACATCGGCGGCGGCGAGCGGTTCCAGACACACGGATCGCAAACCGAAGGGGGCGAAGCCTTGGCAGTTTCATGGTACGCAGTCTGGACGCACAGCCACTTCGAGCAATCCGTCTCTCATCACCTCTCTTCCAAAGGATTCGCGGCGTTCCTTCCAGAGATGAGCGTGTGGTCGAAGCGTGGCGGCGGGCAGCGCCTCATCCGTGTTCCGATGTTTCCCGGCTATCTCTTCGTACGCGACGAGATGGACAAGACGAGCTATATCGAAATACTGAAGAGCCGCGGCGTCGTCCGGATCCTGGAGGAGGGATGGACGCGCCTGACGCCGGTGCCTGATTCGGAGATCGAGGCCATTCAACAGGTCGTCCAGGCCGAGGTGCCCGTGTTCGCTTACGAGCATCTGTCCGAGGGCGATCGGGTCGAGGTCGTCGAAGGCCCGTTGACCGGCGTCGAAGGGTTGTTCGTGCAGGACAAGCTGACAAAGGGACGCCTCGTCCTCAATATCGATCTCCTCGGGCGGAGCGTCGCGGTCGAGGTGGATTGCACGGCCGTCCGACCGGTCACGCGTCCCGCTCAGACGGGAGCTCACCGGTGACCTTCATGCGCGCCATCGTTGTCATTTCACTCCTCTTCGTCGCGGCGGTCGATGCCGGCGCGCAAGCGCGCATGGAGCTCGTGCCGTCGGTCTCGTTCAGTACCGCCTACGACGGCAACATCTTCACGACGCACGACGGCCGCGGCGACGCAATGATGCTCGTGACCCCGGCCCTGGAAGCGCTCTACGAATCGCCCACGACCTTGCTGCGTGGCATCTACACGTTCGATATGCAGCGCGCCGCCGGCTTCTCGACCCTGAACTCGCTCGACGCCAGGCGACACGCGTTAGTCGATACCGCCTTCCAGCTGACTCCCCAGTTCAATGTGTCGCTCGTCGGCCGCTACGACGAATCCGATCGACCAAGCGATCTCCTGTTCGACACATCTGTGCTGCTCGGCCGTGAACGCGCGCGCCGCTACCAGGTGACGCCGGCGATCGCGGTTCGTGTGCGCCCCAAAACGACGATCACCGCCCAATACGACGTTACGAAGGAGGCGCTCGGCGGCGATATGGGCGGCGATATGAATATCGCGCGACTCGGCGTCGCGCATGTGCGGTCGCCCCGCGACGCATGGTCGTTGAACTATCTCGGCAGGACATTTGCGAACGACGCGGACATGTTCCATCCCCAGGCGACCGAGCACTCGCATGCCCTGCTGGCCGGTTACACCCGGGCCATCGGTGTGGGCACTGACGTCAACGTGCAGGCCGGACCCCGCACCTCGTCGTATGGCAATCGTAAGCCGGAGGTCCTTGCGAACTTCACCCGGCAGATTCGGGCCGGCCGATACGGCCTGGACTACTGGCAGGGCGAGACCATCATCCTGGGTATTCGCGGGCCCGTCGACATTCACAGCTTCACGTTCAAGTCGTCCTGGCCAATCCGCCGCAGGTTCGAGCTCGGCGCGCACGCCGGCGCCTTCAAGAGCGACACGCTGTTCCAGGGCCGGGCGCGTGTGTTTCATCCGGAGCTCGTCGCGTCCTACATCCCGGGCAGGCGGTACATCGTGTCCGCCTCCTACGGCGTGGACTTTCAGGAAGGCGACGTGCGCAGCCAGCTGCTCTCCGACAAGGAAATCGTGCGTCACGTGCTGCTCGTCCGCATCACATTCGCCCCGCGACTCAGCCGAGTCAGACCGGCGGATCCGGATGATCCGCGTTCCAAAGGAGTCCTACGATGATCCGGAGTCTGTGTGTTGCCACGACCGTTGCACTACTCGCCGCGACCACGGCGTTCGCGCAGGAGCTGACGGCCTCGGCGGCACCCGCCGCTCCGCCGCCGGCCAACGTCGACACGGCCATGCCCGCGAGCGACAACGACTACAGGATCGGCCCGGAGGATCTCCTGGACATCTCGGTCTGGAAGAATCCCGAGCTCAGCCGCACGGTTCCCGTGCGGCCTGACGGCAAGGTGTCGTTGCCGCTCGTCAACGACATCGTCGCCGCCGGCCTCACGCCCACGGCTCTTCGGCAGCAGCTGATCGATCGGCTGTCGGAGTTCATTCCGGCGCCGGAGGTGGCGGTCATCGTGCGGGAAGTGCACAGCATGAAGGTGGCGGTCGTCGGCTCGGTGAAGACGCCCGGCCGTTACGAATTGAGGAGCGCCGCGACCGTGCTCGAGATGATCGCGCTCGCGCAGGGCTTCACCGATTTCGCCTCCCGCGATCGCATCGTGATCCTTCGCGAGGAAAACGGCGAGACGAAGAGAATTCCGTTCAACTACCGCAAAGTGGCGTCCGGCGACGAGCAGGCGAACCTGGTCGTCCAATCCGGCGACATCATCGTCGTTCCCTGAGAGGTTGCCATGCCCCGCGATATCCTTTCGAGTGCCTTTGAAGAATCCGCGTTGCTGCGGTCGCTCGAGATCCTCAGGCGCCGCAAGCTGGTGGCGCTGGTCGTGTTCGCCACTTTGTGCGCGTCGGCCGTGACCTTTGCGTTGTATCTGCCGAACCTGTATCGCGCCACGTCGGTCGTGCTGGTCGAACGGCCGGTGTCCGAGACGTTCGTGAGGGCGGCGGTGACCGACGAGCTCGAGAGCCGTCTTCACGTCATCAAGCAGGAAATCCTCAGCCGCGCGCGATTGGCCGACCTCATCACGCGCTACAACCTGTATCCTGAGCTCCGGCACGACGGGCAGATCGACGGCGCGCTCGAGCAGATGCGGCGCGACGTGGCTGTCGAGCCGACCGGCCCGGAGATGCTGAGCGGGAAGATCAAGACCGTGGCCTTCAACCTGAGCTACACGGGCGAGAAGCGGGAAACCGTCGCGCGGGTCGCCAACGACATTGCCGCGTTCTATGTCGCGCGGAACGACGCCATCCGCTCGGGCGAGGCCGAGAAGACGACCCAGTTTCTGAAATCGCAGCTCGACGAAGCCAAGCGACAGCTCGACGTCCACGAGGGGCGGATTCGCGCGTACACATCGGCCCACAACGGCGAGCTGCCTCAGCAGGTCGACATGAACCTGGCCACGCTCGAGCGGCTCAACACGCAGCTCCGGCTCATCAGCGAGCAGCAGATTCGCACGCTCGAGCAGCGCCAGCGGCTGGTGGAAAGCATCCCGCCGGGGTGGGGCGCCGGGCGCATGTCGGCGTCCGATTCGCCGACGGCCGACCTGCTGGAGCAGAAGAGGCACGATCTCGGCCAGATGGAAGCGCGCTTCACGAGCAAACACCCCGATGTGCTGCGCTTGAGGCAGGAGATCGCCGCGCTCGAGGCCGTTCCGGCGAAGCGACCTGTGGCGACGGCGGAAGACGCCATGGCCGCGGGACAGGCGCGCGGCCGCGCCGCCGTCGTGGCCAATCTCGACGCGGAACTGGAGAAACAGAAGCGTGAGGAGGCCTCTCTGCGGGCCATCATCGCGGCAACGGAGCGGAAGCTCGAGAGCATGCCGACGCGCCAGCAGGACTACGCGCTCATCGCCCGCGACCACGAGTCGGCGCAGCAGCGCTACAACTCGCTGCTCACGCGCTACAGCGAAGCGCAGGTGGCCGAGAGCATGGAGACCGATCGCTCGGGCGAACGGTTCCGCATCCTGGAAGCGGCGATTCCGCCAGCCGATCCGAGCGCGCCAAACAGGATTCGGCTGCTCATGACGGGTCTCATCTTCGCACTCGTGCTTGCCTTCATCGCGATTCTCGGGGTCGAGCAGTTCGATACGACGTTCCACCACGTCGACGAGCTGCGCAGTTTCACGAAAGTCCCCGTACTCGCGGCCATTCCACGGATGCACCCGAGGCCGGCGCAGCGCATCCTGCGCACCGCTGCCGCGACGGGCTGTCTGGCCGCCGTGCTTTTCATCGTCATTGCGTTGTCCATCCGCATGGCTCAAGACAACGAACAACTCGTGCGGCTGCTGGTCAGGGGATAGGCACACGCCATGAACACGTTTGCGACCCAACTCGTCAGTCTCACCAATCCCGCGTCGTTCGCCGCCGAGCAGTACCAGAATCTGCGGCTCAAGATCGAGCGCCTGCGCCAGACGCGCGACCTGCGGGTGATTGCCGTGACCAGCCCGGGCGCCGCCGACGGGAAGACGGTGACGTCGATTAACCTGGCCGGTGCCCTCGCGCGCGGCGCCGCCGCGCGCGTGCTCCTCGTCGATGCCGACCTGCGCCGTCCGCAGGTGGCCGACCATCTGCACATCCCGCAGGGAGCCGCCGGATTTGCCGATCTCGTCGTCTCGGCCAGAGCCTCGCTCGGCGAGGCGGTTCGTCCGCTGGACGGGTTCAATGTCGATGTGCTTCCGGCCGGGGTCGTTGCCGGACCGATTCACGACGTGTTCCGTTCGGCGCGGCTCCCGCAACTGCTCAGCGAAGCTCGTGCCCGTTACGATTACGTCGTCCTGGACACGCCACCCCTGGTGCCGGTCGTCGATTCGGTCCTTCTGTCGCGCGTGGTCGACGGCGTGCTCGTCGTCGTCGCCGCGAACAAGACGCCCCGCAGGCTGCTCGAGGAGGGACTGAACGCGCTGGACTCCGCCAAAGTGCTCGGGCTCGTCTTCAATAGCGACGTCCGTCCGCTGTACGGCTACGACAACAATTACCGGCGGTACTTCTCGCGCGCACACTAAGTCCGGCTGAAGCCGGACACGACGAACGTCCGGCTGAGCCGGGCGCTACGTACGACATTACTGCTGCAGACATTCCATTCGGACGCTACCTCAGGGAGAAAGCCATGTACTCGAAGTGGAAGAATTATTGCGTGGTGTTTCTGTGTACGGGGCTGCTCGTGAGCTCGGGGTGCAGTTCCTCCAATCCTGCCGGACCGTCGGGGAACTCGAGCGCGAGTGCCGGCAATATCAGCGTTTTCGTCAATCCGACTCCGGTGCCCTTCGACGGCAAGCCGGTTACCGACGTGGCCGGTTGCGCCCAACGCCCCAACACCTGGTACTACGAGCTGACACTCAGGGAAACGGGCGGCACGTCGGTCACGTTCACCGCGCAGGTCGATGCGTTCGATGGGTTCGTCGTGAACGACCTGAAGGGCATCAATCTCGAGGTGCCGGCCAACGGTGAAGTGAAGCTGAATCCGCGGTGGTGCAGCGCCACCGACTCGAGGCACACGGCGCAGCACACCTTCAGCGGCACCGACTCGAACGGCAACACCGTCAATCTGCAGACCCCCGTCATTACCCTCCTGGGCAAGTAGCCACCAGCATGTGCGGCATCGTCGGCTACATCGGCGCACGCCCCGCCGTCGACGTGCTCGTGCCGGCTCTCAAGCGGCTCGAGTACCGCGGGTACGACTCCGCCGGCGTCGCGACCGTCCACGGAGGCGCCCTGGAGATCTGCAAGGCGAGCGGGAACATCTCGAGCCTCCAGGCGCAGTTCTCCAGGTCGGGCCAGCCCGGCGGGAACGTGGGCATCGCGCACACGCGATGGGCGACACACGGACGCCCGTGCGAAAGCAACGCGCATCCGCACGTCGATTGCGGCGAGCGCCTGGCGGTCGTTCACAACGGGATTATCGAGAACCACCTGCCGCTGCGGGCCTCGCTGAGCGCGCGCGGGCATCACTTCCAATCTCAGACCGACACCGAAGTGATTGCCCATCTGATCGAATCGCACCGCGCGCGGTCGGGCGGCGATCTCGTGGAGGCCGTCTCACGATCGGCGAAAGAGCTGAAAGGCTCTTTTGCGATCGCGTGCATCGCCGGCGACCGTCCGGACATGCTCGTGGCCGTCCGCGGATACGGCTCGCCGCTGGTGATCGCCTGTGAGCCGGACGAAGCGTTCGTGGCATCCGACATTCCTGCGCTCGTCGGACGCAGCCGGGAGGTTGTCGTGCTCGAAGAGGGCGATATGGCGATCCTCACCCGCGGCGGGGCCGCGGTCTGCCGGCTCGATGGCCGCGCCGTCCGACGGTCGCCGTGCTCGATTCCGGTAAACGTCGAAGCGATCGAGCGAAACGGGTTCCCGCATTTCATGCTCAAAGAGATCTTCGAACAGCCCGACGCCGTGCGGCACACCCTGGCTGGGCGCATCTCGGTGTCGAGCTCCGCGGTTCACCTCGAAGGGCACGGCCTCGGCGATCCCGAGCTCGCGTCGCTCTCGCGTGTGTCCCTGGTGGCATGCGGGACGTCGTGGCACGCCGCGTTGCTGGGGAAGTACCTGATTGAAGACTGGGCGAGGCTGTCGGCCGACGCGGAGGTGGCGTCCGAGTTGCGCCATCGGCGGCCGGTCGTGGAGCCCGGCCTGCTCGTCGTGCCGATCTCCCAATCGGGCGAGACGGCCGACACGCTCGCGGCGAGCCGGCTCATGCAGAACCTCGGCACCCGGACGCTCGCCATCAGCAACATCGTCGGCAGCTCGCTCGCGCGCGAAGCCGACGGCGTGTTCTACACGCGGGCAGGTCTCGAGATTGGCGTGGCGGCCACCAAGACGTTCACGACGCAGATAGCCGCCGTGACGCTCCTCGCGCTCAAACTCGGGCTGGCGCGCGGCGCGGTCGACATGCCCTTCGCAAACGAGGTCATCGCGAAACTGGTTTCGCTGCCTCTTCTGATGCGCAAGGTACTCGAATGCAGCGACGCGATTCGCCACGTTGCGGATGCGCTTGTCGACAAGAGGGACGTGCTGTTCCTCGGACGCGGCTTGCACTATCCCATGGCCCTCGAAGGCGCGCTGAAGCTGAAGGAGATTTCCTATCAGCACGCCGAAGGGTATCCCTCCGGCGAGATGAAGCACGGCCCGATTGCGCTCGTCGAAGCCGGCACGCCTGTCGTGGCGCTGGCGACGTGCGGCCCGACGCTCGCGAGCATGGCGAGCAACATTCAAGAGGTGAAGGCCCGCGAAGGCTTCGTGAT
>Ga0105107_10001242_pt1 | contig 16522 bp, 13 predicted proteins | sample PPLLaktember2015_6_FD_79335 | JGI IMG/M metagenome (GOLD analysis project Ga0105107, IMG submission 79335) | Freshwater sediment microbial communities from Prairie Pothole Lake near Jamestown, North Dakota, USA - PPLs Lake P8 Core (1) Depth... | ecosystem: Environmental > Aquatic > Freshwater >...
ATCTCTCCGAGTCGCTTTCTCAGGTCCGGGAGATCCTTAACGATCGAGAGAATGGCCATCAGTTCGGAGGAAACCGCAATCCCGAACTTGGACTGCATGGTATAGCCGTCCATCCTGCCGCCCAAACCGATGACCATGTTTCTGAGACTTTGAGCGCAAAAATCGATGATCCATCCCATCTCCACACGGGAGGGATCGATGTCGAGCCTCTTCATTTTGGTGAGTCTCTTGAGCTGTTCGTCGTTGTAATTTCTCTCATGCTGCATTCTGGCGGTCATAGCCACCATGGCCAGATTGTGGGCGTTCATGATGTCATTGATGTCGCCTGTAAGGCCCATGGAGAATTCTGTCATGGGGATGATCAGAGCATTGCCGCCGCCGGCCGCCGTTCCCTTGATATTCATCGTGGGGCCGCCCGAGGGTTGCCGCAGAGCACCACCGACGTTCATGCCGAGCTTTCCGAGACCTTCCATGAGGCCGCAGGAGGTCGTGCTTTTTCCTTCGCCGAGCGGGGTGGGTGTGATCGCGGTCACTTCGATGTACTTGCCGTCCGGCTTGTCCTGAAGCCTCTTCATGACTTTCAGGAAGTCGACCCTCCCGAGCCGGCCGAAAGGCATCAACTCATCTTTTTTCAATCCCAACTTCTCGCGCCACTCCTCAGGAGTGGGCATGTTCTTTTCCGCAGCTTCTGAAATCTGCCAGTCCTTCATTTTTACCGCATCATAGTACGCCATACTGCTTCTCCTCCTTCTGTCCTTTGTTTGTTGTTGACTGATCCGAAAATCCTGCCCCTGATTTGAAAGGGAAAGCCCCTTTTCACACAATGGACCCTCGCAAGAAACAGATACCCGCCCCCGCAGAGTTCATGCCTATGCTGACATGGGCTCCCAAAGGGCGGCTTCCGCTACCTAAATGGATTACGCTAAAATATATGGAAATAACAGGGAGTTATCTTCCATGGGCCGGGAAAAGGCCTATGACCCTCAGAAAAAGGCATCTTCTCGTATCAAAAAAAAAATAGGCCGTCAAGCATTATGCCCGCAAAACGCTAAATTTCAGGGCGTTTTCGATGGATAGTGTCATGGCGGGAGTTACTCTTTTTTCTGCTCTGCCCTCTTCGCTCTACGCTCTGTGCTTCTTACCCTCCTGCAATCATCGGAATCAGGTAGACCTCCGAGTTGTCCGGGACCAAAGTCGTTTCGAAATGAGGTTTTGAAATCGCTTTTTCATTGATGCGAACCACGGCGTAGGGGTAAAGATCCCCGATTTCCTTGAGCAGATCCGCAACGGTCATCCCTTTCCGCCAAGGGTAATCCTTGCCCCTCACCTTGATCACTCAGTCACCCCATTCGCTTTGAGCAGCTCAAGCACTGCTGGAAAGTCAATCTTGAGACGCTTGACCGTAGCGACTTTTGGAATCCCCTCTGGAGTCCAGCCTCGGCGTTTGTAAACCGCATCCTTGAGTTTCTCATACATCTCTTCCCTCAAACGTCTCAGGATCTTCACCTTTTCTTCAGTGCTCTTCCCTGTGATATCGACGCCGTGTTTTTCTACCAGTTGCTTGTCATAGCGTTCTTTTCTGGACTCATACTCCTCCACCGTCACAGGACCGGCGGCGCGGTACGGGATTGCATCATGCTCTCTTCGGCCAAAACCCATCTTGAGATTGAAGAGGCGCTGGAAATTGTACACCGCTTCGCTCATCGTGATCAGGTCGTCAGGCCTGGACTTTCGGCCGGTGACCGCGCTGAAGAAACGGGCATACCACTCCACGTGCTTCAAGATCTTGGCAGGTTCCAGGGTCTCTGCGTTGTCTTCCGGAACAATGTCGTTCCACGGGAGCTTGCAAAGTCCGCACAATCCGAACCAGGTGCGAAACATGGGGAACCAGTGAAGAGCCTCCGCCTTCTGCTCGAACGTCGGCATGTAGTTGTGGACCATGTCCAGGAAGATGAGCCATGCCTCGTCATGTTGCGGCCCCTTGAGCGACAGGCCATAGCCCCCTTGCTGCGCCAGCGATTCCTTGGTCATGTACTCGGAGAACTCGAGGCCTTTGGCTTCCATGCCGATGTCCTGCATGATCTTGAGGTCTGCTCCATATTCCTTTGAGAAAATCTCTTTCATCTTACGAATTCCCTGGCCCACAATGTTGCCGAACCCTTTGCCAGTCGCCATTTGGTGAAGGATTTCCATGGCGCTGATCCTGTTCCCGAAGGAGAGGTCCAGCCCTCCGGTGTGGATCTTGTTGATCAGACCCATCTCAAAGCACTCCATGGCGAAAGCCAGCCCGGTACCGAAGGAAATAGTGTCAATGCCATAGGTGTCGCAGTAGAAGTTGATCTCTGTCACCGTATAGGGATCAAAAATTCCCAGGTTGGAGCCGCAGCCCGCTATGGTCTCATACTCCGGCCCGTCCACAAAAACCTTCACGCCCCTGTAAGGGCCTGTCATGGGAACGAAGTCCTTGATTCCGTGCGAGCAAGCCACCGTGCACCCGATCCAGCACCCGTCGAACCCCTTGTCAAACAGCCTGCGGTAGACCTCTGCCCCGATGTTGGCAGCCTGAGGGTGCTGGCCATAACGGAAGTTGTGGGTGGGGAGAAGGTCATAATCATTCATGATCGTCACCAGGTGGGTGGTCCCGATTCTGGCCATTTCATTCTGCTTCGGATCCAGCTCCAGAATTTCGTGGGTGTGAAGTTTTCCCACTTCTTTCAGTTCCGCCTCATCCGCGGGATGGTTGCTGGCCACACCGACCGTGTTGTATCGCGCCACCAGAGCCTTGATCCCCTTGTCCGCGAAGACTGTCCCAATGCCTCCTCGCCCTGCCTGTTTGTATCTCGCTCGCCCTCGCCTGAGGTCGTACCAGGTGAAATTCAGGCATCCGATGAGCGTGTTCTTTGCTCCCGGCCCCGTGGAAACGAGGGAGATGTTCTGAGGCTTTCCACGGCCGAAATACTCCGTCAGGGCAATGGAGAGATCGTAGGAGGAATCAGGGAGTCCTGAAACCTCCAGGAGTTCTATCTTCCCCTCGATGCCGTCGATGAGTAAAACGGTTTCACCGGAAGCTTTGCCCTGTATTTCAAGCGCATCAAACCCTGAGAATTTAAGGTAAGGGCCGAAATGACCACCCACGTTTGAATCCATGACCGAACCGGTGGTTGGAGAAATGGCCGTGACAATGCTCTTCCCTGCGCCGGGATAAATCGGTGTTCCTGCCAAAGGACCGCAGGAGATACATACTTCGTTTTCTGGATCATTCCATTTCGTGGCGCCTTTGACGGCATTCCACATCAGCCAGAGATCAAAACCCCTTCCGCCGACGAAAACCTCTTTTATTTTCTCAGTGACCGGTTTTATGGAGATTTCCGATTTGGAAAGGTTCACGTAGAGGCTCTGATTGGTGTAACCCTTCTCTATCACCGGCTTCCTGTATGCAAGAGTCTTTATCGTCTTAGACTTCAGTTCTGCCATGGCAAACTCCTTCTTCAAATGGCTTGGAGTAATGGAGTACTGGAGTGGTGGAGTGTTGGAAAATCCGTCTTCTCCTTGCGTTCTGCTGCTCGCCATCACTCCATTACTTCATTTCTCCAATACTCCATTTATTTTAGGGTTTCCTGTCCCCCGAACTTCCTGTAAGGATCAAATCCTTGCAGAATGATTTTGTCCTGCTCTGTCGTCTTAGCCGTGATCACTCTTGCGACCACCTGCCCCACTCCCGGTCCCAGCATAAACCCCTGACCGCACATGCCCGTGGCGTGGAGCAACCCCTGTACCTGGGTGTTCCAACCCAAAAGGGGCGAACCGTCCGGCGTCATGGGATAGAGACCTCTCCACATCCGGCGCACTCTCAGATTCTTGAGTCTTGGAAGGAGTCTCACCATTCTGGCTCCCACCTGGGTCAGGAAAACCGAGGTTTCTCTCCTGTCGTTTCCGACAATGAGCGGTTCCGGTGTAATGCAGAAAACGATCTGGCCCAAACTGTTCTGGTAGAAGTAGTAGTTCTTGGAATCAGGCCCAGGCCTCAGGTCCACCACCATGGTGGTGAAAAAGGATTTGACCGGTTCCGTGATTGCCGCCTCATGGGAATCAGGGGTCACGGGAATGTGAACGCCTGCTGTCTCGCACAGGGCTTTTGAATAGGGCCCCGCCGCATCCACAACCACAGGAGCGCTGTAAGTCCCGCTTCCAGCCTTGACGCCTTGCACTTTCCCATCGCGGACCACGATCTGCTCCACCTTTTCTTTGAAGCGGAAATCAGCGCCTAAGAGTCTTGCCTTCCTGTAGAAAGCGTTTACCGCACGAAGCGGTGAAGCAGATCCGTCGTCAGGGGAAAAGGTCCCGCCCCGAAGGCCTTCCCTATTAATCCCAGGGACCACCTCCTGTATCTTCTCGGGGCTCACAAAGTCGATGTTGAGCCTGTATTTTCTCTGTATGGGAAGAATGCTTTTGAGGGCCCTTTCCTCGCTTTCTCTGTAAACCGGAAAGGTGTACCCGCCTTTCAACCATTCAATGTTGTCCCCATGCTTCGACTGCCACTTGGAGAAGACTTCGAGAGACATGAGGCAGGTGAGGATTTTACCCGGATCCGAATGGGTAGCCCTGATCCCGCCGATCGCCTTCTTGTTCTCCCCTTGACCAGGAGAGGGATTTTTGTCGAGCACGAGGGTTTTCACGCCCATCTCCGCAAGGGACATGGCCACGGGAACTCCTATGGAACCTGCCCCGACCACGATGACATCATAGCTACGCATGCCGTTCCCCCTCCCTCATTCCAGCAAGTATTCCCAGCGGGACCTCAACAAAAAGCGGCCGATCCACCCGGTCCGTCACCTCCCCCAGGTCGATGCCTTCCTCCTGGAAAATGCGCCGGATCATGGACCTGCACGTTTTCGAGCCGCACGCCCCCATCCCTGCCCTGTTCAGCGCTTTGAGCTGGTTCATGTCACGGACCCCTTCCCGGATGGCGGCTCTGATCTCACCCGCCGTGACTCTCTCACAGCGGCAGATGACCGCTTCGTCGGGAGGAAGCTCCCGTTCATAAATCAGGGACGGTTCGACCTGCTTTTCCTGCACCCAGATGCCCACGGCTTTCTTGGCCACATCCTTTCCAACCTTGATCTGCACGAGAAGGGTGCCCGGGTATTTCTTTTGACTGGCAACGACTTTTTCCACTGGATAATAGCCGAGGATCCCCCCATCCACGTCCGTGACCGGAACCTTTTGGCCGACCTCCACCTTTTCACGCCACACCTCATAGGGGAGAGAAACCGTAGGGTATTCCTCATCCTTGCGATAATCGACAAGGGTCGCTGCGAGACCGGGACAAACAAAGACACAGCTCATGCAGCCCTTGCAGAGAGAGACATCCACCATATAGGGAAGACCCGTGATCTCATCCCTCTCTGTTCTGATGGCGTTTTCAGGGCAGACCGAGGTGCAGGGATTGCAGGGCACCTCCTGAACACAGTGAAAAATGGGCATCACCCCTTTTTCCTCTTTAGGTTTTTCTCGACGAAGGACAGGCCCCGGCTTGGATTTGAGGATCTTCTCTTTCTCTTCCCATTCCTTCGGGATCTCCCCTTCAAAGAGCCCAAGGGATTTCGCGATCTTGAGTCCCTGGATCTTGCCTGTGAACATGGCTGCGGAGGCCTCTGCGATCTCGCTGGCATCCCCGGCCGAGAACACCTCCATACCCCACTCCTTCGCCTTGAAGGCAAACTCATTGACTTCTGCAAGACCCACGGCGATCAGCACGGTGTCCACCTCGAAGGTTCGGTGTGTCGCAGGAACGACTTTCCACTGCTTATCCAGGGCTGCAATCGTCACCTTCTCAACCCTGTCTTTACCCGTGGCCGAGACCACGGTATGGCTCGCGAATATGGGCACGCCCAACCTCATGAGCTTGTCGGCATGGACTTTGTACCCCCCGACCTGCGGCAGGGCTTCCACGAGCGCCGCCACTTCGATGCCTGCTTGAATCGCATGATATCCTGCAATGAGACCGACGTTCCCGCCGCCTACGATCAGGATTCTGTTTGATGATTTGACGAGGTCGCGATTCACAAGCGTCTGGAACGCTCCTGCTCCGTAGACACCGGGCAGCGTGTTGCCAGGAAAAGAGAGCATCTTTTCTCTGGCGCCTGTGGCCACGAGAAGCCGCTGCGGTTTGATCTTCCTGTACAGGTTTCCCTTGACGGCTCCCACAATGCGGTCCGAGAACACACCTACGGCTGTTGTATTCAGCCACACCTCTACAGAATCGAGCTTTCGAACCTCTTCTTCGAGGATCCGGGCGATTTCAAATCCCCTGGTCCCCGCGTGGGAATCCTCCACGGAGCCGAAGAACTTGTGGGTCTGAAGCAGGAGCTTTCCTCCCAGTTTGCTCTTGTCATCCACAATAAGAGTGTCCACTCCGAGTTTCCCGAGTTCTATGGCTGCGGAAAGGCCTGCCGGCCCACCTCCCAGGATAAGCACTTCCACGTCCCTCCGCGGCGGCTCTTTCAGGGACGGCACCTCGTCGTCCTCAGGAAGAACGGGGAGCCCTTCCAGGCTTTGCACCAGCATCCCGGCCCGCAGGGGAGTCATGCAGGATTTCACCGGAAGGCCATTGGCAATGACCATGCACTGGGAGCACTGACCGTTGGCGCAGAACATTCCCTGTGGGCTGCTGTCCTTGTGGTGATGTCCGAAGATGTGAATGTCGTTGGCTATCAGGGCCGAGGAGATCATCTCTCCTTCATACCCCTGAAGGGTTTGCCCGTTCCACGCGAACTCCACTTCCTTTTTCTTGGGAATCTCAAGGATAGGGTGCTTTGTGATTCTTCTCTTTGTCATAGAACTCCTTCCCCTTTTTTGTAACACCTTGGCTTTTTGAAATTGAATGTTTTTGGCTGAGGTCATGGGGGTCTCTCTCAAAACAGAACAACGAAGAAGCCACACCTCAGTGGCCAGCTTTAAGCACTGGTTGAGGCGGGCGGAGGGCTACTTGGGAACTTGCCAGCGAAGACTCTGCATGGAGGTGCCGGTGAAACCTCGCCGCCCGCCTTCGCTACCCCTTATCTGCGGGAGTATTTCCCGCTCACTCTTCGTTTTCTGTTTTGAGAGAGACCCCCATGACCTTTACTCGTTACCATTTCAAAAAGCCAAAGTGTTACCTTGCTTAGGTATCCCTTTTCCCTTTTGGGCCCTCCTCTCCATCAAGCGATTGAACTTGCACACATGGTCCTGAACCAGGAGACTGGCTTTTGACGCCTCTTTTTCCTCCACAGCCTTGACCACTTCGCAAAGATCCTGATAGTTCTCTTTCAAAATATCTTCCTGCCTGGGCAGAAAGCGGTCAAAATAACGGTGGATGTTGTCATAGACGGTCTGCATGACCGATTCGTAGACAGGATTCCTCGCCATTCGTGCCAAGGCCATGTGAATCTGGTTGTCCACCTGTATGAACGCGTCCCAGCGTTCCGTGCCCGCATCGAGATGGGCTTTTGCCTGCTTCAAGAGGTTCTTGAGTTGGCTCACATCCTGTTTCGTCGCCCTTTCAACCGCAAGGGCGGCCACCATGCCTTCCACCCCTTCCCGAAATTCGGCCAGATCCCTCAGCGAAGCCTTTTGAGAACGGATCAGCAAAGCGAGGCTTTCACTGACCTGCCGCGTGGTCAAGTCCTTGACCACTGCGCCTCCCTTGACCCCGGTCTTGATATCGATCAGGCCCTTCTGCTCCAGTACCCTCAGGGCTTCACGGAGGGTCCCCCGGCTCGCCTTGAAAATCTCGACCAGCTCTCTTTCGGCAGGCAAACGACTCCCAGCTTTGAGCTGACCCTGGAGAATAGCCTCTTCGACCTGGGCGACCACATCCTGGAAAACCCTGTTCTGTCGGACCTCCTGGAACATGAAACTCCCTTTTGCGGTAATGGTCTAACCATTATGATCTTTTTGTTTTTCTGTCAAGTTATTTCGGAGATAGGCTTTGGGCAGGACTCAAGAGGGAGGCGCGAGGATCCATTTGCCGGCGCACATCACCACGTCTTTCCAATCATCTGGATTCCCGCTCCCCGCCTGCGCGGGGACAGGCTTCATTCAGCGAGACTGACGTTGGTATGCGGGGGCTTGTCATTCCCGCGCAGGCGGGAATCCAGTTCTCCCTGGTTTTTCTGGCTTTTTTCAGAGGGAAGTTAGTTTCCTGGCATTTTTGCGTTTCTAGCAAACTCCGCAAAGGCCTCGAAGTACTTTTCTCCGCCCACGATTAACACATCGTTGTGCCCGGCGTCTTTGACCGGGTAGAAAGACTTGTGATCTGTGGCGGTTTCGAACAGCTTCTGTCCCATGGAGAAAGGCACGATTTCATCCCTCTCCCCGTGAATGATGAGCATTGGAAAAGGGACTCGACGGATCTTTTCGAGGTTGTTGTAGTGTGCAGGAACAACGGGTGAGATTAGGGCAAAGAGGGCCAAGGTTTTGGCCATGTCTTTTGTGGACGTGAAGGCACTCTCGATGACAAGGCCTCTCACCTTCTTTTGCAGGGCCACTTCAATGGCCACAGCCGCTCCTATGGAGTGACCATGTAGCACGAGCCTCTCCGGCGCTATCTTTTCCTTCTCCACGAGGTAGGCCCAGGCGGCAATCCCGTCCCTGTACAGACCGGTCTCAGAAGGCCTGCCGGAACTCTTGCCGAATCCCCTGTAGTCAAAGAGAAAGACGGAAAATCTCTTACGCAGAAACGATTGTACAAGGTCGAGCCTGTGGGAAATGTTCCCGGCGTTGCCGTGAAAGTGAAGAATGACCGGACTGTCCTTTTCGCCCGGGAAAAACCATCCGTGCAAAAGTTCGTCGTCCTCGGTGTCGAAAAAGGCTTCTTTGTATTGAAGACGAAACTCCTCGGGATGGAAATCAAAGTTGGATTGGGGAAAGTAAATGAAGAAACTCTCGACCCGGGGATAGAAAAGATACGTGCAGACGGCAAGGATCAGGACGAAAACAATCAGATAAGCCCAGTGGATCGGCATGAACAGCACCTTACGGAGAGGATTTTTTTCAGCCATGGGCCTATTATCGCCGATCCATTTCCGGCTGCAAAGTCAAAAAACCCGGTGCTCATCGAGCCCGGGACGGGGGGTGTGGTCTCTTAGAGCCGCAACCATTATTTCACGGTGGTAAAGCGGCGCCGAAAAGTCAGTGGGTTACGGTAAAAGCCCTTTGCAGACCCTCCGATGGGCTTGGAGGTCTGCGCCTTCTTTGGAGAAGGTTCGAAGGCAAGGGGGCGATTAGCGGGAAGGGTTCATTTCCGGTTGCGAGCTCGGCAGAGACCGCACCCCCCATCCCGGGCTCTAAGAATGTTGTCCCTTGGATGGATTGTAAATCTTTCCGTCCCGCAGCTCGATGATCCTGTCAGCCATTTTGGCCAGGGCCGGATTGTGGGTCACGAGAATAATCGTCAGTCTCTCCTTTTGATTGAGTCCCTTGAGGAGGTCTCCGATCTCCTGGCTCCTTCTCGTATCGAGATTCCCGGTAGGCTCGTCGGCAAGAATAATCCTGGGTCTGTTGACCAGCGCTCTGGCGATCGCCACGCGCTGCATCTCCCCGCCCGAGATCTGGCCCGGCAGATGTTCCTTGCGGTGATCGATCCCCATGAGCTTCAGGATTCTTTCCACCTCGTTCTCCGCTCCGGGTTTCTTGTAGAAGGTAAAAGGGAGCATGACATTTTCGATCACCGTCAGTGTAGGAATAAGATAAAACTTCTGGAAGATGTAGCCGAAGACGTCCCGCCGTATCTTCGTAAGGGAAGCTTCCGACAAGGCCTCGCCGTGATCCACCACGGTGCGGCCCGCAAGGACAAGCCTTCCGGAGGAGGGGTTGTCCAGACACCCAAGGATGTTGATCAGGGTCGTCTTCCCGGACCCCGAGGGCCCGACAAAAGCGACAAACTCCCCTCCCTTCACCGAGAGGGAGACATCGTCAACCGCCGCAATCTCCTCACTCCCTCTGCGATAGATCTTTACCAGATGATCGGCCTCAAGGACCTTTTGACCATTTTCGTTCATCATTCCACCTGACTTCTTATCGCTTCAAGAGGACGCACTCTTCCCGCTTTCCACGAAGGATACACACCGCTCAGCAACCCGATGAGGATCACCACCCCGAAGGTCAGAATGACGAGGGGCAAGTTAATCTGCACCAGCCCTCCGCTCGGCGCGTAGGGTAGGAGCTGGCGGATCAGGACTTCCGTCAATTTGGCGGTTGCCATGGCCAGCGCCGCACCGATGATGCCTCCACTGATGCACAGGATCAGGGTCTCGATCCAGATCAGCTTGAAGATGTCCCAGGCCGTAGCGCCCATGGCCTTCAGAATCCCTATCTCCTGGAGCCGCTCCATGACCGACATGAGAATGGTGTTAATCACGCCCACCACCGAGATCAGAACGGCGATCAGGGCGATCGAGAAGACCATCACCTTGGCCGTGGAAACAAGGGTCATGATCGTCTGCTTGACCTGTGCGAGGCTAACCACCTGCACGTCCGGCAGCTTGTACATTTTCTCTTCGAATTGGGCGATGTTGGCATCCTTCTTGACCTTGATGCCGATGCCGGTCAGCTCATCCTTGATACCGAAAATCTTCTGAACGGCCTTGAGAGGAAGAAAAATGGTGCCGTCGTCCTGCGTTCCTGTGCGCTTGAGGATACCGACCACTTTCACCTCGACGTTCTTCTCGGTAATGAGGAGGAGATCCCCCACTTCCCTCTGCTCGAGCTCTGCTGCTTCATAACCCAGCACAGCCTCCATAGCCTCCGAATCCGTAAACCAGTTTCCCTGCTTGAACTCCAGAAAGCTTTTCATCTGCGGGAACGTGGCGGGGTCAACTCCCAGGTAGGCGCTGTAGCCCCCGCTTTCGCCCTTGTTGGGATCGAACACGGCCTGCATGAGCATCGCCGTGACCTCCTCCACTTCAGGCTCCTTAGAGATCTGCTCCGTGATGCTCTGAGGCATGTAGCGGAGACCGGTGCCTCCCTTGAGCATGAGCGTAGCCGCTTCATAAGGACACCCCTTGGCGGTCACGATCATCTGAAAGCCCAGGTTGTCAATGTCCCGGTTGAGCGAGGACTCATAACCTTTGTTGAAGCCCAGAAGGCTGACCAGCACCCAAGCCGCCAGGGCGATGCCGATGATGGTCAGACCGCTCCGGGTCTTTTTCCTAAGCAGGTTTTTGTATGCCACATTGAAGATCTTGATCATTTTTTCTGTTCTCCACCCGCTTTGTGGTATTGGAGGTACTTGTTGCCGAGAATGAATTCATCGACGAGGATGAGATTTTTCTTGGTTCCCCTCAAGGATGCCTTGAAGTCGGGTTCTGCTTCGGGCACGGGATTCTTGATTTTCTCCACTCCGCTTGGGCCGCTTGTTTTAACTGTTTGTACATCGTAGTTGTAAAAGTCTTTGAGGGTCAGCCCTACAAACTGTTCGCCGAATTTAGGATCCCTCAGCTCCTTACCGTACTTTGACGTCAGTTTCTGGAAGTAGAAGCCTTTGATGACCCCGTCAAGATCCAGGACGACAAAGACCTGGATGCCGCCGTACTGAGCTTTTTCATTCACTCCGTGGATGTACCCGATCTTGTCCTTGCCTTTGAAAACCTCGTAAAGCGTGTACGGCACGTCGATGGTCTCGAAAAGCCCATGGAATTTGTCTCCCAGCCGGTCTTCGATCTGAGCAAGGAGAGCCGGTCCTCCCCTCTGGTCAATGGACACATAGTTCGTTTTATATCCCGTAGAGCCGGGGAAAAGCCTGGCCACATCCCGGTCAGGATCATTGAGGTCACACCCCACCGCTGCGAAGAGCAGCCGCGCCGGAATAACGAGAATCGCCCCAACCACGAACATTAGACTGATCTTTTTCACCATGTAATCCCCAGCATCACAATAATTTGTAGTACCAGTAAATCTGAAAAACGACCCTGTTGTCGTTCATCGCTCCATCATACGTGTAAACACCTCTGAGTGTTAAATCAGAGGTGAGCTTGTAAGTAACTCCACCGTTGAGTTCATAGTTCCAATCACCATCGAGGTTCCGATAAACAGGCTGAAACTCCAGTTTCAGGCGGTCCTCATCAAGCAAATTCAAGCCGATCCTCCAGAGAAAAGCGTAGGTATTTTCGTCATCCTTCTCGCCTGCTACTGCTTCAAAGCGGTTCTCGATGTTGTTCCAGAAATAGGTGAAATCCGTCCCAACGAGAAAGGTTTCCACTGGATCGGGCATGATCACCTCATACCCTATGGTATCGAGCGGCTTCCCGTAGGAGGAAGAAAAACCGATGTTGTAATTGTCCCGGCTGAGTACCCCATAGGATGCTCGTGCACTGAGGAGGTAGTTGCCGTCGAATTCAAGAGGCATGCCTGTGCCGGTGCTGTAGGAAAATGAGACATTTCCCCATTCAAAATCCCTGGTTGCTCCAACCCCCCAGTCCCGATCATACCCATAGCCATACATGGCTAATGGCTGTAGCAGGAGTGCGTGACTATCCAGGTAAGATCCCAGCCCAAAAGCGATGCGGCTGTGCCCTATCCAAAGATCCGCGAAACCAGCTTTATACTTGAAAAAAGCATTGTAAATCTGGACCTGAAACTCATCCTCACCGGTCGCTCTGTAAGCCTCGTTGTAGGCAAGCCGCATCTGAAGCGCAAAGGAACCCCAATCCCCTGTTTCACTTGAAAAGCGCTGCAGATAATCAAACCCGACACTCGGCTTTTGCATCACATCCAGAGGATTCATGGAATAGTAAATAGGCCCGTCTTCTGCGGTATCGTAACCCCCGACGCCCTGAGCCTCTAGGTAAAGCAAATAGCTCTTTCCGAATGCAGGACTTGCCGAGACGAGAAGGACGACGATCACCACAAGAATGGCCCTATACATTGAACCTCACGCTCCCTGTGTAAATGGGTTTTTTGTCCTTCAAGAAGTTCAAAACAACTTCCCAATCTCCCGGCATCACGACGTTCACGGGGAGCAGGTAGTCTCCCTTTTTGTTCAACTTAAACAGTTGATCTCCCGTGCTGTGAGCACCCTTCATCGAAGGCATGTCCGCACTGCCTGTGATTTCCAACGAACTGTCCTGCTTGCCATCCTTGGAAAAAACCTGAACCTTCATGATGATCGTGCCCATCTGAGGCTTTTTGTCAAAGTCATAGACAAAATAATACTCGTCCCCGATCCAGGTCTTATGCCCAGCCTTGAGCACAGGGACGGCACTTTTGTCAGCACCGAGAACCTCAGAAGTAGAAAAAACACCGCATTCATGAACGGCTGAACTGGAAATTGCCCATGACGCAACAGCAACGATTGCGATGACCTTGGCTACTCTTGTTAGCATATTCCCACCTCAGGGTATCAAATGATTAGATGTTTAATGAATTCCTACTATACTTAAAATATAGGAATTCGGTGAGGTAGTGTCAAGAAATGTAGAATATTTTGCTCTCAGCTTTTACCTGCCGTGTTTGTGGCAGGCTTTGCTCTCTGCTCTGGGCCAGTTACAGATGCAATTCCACCACGTCTCCGTCCTGGAGGGTGTAGTCCCGTTGCACCATCTGGCCCTCGTACACGGCTTTGCCCCAGACCCTGGCGTACTTCAGCTTCTCTTTGAAGTCTTTGTGAACTTTTTCGGCCAATTCTTCGAGTTTGCTTTCCCGGGGAAGGACAAACGGGGCAGAAGGATCATGGGTCTTTCCCGGCGCACGAGTGAAGACCCGGATGATTTCAAAAAGACCATAAATTTTCTCTACAAGGGATGAAAGGTTCCGCCCCTTGTGTACTGAAACGCCGATGCAGGGCAGCTTGATCTCCGATAATTCCAAGAAGACCTGGTAGTCCTCTTCGTCCTTTCCTTCGTCCATCTTGTTGACAACGACAAGCATTCTCTTGATGAAGGGAGGTTTTTTCAGGTCCTCGGGGATCTCCGTTTCACTCGGAAATATGCGCCAGTCTCGCAGCAGAGAAAGACTCTCTTCCAACTGCTGTAGCGGATCAGCGCGAAGATCGATAAGAATGATGATCATGTCCACCCGCCGGAGCAGATCACTAAACCAGGGATCTGTGTACTCTTTGCTCAACGGCGGAGTGTCGATCAGTTGAAACTGGATGTTTTCGTAAGGGACCATCCCCGGAGTCGGTTTCCACGTGGTGTGAGGGAAATCACTAACTTCCGGGGTGGCGTTAGTAATGGTTCCAACAAGGGACGACTTACCCGTGTTCGGCGGACCGATGACCGCGATTTGACCCGCGCCTTCCCTGTCAATGGAATAAGCAGTCTGGCTTCTCGCTCCTCCCTTTTTCTGCTGGCCTTCCAACTTGAGCTTGGCGATTTTGCGACGGAGATCGGCCTTGAGCTTGTCCGTGCCTTTGTGTTTGGGCATGATGGCAAGCATTTCTTCAAGGGCTTCTATCTTCTCTTCCGAGGTTTTGCCATCCCGAAAGCGTTTTTCAGCCTCGAAATACATGGGGGGCAAATTGGCCGGCATGAGTCTACACTCCTCAATTTATTCCTTCTTCTTTTTATCAAAAAACTCTGATACGCTCAACACGCAACGCATGAAAAGAAATATGATGGAAAAGAGGCAACCATGCGAATACCGAAAAGGACTCTTGGCAAAACCGGCATCGAAGTGACCATCATGGGCCTCGGTGGCGAAGGTGTGCTTCGAACCTTCGGACGTGAGCAGGAAGCTTATGGATTGGTCAATCGGGCCATTGACCTTGGAATCAACTATTTCGAATCAGCTCGGGCTTACTCAGGAAGCGAGTCCTATTACGGCCTTGCCCTGAAAGAGAGAAGAAAAGACATTTTCCTCACCAGCAAGTCTCATGCAAGAGACAAACAGGGCGCCTTTGCCCACCTCCACGAAACCCTGACCAACATGAAGACAGATCACCTAGACCTCTGGCAGGTCCACGATGTAAGGACTGACGAGGACATAGAAGAGATCTTCGGGCCTCGGGGAGCTCTGGAAGCATTCAGGGAGGCGAGAGATAAAGGGCTGGTAAGATTTCTCGGCGTCACCGGCCACCATGATCCGCTGATTACAAAACGCTGCATTGAAATGTTTGACTTCGACACCGTGCTCATCCCGGTCAACCCTGCTGAACCCTTTTACAAGAATTACATAGACACGGTGATTCCGCCGGCATCGCAGAAAGGGATAGGCATCATCGCCATGAAGGTCTACTTCCGCGGATTCGTGGCGAGGCTTCCCGACTTCACGGGGATGGAACCATTTTTTCGATTCGCTTTGTCCCAGCCTGTGACGACCGCGGTAATCGGATGCGATGACGTACACCAGTTGGAAGAGAACGTGAGCTTCGCCTCCTCCTTTTCTCCTATGTCACAGAAAGATAAGAAAGAGCTCTTGGAATTCGTCGCGCCTTATGCCAGGAAGTTGATGTACTACAAGCCGTGAACCGCCGATGGCGGAGGGATTCTTTGATTTACCAACTTAGGAATTCTAGCGCACTTAAGAGCTTGGAGTACTGGAGCATTGGAGTACTGGAGTAATGGTTTAAGCCCAATACTCCATCACTCCATTTCTCCAACACTCCAGTTTCAATGTTTTTCAACTTTAGCTCACTTTAGGCACTTCACCCACTTTAGGCACTTCTTCATGAAAGCCATGATCTTAGCCGCAGGGTTTGGGACAAGACTTCGTCCTCTCACGGAGACGAAGCCAAAGGCCCTCATGCCTGTGGCCAACAAACCAATCCTCGGTAGAAATATCGAATTCCTGATCAGTCATGGCATTACGGAAATCATTGTGAATGCTCACCACCATCATGAACAAGTCGTAGCCTATCTTAAAGAGGAGTCGGCCTTCGGCCTCAACATCGAGGTGAAGGTGGAACAGGAAGTCCTCGGCACAGGAGGAGGAATAAAAAACGCTGAAGATTTCTGGGACAAAGAGCCTTTTCTCGTCATCAACAGCGACATTCTCACTGACATCAATCTTGTTGCGGTTTACCAGGTTCACCAAACCTCGGGAGCTCTTGTGACCCTAGTGCTTCACGACTGTGAGCCCTATAACCAGGTTCAGGTCGATGACCAATTGAACATCACGGATATCTCCAAAGCCAAAATGCCCGGCAGACTGGCTTTTACAGGGATTCATGTGATCGATCCGGGAGTGCTTTCACACATTCCCAAAGGGGTATTCTCAGATATCATCGAGTGCTATCGCGAATTGATACGCCGGGGAATACCTGTTCGGGCCTGTCTTGTCAAAGGCCACTCCTGGCGGGACATAGGAAACATCGAGAGTTACCTTGAGGCTAACCGAGAGCTTGCAGACGATAGTTTTGTGATTGGACCCGGCTGTTCTATAGAATCCTCAGCCAAGCTCATTGATTGGGGCGTGATCGGCGAGAACAGTCATCTCGGGAAAAATGTCGAACTGCAGAGATCGGTTCTGTGGGAAGGAGTCACGGTGAAGGAAGGCATAAAGGTCGTCGATGCCGTCGTCACCTCAGGTCGTGTGGTAGATCGTG
>Ga0105107_10001244_pt1 | contig 16520 bp, 11 predicted proteins | sample PPLLaktember2015_6_FD_79335 | JGI IMG/M metagenome (GOLD analysis project Ga0105107, IMG submission 79335) | Freshwater sediment microbial communities from Prairie Pothole Lake near Jamestown, North Dakota, USA - PPLs Lake P8 Core (1) Depth... | ecosystem: Environmental > Aquatic > Freshwater >...
GGGCAAGTTTTGTTGTGGCCTGGGGGTCCGGGCGGTACGCGCCGGAAGCATCGGCCGGGATGGGCAGGGACTCGCAGAAAGTACGGAACCTCTGCCAGAAGAGGCGGGAGGCCTTGGCCCCCGCCCCCTCCAGGAAGAAATCACCGCTCATGGTTCCAAGCGGACCGCCCGGACCCCCAGGCCAGGGAACCACTTTGCCCCTACGCCGGACCTTAATCCGTAGCGGCTGGCCACCCGTGACTGAACGGTTACAGAAAATTGAAAGTGCCTGGAAATGGGAAGGGGTGGAAAAAAAGTGAAGACATGAAGAAAGCTTGGAAACGATATCATTTGACGAAAGGGAATAGGAAAAAGTGAATAAAATGAACAACGTCCCTCGGCTTACAGGTTGACAAATTTGGGGTTCGCCTCTATGATCAATTTTAAAAAGCCAGAGTCTCAAAAATTCTTTTAAATTATGAGCCGGGAATTGAAGGATCTTTACTGAATGCACAACGTTGAAAACGGGCCTGAGGTAGATCGGCACAGAAATCGAACCTTGGGGCTGGCAATTGGCGCCCTGGGGGTTGTTTTTGGGGATATCGGGACGAGCCCGCTTTATACGATCCGGGAGTGCTTCCACGGAATGCACGCCATTACCCTTACCCCGGGGAATCTCTTCGGGGTCATGTCCCTCATCTTCTGGTCCTTAACCATCGTCGTTAGTGTCAAGTACATATCATTTATTCTGCGCGCGGATAACCATGGAGAAGGCGGGATCTTTGCCCTTCTGGGGTTGGTTTCAGCCCAAGGGGAAAAGATGTCCCCCCGCGTTCGTTCGGTGGCCCTGGGGGCCGGGATCCTCGGCGCGGGGCTCCTCTGCGGGGAGGGGATCATTACGCCGGCCATTTCGGTTCTTGCGGCGGTCGAAGGATTGGAAGTGGCCACCAAGGCGGCTTCCCCGTTCATTTTGCCCATCACTTGTCTGATTCTTTTTGTGTTATTCTTTTTTCAACGCCGGGGAACGACGGATATCGGCAGGCTCTTCGGGCCGATCATGACCGTGTGGTTCCTGGCAATCGCCATTCTTGGCCTCGCCGCCGTCGCCCGAGCCCCCCAGATCTTAAACGCGATAAATCCGATTCACGCCTACGAATTTTTTGCAACCAACAAGGGCCATTCCATCGTGGTTTTCGGATCCGTCGTGCTTTGCGTGACGGGGTGTGAAGCCTTATATGCCGACCTGGGGCATTTCGGGAAGAAGGCCATCCGGGCGTCCTGGCTCGGGCTGGTTTTCCCGGCGCTTCTCTGCAATTATTTTGGCCAGACGGCGCTCCTGCTGGTAAATCCGGAATTGGCCTTTAACCCCTTTTATGGGCTGGTCCCCCAGTTATTTCTTTACCCAATGGTGGCCTTGGCGACGATCGCCACGGTGATTGCCTCCCAGGCTTTGATTTCAGGGGTTTTTTCCCTTACCCAACAGGCGATTGATCTTGGGTACTGCCCGCGCCTCTTAGTCGTCCACACTTCCCGTGAAATCAAAGGACAGATCTATGTCCCCGCCGTGAATTATGCCCTGATGGTCGCCTGTTTGGGCGTGGTGATCGCCTTCCAGCAATCCAGCGCGCTGGCCGGAGCCTATGGGATATCCGTCACCGGGACGATGAACATCACCTCCACCCTGTTTTTTCTCCTTTCCACCCGAGGATGGGGGTGGCCGGTTTGGAAAGCGGCTCCTCTCGTCATCCTTTTCCTTATCTTTGACTCCTCTTATTTCTTGGCGAATCTCCTCAAAATCGTGGATGGGGGATGGTTCACTCTGTGTATTGCCGCCTTGATTACCTTGTTTCTGACCACTTGGAGAAGGGGGCGGTCGGAGTTGTATCGCAAGTTAGGGACCCGGTTGCCCATGAAAGTTTTCCTTGAGGATTTGTCCCGGCACGACATTCCGAGGGTCAAAGGAACCGCGGTGTTCCTCTCCGTCAACCCGGAAGGGACCTCCCCGGTTCTCCTGCACCACCTCAAGCATACGAAGGTCTTGCATGAAAGAGTGATTTTGCTTTCCATGAAGACAGGCAACCGTCCCAGCGTCAAAGCAAGCGAGCGGGTGGAAGTGGAGGATCTGGGACAAGGCTTTTTCAGTGTGGTGGCCCATAATGGCTTTATGCAAAGACCCGATGTTCCGGAGATCATGAAAATGGCCGCAAAGCATGGTCTTCAGATCAATCCGGCGGAAACAACCTTCTACTTGGGGCGAGTCACGCTTTTCACCCACGGCGATTCGAAGATGATGCTTTGGCGCAAAACGCTCTTCGCCTTCATGGCAAGGGCCGCCGGAAGTCCCACGGCCTATTTCAACCTTCCCGCCGACCGGGTCGTGGAGTTGGGAGCCCAGGTCCAGCTTTAAATTCCCTTCCGTTAACCCATCAGAAAAACAAAAAGGGCGCCGTCAGAGCGCCCTTTTTGCCAGGGATGAAATATGAAGATCTCGTAAAAGGCCATCAGCACGAGGGTTTCGTAAAAAGCTCCGGATGCAAGGCGCGCAAAAACGGAGGAGTGAAGCGCACTGACAAGGTGCGCTGCAACGACGAAGTTGAAGCGCAACGCCGCAGATGGACTTTTTACGAAACGATCAATGTTACCTTGCATACAGAAAGTTGGGGAACCAGAGAACGAGTTCGGGGAAGAGGATCATCAGGACGATCAGAAGGCAGGTAGGGATCAGGAAGGGGACCGTGCCGGCAAAGATGTAGGTTATTTCATATTTGGGAACGACGCCTTTGAGAACGAAAAGGTTGAGGCCGAAGGGGGGTGTGACCAGACCGATTTCCGCCAGGACGACATAGAGCACGCCAAACCAGATAAAATCAAATCCCAGGCTCTTGATGATGGGGGCGACAAAGGGCAGGGTAAGAACCAGCATGGACAGAGAGTCGAAGAAACACCCCAAAATAAGATACAAGACGCAGATGAGCATCAGCATCGTATATTTGCCGATGTCCAGATTCACCATAAAAGCCGCCGTAGCTTCGGTAAGGCCGATGTATTGAAAGACCTGCCCCAGCATCCGGGCCGTAAACAGGACAAAGGCGATCATGGCGCTGATGTTTACGGCGGAAAGCATGCTTTCCTTGAGCGCCTTGTAGGTCATCTTCCGGAAGAGCAGGGCGAGGATGATGCTCAGGAAGGCTCCCAGGGATGCCGATTCCGTAGGAGTCATGATCCCGGAAAAGGTTGTTCCCAAGACCATGGTTATGACGACTAAGAAGGGAAATATATCCCAGAGCGCCGTGAATTTTTCCAGGAGAGTGAATTTCCGGGAAGCGGCTTTTGGCGCCAAGGAGGGATTGCGCAAAACCAGGATGGTTATGGTGAGCACGAAGAAGACTGTCAGAATGATGCCCGGAACGACCCCTCCCGCAAAAAGACGAGCCACGGAAACATCCTGCCAACCTCCGTAAACGATCATGATGAGACTCGGAGGGATGAGAACGCTCAAAGTTCCCGAAATGGCGATGGCGCCAAGGGACATCTTGGGATCATACCCCGCCTTTTCCATCTCCGGAAAACAGATCCGTCCGAACGTGGCCGCGGCCGCCAGACTGGAACCCGAGATGGCTCCGAAGATGGCGTTGGCGACGATCATGGCCGAGGCCAGGCTCCCGGGAAGGCTTCCCAACAACTTTTCCGCGCCCCGAAAGAGCCCGCCGACGATTCCGGTGGTGGCGTAAATGGTTCCCATGAACACGAAGAGAGGAATGGCCGTAAAGGTGAAGGAGTTCATGATGTCAAAAGCGGCCCGGGCAAAGTAGTCCATCGGCTGGTTAACGAAGAGGATCAACCCCAGCCCGGCAACGATGCCCATGGCCGGGGCGATTTCGATTCCCAGGGCCAAGAGAAGAATCAACCCGCCGAGAATAACGAGGGACATCCACTCCAAACTCACCGCTCTACTCCTCCACTCTCTCGCCGGCCCGGATCCTACCTGCCGCCCGGACGATATCCACAACCAGCATCAAGGTAAGCATGGCGAAGCCGATGAATACGGTTAGCTGCGGCCAGAACAAGGGAAAGGTCAGCCAGGTTGACGACCGCAGATTGATCTTCAGGGCATAAGTGATCATTTTCCAGGCGGCCCGGTCCATTTCCAGCATAAAAATGAGAACCAAGATCAGACCCAAAAACCTCACCCAGCTATAGAGTCGGGGCGAAAACCGGGTGACCAAAATTTCGATGCGCACATGCCCTTTCTGCCTCCAGGTATAAGCAAAGCCGAGATAGGAGAGGGCGACGAGCATATAGGCGCTGAATTCATCAGAGACCATGAGCGGCTGGCGCATGACGTACCGCATGAAGACGTCCACGACGACCAGCATCATCATGATCGGCACCAGCCAGCCTGACAAGTATCCGCCCCAGTAGCAGAATTTGTCAATAAAGTTACCCAACTGCTTCATAGCCGAAATGGATTCCTTTTGGGACCTTCCAAAAGCGTTGAGCAAGCCCGACTCCAAGGACCGGGCTTGCTCAAGAATTGATGATCTCGTAAAAAGTCGGCGGAACGATGGCTTCGGTTGTAGGGGCGTCAGGGGAACGCCCCATTTCGGGCGAGCGCCGCTCGCCCCTACGTGCAAGGCGCGCAAAAACGGAGGAGTGAGCCGCACTTACAAGTGCGTCGCAACGACGAAGTTGCAGCGTAACGCCGCAGCCGGACTTTTTACGAAGCCATGAGGGATTTACTTTTTCAACATGATCTTAGCGCCGCCGGCATAATTGGCGGCGATATCCAGAATCTGTTTGCCGTTCGGGCCCGCGATTTTGAGCCACTCGTCGATGGTCGGCCGGGTGATTTCCCGGGCTTTGTTGATTTCTGCCTGGGTGGGCTGGGTTACCTTCATCTTGCTGGCCTTCAGGCCGACTTCCGCCTCCAACTCCTCGACCTTGGCGCCGAAAATGGTCTGCCCCTGCATTTCCCGCCCCGTATCCATGACGATCTTTTTCAGGTCGGACGGGAGGGCGTCAAACTTGGCTTTGTTCACAACGAGCATGCCTCCGAACACCGACTGGATCCTCCAGAAGCTCACGTGGGTGCAAACATCCGCCAGACCGAACCCCAAAGCCCAGCCGCGGGAGGTCTGGATCGCATCCACGGTTCCTCTCTGAAGGGCTTCCATGATTTCCGCGGTTGGAATCGTCAAGGGGGAAGCGCCCATGAGCTTCATGGCCAGGGTGGTGATCAACCCGGACGTCCGGACTTTATACCCCTTGAAATCATCCACCGTGGCAACGGCCTTTTTACCCCAGATCCCGTCCAGGGCTTCCACGGCGATGTCGGCGATTTTCACCAAACCCTTGTCGCCATAGGATTTCTTTTCAATTTCGATCAGCCTGGGATCGTGGAGGAACGCCTCGTATTCGAAGATATTATCCCAGAAAAAAGGCAGGGCGTAATCCCACTGGGGGAAGGTGCCGGCGACCCAGGGGATTCTTTCCCAGCCGATGTCGGCCCGTCCGGCGATGACGGCGTGGACGACCTCATTGACCGGGAAGAGGCTCATCTTGGTATCGAGAACGAGCCTCCCGCCGGAGTTTTTCTCCAGAAGCTTTTGAAACCGGGGGTAGGGATGAAAAGTCCAGGTGTTCGCCGCGGGTCCGGGGTTGGTCGCAAAGACCCACGTGGTTTTCTGTCCCGGCTTAGGGGCCTGCGCCGCGGCGTCGGGTACGGAGAAAGAAGCCGCGAAGGCTACGATCATACCGAAGCTAATCAAAACTGCCCAAAAATTTTTCCCTTTCATTTCCTTTCACCTCCTGATGGTTTTTTCCAAGGTAATTTCTTCCGTTTTTCAGCCTTGGAGCATGTCTTTTACCGATGATCCCGCAACTGAAATGTAGAATATATTGAACCTTCCGCCTCTGTCAAGTCTTGATGATCTCGCTAAAAAGTCGTCGCTCCGGTGGAAACCGGAGTCCGGGGTATTTATAAGCTTCTAATAATACGGGATTCCGGCCTTCGCCGGAATGACGAAAAACCGCACTTTCAGACTTTTTACAAAGCCCTCATCATTGATGGTTTCGTAAAAAGCTCCAGATGCAAGGCGCGCAAAAACTGAGGAGTGAAGCGCACTGACAAGGTGCGCTGTAACGACGAAGTTGAAGCGCAACGCAGCAGATGGACTTTTTACGAAACCATCATCATTTATCCATGAAAAAGTCCTTCTTAGGCCCGAATTTCCGTTTCTCTCCCAGCATTTCCCGAATCTGGTCCGCCATCAGAAAGGTCGGAGGCGGACAACCGGGGACGAAGTTGGGGAGGTGCTTGTACTGGTTTTGACAGTTTCCTATGGGCATCTGAACACAATCTTCCGAGTCCTCCAGGTTTGCCTTCGATCCCAGGCTGATTTTCAATTGGGGCAGCTTCTCCAAATCCACTCCCGAAGCCTGGAGGCGCTCCAAAGCGATCCGCAGTCCGTCCCGGCAGGCATTGCAGGCCTGGCCGTCGATGAAATTTATTTTCTTCGCATCGATCTTCAAAGGGGCGCAGGAGCGTTTGAAAGGCCGGCAAACTTCCGAAACGGAATTTCCAAGGATCCGGATTTCCTTTTCATCCCAAACCCCGAATCCCATCCTTTTCGCCCAGGCGAGCGGGGCCACCTCTTCGGGGTCGATATCCATGATCCGGGCCGCGATGGTGTCCACGGCCACGGCATCCGTTCCCGCCATGATCAGGTTCAATTCCACGGGGGTTCCGGCAATCGGGCCGTCTCCCTCCATGGCAATCGTTCCGTCTACGACGATCAGGTGAGGCCTCAGAACCTGGTTGAGCTCGGCGACCGCCTGGTTCAGGTTCAGGTAGTGGAACCGCTTTTTCTCGTCGTACGTCGTCGTACCTTTCAGGTTCTTCATGGCCGCGGTGAGGGTGCTGGCGAAGTGGGTTTTCAAAACCGGGGCGTTGATGAAGAAGTCCGCCTTCAGGACCTCTTTAGAAATTTTTACAGTCCCCAAAATTCCGCCCGGGACCGTTTTCACTTCTTCGTGCTCGCCGTCGTAAAGGTCTAAGAGCCGCGCCCCTGTCGTCCGGGCGACCTCGGGGTATCCGTTGGCGGCGAAGGCTTTTTTCGTGTCCTGGCCCACGGCCGTTCCCTCGGCGATGATCACTTCTGCAGGCTGGGCTTTTTGGACCTCCTCCACTAAGGCCCGGGTGAAAAGAGGGCTGGTCAGGATTCCCTTGTCCCAGAGCTTCTCCTCGGCCGTGAGGTTGACTTTTATCAACACCCGGCTTCCGGGAGGAATGATCTTGGAAGGAGGCCCGATCAGGGCGAAGAGATCCGCCATCATTCGCCGGACATCATCTAGATCTCGACCGTTTTTGCCTTTGACAATAGCGACCGAAGTGGGCACTTTGAATCTCCTCTAAAAATTAAAAAATGTTAGTGGCAAGTAGGAAGCAGCGAGTAGTTTACGCCTATAAAGAATTTTCTGCGTTCATCTGCGAAAATCTGCGTCCTATGCCTGTAAATAGAACTCCGCGGCCCCGTGAGCGCATAACCCTACGCACAGGCGGCAACCATCGCACTTGCCTGGGTCCACCACCAGCTTCTTACCGACCACCGCGATCGCCCCATACGGACAGGCTTCCAGACAGCGCAGGCATTTCTGACATCTCTCCGGCTGAATCCGGGCCTTGTAGGGTTTGTCTCCCGGGATCTGGCTGGGGGGAATGATTTTTGCCACCGACCGCCCCCGAAAATCCTCAAGGGAGTTGTAACCCTTCTTCTCCATCCATCCTTCCATCTGGCGCAGCCAGCGCTTGATGATTTTATGGCCGTGGACGATTACGGCCGTGCAGATCTGCACCGCGCTGGCCCCGCAAAGGATGTAAGAGACAAAATCCTCAAAAGTCCCCACTCCCGCTCCGCCCAGGAAGGGAACTTCTAATTGATATTCGCTTGCCCGCACCAACCATTTCCGGGTAATGGGGGCCTGCCAGTATCCTCCGTATCCTCCCATTCCTCCCCAATGGATTGGCTTTTCGGCGTCGATATCGATGTAAACTCCCTGGTATCTTCCCGTCAGGACGACCGAGTCCGCTCCCCCCGCGATCATGCGCTCCGCGACCCGGATCGGATCCACCCCTTCCCCCAGAATTTTGCCGATGACCGGAAGGGAGGTGTGTTTTTTCACGAGTTCCAGGATGGAAAAGCAAAGCTCGGGGTCGCGCCCGGCCACCATGCCCGTGGGCTGGCCTTTTTCCACGTGGGGGCACTGGAGGTTGAGCTCGATCATGTCGGCGCCGTTCTCCGTGACTAAATCTGCGAGCCGGGTCCAGGTTTCCGGGTCCGTCCCGGCGATGGAGGCGATGACCTTGACATCGAAATCATGCGCCTCTTTGACATATTCCTTCATCTTTTTCCGGGCGTATTCCTCCGGCGGAGTGGGATTCAACCGTTCCGTGGAATGGAGGGAGAAATACCCGCCGTTTTCGATGGCCTCGGGGCGGTCGATATGCCAGCGGGGGCGGGGTTGCTGCTGCAGCCATTCCGTGTAGCAGAGCGTCTTGGTGACAAAAGCCGCGGCCCCGCTCTTGATGCATTTTTTCACCATCGTCGGCCCATAGGTCGGCGTGCCCGAGGCGATGATCAGAGGATTCTTCAGGGTAACATTCCCGATTTTTACGGTTAAATCCGGCATCGAATCAAGATCCTTTCTGAAGGGAAACTCACCTTTATATAGCACACATTCTCCGCAAAAACCATAAGGCGGATTTCCGATGTTTTCCCCTCGGCCTGCCCATGTTTTTATTTGACATGCCTGAAGATCTCACGCTATCTTTTCCATTAGTTTACAGTGTCAAGATGGTTGAACATACTAAGGAGTCCATGATGAACCAGACATATTCCTCTAAAATCTCCCCTACCCCCTCTTTTTCAAAGAGGGGGATTCCTCCCTTTTGTAAAGGGAGGGAAGGAGGGATTTAGTCTTGATGAATTCGTAAAAAGTCGTCACTCCGGTGAAAACCGGAGTCCAGGGAAGTTGTAACTACTTAAAAGAACTGGATTCCGGCTTTCGCCGGAATGACGGGAAACCTCACTTTCAGACTTTTTACGAGATCATCAATAATAGGCTCGCAAAGATCAGCTTTTGTTATTGAAATAGACGTTTCATTTTTCAGGAGAAGGAGTTGTCAATGAAATCTATCATGATTGAAAAGCCGGGATCTTTTGGTCTGCGGGATCTCCCGGATCCGATTCCGGGCGAATCGGAGGTCGTGGTGGACGTGAAGGCCTGCTGCGTTTGCGGGACCGACATCCACCTTCTTCAGGGAGAGTTCAAAGGTGCTGAATATCCGCTCATTCCGGGGCACGAATTTTCCGGCGTAGTGCGGAAGATCGGGGCCAAAGTCAGCAACGTGAAGCCCGGCGACCGGGTCGCCATCGAACCGTTCATCTTCTGCCAGACCTGCCTTTTCTGCAAACAAGGCAAGACCAACCATTGTCTGAACGGCATGGTGATCGGCCACACCAAGTCAAAAGCGATAAAGCTGGACGGGGGATTTTCGGAGCAGGTCGTGGTCCCGGCGCGAAACCTGATTCCTTTGGCCGACTCGGTCTCCTTCGAAGCCGGCGGTTTCATCGCCAACATCGGGACGCTCGTCTATGCCCTCCGGAGAACCGGGCTTCAGCATGGGATGAGGGTGCTCGTCTTCGGCACCGGGGCTAATGGACTGATTCTGGCGGAGTTAGCTAAAAAGTCGGGGGCCTCGGTAGTGGCGGTCACCGGCCGAACGAAAAGCCGTCTTGAAGTGGCTGCGAGAATGGGGGTGGATGAAGCGGTAATCGCCGATGAGAAACAGGATCTGAACCTGCGCCGTCTGGCTCCGCATGGGTTCGATGCCGTGTTCGAAACCACGGGGGCCGTCCCGATCGTCGAAAGGGCCTTCAAATATGTTACCCCGGGCGGTAAGATCGTCCTCTATGGGATCGTTCCGCCCGATCAGAACGCGAGCGTGAACCCCTTCGACATCTGTCGGAAAGACCTCCAGGTCATCGGAAGCTTTTCCTCCGTGAACACCTGTATCGTGGCCCAGGAGCTTTTAGCGAGCAAGGTGATCCAGGTGGACCATCTCGTGTCCCATCGGTTTTCTCTGGAGGAATGGGGGAAAGCCATCGAAATGGCAAAGGACCTGTCCAGGTGTATGCGGGCCGTGGTGCGGATGGGGTGAGCTAGCCGATCTTTGAAAACGCAACCCCATTTTGAACCGAACCCCGCCAAAGGAGGAGACTTTTTGCGTTGATCGTCAAGATTAATGGCCCTCTAAAAAATCAATTGAATCGTCACCCCGGCGAAAGCCGGGGTCCAGACGTCGTTCCGACAAGAGTCGGCAACCACCTAAGGACTGGATCCCGGTTTTCACCGGAATCAAAAATTATAGGGAATTTCGACTTTTCACGAAACCACTAAGATTCATTGCCTCTTTTTTTAAAAGCGTATATTATTATGCCGTTAGGTGCATTTTCCGCAATAAAGGAGAAATCCCATGAGTACGACGAAAGACGAGGTAAAAAGGCTTCTCCAGAAATTGCCCGAGGATTGCACGATCGAAGATGTTCAGTACCATCTCTATGTTCTTGAGAAAGTCAGGAGAGGTGAGGAGCGGGCTGAATCAGAAGGATCACTGTCATCGGAAGAAGTTGCGGAGCGAATGGCCAAATGGGTCATAAAGTAGTATGGTCTCCCGAAGCGGTGGATGATCTGGAATCCATTGCGGAGTATATCGCCAGGGATTCAAGATATTACGCGGGGGCCGTGGTCGAGAAAGTGCTTGAGGTTGCCCGCAATGTAGCGAAGTTTCCGCAGGCGGGGCGCATTGTACCTGAATTGGGAGAAGAAACCCTACCCGAGCATTTTGTGTAAAGCTATCGGCTTTTATATCGTATCAAACCGGAAAGAATTCTCATTGTTGCGGTGATTCACGGGAGGCGTTTGATGGCATCATTCGGACAGCGATTTGAGAAATCATAGGGCAATACAAAATAATAGCCTCACTTAACCCGCCATCTCAGTTGACAAATGGTAGCCCAATAACCCTCTTCAACGATGAGGCAAAACCTCCCGCGCCCGCCATTTACGGAAGGGGAGACCGAGGCTTTGGCCGATCGAGTTTACAGCTATGTTTGGCAGCGGAGCGTGAGCGGTCCTTCTTTTCTTGCGGTGTGATTGGAAAATAATATTCTTCCCCTTGTAAAGGAGGAATGGGGGTAATCTCCCCAGGCAAGCCAAGACAAATCCCCCTATGTCCCCCTTTTTCAAAGGGGGATTTTAATGGTAGCATCTTCTTTGCGTCGGAATGACGGCGAATGGATATTCTTGATTTTTTAAATAAGGAGAGAGGAAAAATGGAAAAGAAAAAAGTATGGAGAACGCAGAAATATTATCATGGTCCCTCGGGAGCGCATCGGCGGGCGGTTTACAAGGCCATGGGGTACAACACGGATGACCTGAGCCGTCCGTTGATCGCCATTGTCAACACCTGGGGCGAGGTCTGTCCGGGGCATTACAACCTGGATCACCTGACCCGCACTGTGCGAGACGGCATCTGGAAGTCCGGCGGGACGCCGCTCGAATTCAATGCCATCTCCCAGTGCCCGACCGCGAGCCTCGGGGAACCCATGATGCGCTATGACCTGCCGACGCGGGATCTCCTTGCCTTTGATATCGAAGCCATCATTGAGCAGCAGATCTTCGACGGCCTGGTGATTTTGGTTTCCTGCGACAAAGTCGTTCCGGGCGCCCTCCTCGCGGCGGCAAGGCTCGACCTCCCGGCCCTGATCCTCCCCGGCGGCTGCATGGAGGTGGGGGTCTGCGAAGGGGAACAGGTTACGCTGTCCGATCTGGACGAGATGATCTTCGGGGCGCTTCCGCAGGGCAAGGCCGACCTAAAGAAAATCGCCCTCCTGGAAGACGTCGTTTGTCCTTCCCCTGGCGCCTGCTCCATCATGGGCACGGCCAACACCATGCAGTGCCTGGCCGAGGCCGTGGGCATGACCCTCCCCTTTGCGGCCACGGCGCGCGCGGTTTCGGCGGAGAGGCTGCGCCTCGGCAAGGCGAGCGGCGAGGCGATCGTGCGCATGGTATTCGAGGGGCAGACGGCCCGCTCCATCATGGGGCCTCTCAATTTGGAAAACATGCTCAGGGTCTGCATGGCCCTCGGCGGTTCAACCAACGGGATTCTGCACATCCTGGCCTTAGCGCGGGAGCTCGGGCTGGGAAAGGAGATGAACATCGAAAAAGTGGAACATTTCAGCCGCACGACCCCGGCCATTTCCAATGTCCGTCCCGTGGGGAAATATTTCCTTCCCGACCTTCATGAAGACGGGGGAATTCCCGCGCTCATGGCGGAGCTGAAATCTTTGCTCCACCTGAAGGGGAAAGGGGCGGACGGGCGGACGACTGCCGATTGGGTGAAACTCGGAGGGCCCAGATTGGCCGGACCCAGGCGCTCCATTTGCTCTGTTGAAAAGCCTCTCCTGACTCACGGGGGGATTGCGGTCTTGAAAGGGAATCTCGCACCCATCAGTTCCCTGGCCCGGATGCTGAACAACACCATCCCCGCCCACCGTGGCCCGGCGCGGTGTTTCAACACCCAGGAGGAGGCGGTGGCGGCCTTAAAGGCAAAGAAGGTGAAGGACGGCGAGGTTCTCGTGGTGCGCTACGCGGGCCCGCGGGGGGCGCCGGGGATGCCCGACACGTACGCCCTCCTGGCTACGATCGTCGGCATGGGGCTGGAAGGCAAACTCGCCGTGGTCACGGACGGGCGGTTCTCCGGGTTTGCCCGCGGTCTCGGGGTCTGCCAGGTTTCCCCGGAAGCGGCAATCGGCGGACCTCTTGCCCTGCTAAAAGATGGAGACGTGATTTCCATCGATCTTCCGGGTCGTTCTCTGAAGGCGGAAGTATCGGATGAAGAGATGAAGAAAAGGCGGGAGAGATGGACGCCGGTTAAACCGAAAAACTCCCCGGGAATTCTGGGCTTGTTTGCCGTCAATGCGGAACAGGCTCATCAAGGGGCTCGGTTGGTGGCGTATCCTGCGCCGTGGGACGAGATATAATAAAAATCGCACGGGGCAGGGCGCACGGAGCAGGGAGCAAAAAATAATCACACACAAAAGCGCATGGAGCATAGGGCATAGATAAAATCGTAAGGCGTAAGTCGCAAGTAGCAAGTGGATAAAAGAAAAAAGTCGAGGCGTTCCTTGGACCCTTGAATCCTCGCCCCCTTGAACCCTTTTGGGGGAATGAAGTTCATAGCTGGAGGCCCTATGGGTGAGAAGATCGGCCTGCGGTTTTCTGAAGAAATGTCCGGATATCTAACTGAGGGGATTGAAGACTTTGCGGAGGGAGAAAAGGCGGGGAAGGAAAAGAAAAACAAGATATCCTTTGACATTAAGATTTTCATCGATGACATTGACAAATTCTGCTCCCTGTCCGGAAGAAAGGCGGGTTTCGAAGGCACGATTTCCTTTTCGCCTTTGGGCCGGGACCTTCCGGTCCGCGACGGGGAATTTGCTTTGTTTGTCCCCGATCGGGAAACGGGCAAGAGACAGATGACGTATTCCTTTGCCTTTAGGGGAAAAGACGGCAACGATTACTTTCTCTCGGGTTACAAAATCGTCCACCATGAACCCCGGCAGCTCGATCTTCCCGATGACCTTACCACCCTTTACACCCGTCTCTATCACGGGACTTCTTCGCAGGCGCCTCTTTTGGGAGCGGGAATCCTGCATTTTCGCCTTTCCACCCTCCCTTTCATGCTGGCTTCCTTTCAGGTCACCGGGGCGCGGTCTCTATCGGAGAAGTTGAAAGCCGTAACCAGGTTTTACTCTTTTTGCTACGGGGAGATCCGGGATACCTACCTCTGCCGGGTGAGCCCGATTTATCATTGCGAATACGAAAATCTGGTTTTGAACGGGGTTTTGCGCGGGGAGGGGGGAGAGGAGAAACCCTTCTTCTTTTTCTCGGGGGTTCACAGCAAGGATTTTCCCTGGGGAGATGGAGAAGTCTTTTGGGATGTGGGCTTGGCCATCCGGGAGGCAGATAATAAATGGCGGAGATTTGCCCTGACGGACCGGGTCATCGAAGGATTGGATCTGGATGTCAAGGAGGGATCGTACCGGTATAAAGGCCCGATCTTCGAAATCATCGAGGGCCATCAGGTTTTCAAAAGCGAATTGGATGACCCGGAAAACTCCGGCCGCCTTCGAAGGGTTGAAGCGGAGATCAACCTTGGCTTCGAATCCCGGCCGTTGAAAACGGTGCACCTGCCTTTTTCCTTCCTTCCCCGTCTCCAGCTTCTCCCGAAAAAAATCCAGGAAGGGATCAGAGATTGGCTTCCCCATCTTCGAACGCTGGGGCTTCATCTCACGCCCCACCGAGTTCGAATTCTAAGAGGCCGGATCGACCTCGTTGCGGGACCTTCCCCAAGGCGGTATCAAATGGTCCAGGAGGCAACGGGCGGGGAAGGGGAAATCTCGACCTTCCAAAACCTCCGCTGGCCGAAAATTTATTATAACTACTTTTGCGCCCCGGCCCCTTCGGGGAAAAATTGCCGGATCAGGATTCAATCGGACATCCTGCGCGGAAACCGCAAAGATTGGGTGGTGGACCGGGTCCAGGAAAAATTAGGGAAGATGGTGCGCTTCGCCGCTTCCGTAGATCTCCAGATCGGAGAAGAAGGGGTTCGGCGTTCCCTTCGCAAGAAAGAGCAATGGGAGCGGGCGGGGGAGCCGATCCTGGAAATCAACAACGATCATTTCCCCACGGCGGTTTTCCAGCGGCGGATCGTCGCGCTCAAGGATGCCGAAGGGCATGAGTGGCTGGCCTTGGAAGAGAATATGGACACCCTCAACTTGGGAAGCATCCGCTCGAATGGGGTGGTGAAGGCGGCGGCCATCCGGGGCGCCGACAAGTTTGCCAACTTAGACGAGGTTCTGGCCCGCACGGAGTTCTTCGGAAAGCTAAGGGAGGCTTGCCGTCGGACGGGGAAGAATAAAGAGGACCTGGCGATCATCGTCAAACCGAATTTCATGTTCATGTATTCCACGAAGGACCGGTCGACTTTCACGGATCCGGAATTGATCGAGCATTTAATCAACCGGATCCATGACCAAGGATACCGCGATCTATCCTGCGCCGAGGCTCGGAGCACCTACGGCGCCTTCTTCAAGAACCGGGAGGTAAAAACGGTTGCCGCGCATATCGGTCTTTCCGGAAAAAATTATCGGATCATCGATCTTTCGGAGGATCTCGAAGAATATTCCTTTAGCGGCAAGCTTGGCAGGCATTTTGTCAACCGGGAATGGAAAAACGCGGATTTCCGGATCGTTTTTGCCAAAAACAAAACCCATTCCTATGCCTTTTATACCTTGGCGATCAAGTGTGTTTTCGGCGCTCTACCCATGGAAAATAAGTTCCGGGAATACCATCACCAGCGGGACATCTACTCCACCACCATCGAATTCATGAAACGCTTTCCCATCCACTTCTCCCTGATCGACGCCCATATCAGCGCCGACGGACCGTTCGGGATCTTCGCGGATAAGAAGCCGAATCACACGGAGACCCTGATCGGCAGCGAAAGCCCGGTCGCGGCGGACTGGATCGGGGCGTCCAAGATGGGGTTGGACCCCATGGTGAGCGATTACATGAAATTAGCCGTGGAGGAATTCGGGAAGCCCCGAATCGAGTTGATCGGCGACCGCTTCCTCTACCCTCACTGGGTGAATGTGACCGATGCCGTGCCTATGCTCGCTTTCGGGGTTCTGGACCGGAACTATTATTTCGGCAACCTTTTTTATGCCATCTTTGCCTACATGGAAGACTTTTTTCCCTATAAAGACCCCCGGCTCGGGGTCAGACTCGCCCGCGTCCTGGCCGGCCCGTTGAAGACCTTGTTTTTCCAAAAAATGAAGAGGGGAGACCTCGATCCCGAGACCAACAAGGCTCTTTTTGAACGATTGTCCCGAACGGGAGATCAGGAATGAGGATCATTTCACATTACCTGACTCCCGCAAAAGCCTCAAAAAGAGCGATAAATTTCCCGAGAAAGGAGCTTTTCATCGTTTCCCCGGGCGATTATCCTTTCTCTTTGCGACACTTCAAAATTTGATATCCGTGATATTGCCTGCCCATCTTCTTTGAAGGGATTTTAACAGGATCCCAAAGAATTGGGGGCATTTCCGGTTTTTGTTTGTGAGCCTCGGCGCCGAACAATTTCCTTATCTTGCGGGATCCTTTTTCAAGAACCTCTTCCTCAATACGACAAAATTGAACGAAGACGTTCTCAACGAAGAAAAAATCGGCGACAAAGCGATGGAATTCTTTAAAACCCCACTCGACCCGATGAAAGGGATTGGGCGGGGCAGCATTCATCTCCTGGGACGATAGGGGGGTGGAAACCCAAAAATTTCCGGTTGGAGTAAGGGCTTCACGGACATTTTGAAGAAATCTCCCGGCGTCCGGCAAATGTTCGATCGTCTCAAAGCTGATGA
>Ga0105107_10001247_pt1 | contig 16466 bp, 14 predicted proteins | sample PPLLaktember2015_6_FD_79335 | JGI IMG/M metagenome (GOLD analysis project Ga0105107, IMG submission 79335) | Freshwater sediment microbial communities from Prairie Pothole Lake near Jamestown, North Dakota, USA - PPLs Lake P8 Core (1) Depth... | ecosystem: Environmental > Aquatic > Freshwater >...
GAAAAAAGCTTCCGCGTCCTCGAGATCGGTTTCCTGTTGAACGCAGGCCGGACCGCCCAGCGCATACCACGCGCCGGCCACCTGTTCGCGCAGCGGTTTGCGCGCGCGCTGAGCGAGTCCGGGTGCCAGCACCGCGCGCACGCGCAGGACGCGCCGCTGGCCATCATCGGACAACTGCGCCAGCCGCGCCTCGTCATGCAGCGCATCCCACAGCGTGATGTCGCCGTCGGCGGCAAGCACGTGCAAATCGGTAAGCGTCAGTCCGCACCACGGCGCGCGCAGCACGGCGAGCCAGGCCGTGCGGTCGCCGGGATGCGCCAGCGCGCGCGTCAACGCCAGCAGATCCAGCACCACCGGGCGCTGCCCCAGCGGCTCGATGTCGATGGCGCGAAAACGCAGTCCTGCGACCCGCAGCTGTGGCACGATGTGCTGCAGCTGCCCGCGGGTGCGCACGAGTATCGCGACCCGTGCCGCGGCATCGTCACGATGCACCGCAGCCACCAGCTCCGCCACCTGCCGCGCCTCCTCGCCGCCGTCATCGCCGAACAGCGGATGCACGGCGACAGCGTTGCCGGGCAGCGCGTCGCGCGTCGCCACCGAGGGCGTGTACGGCACGGCGCCGGATACCATGTTCTCCTTAGCCGGCATGATCTGCGCGAACGCGCGGTTGACCCATTCCACGATGCCCGCCTGGGAACGGAAGTTTGACATCAGCGCCACCGGATGCAGGGACAGGTCGCCGATGCCCTCGGCGCGAGCGCGCAGGAACAGCCCCACTTCGGCTTCGCGGAAGCGGTAGATCGACTGCATCGGATCGCCCACGGCGAACACGGTGCGGCCGTCGTCCGCCGTCCAGCCGGCGGTGAGGCGCGCCGCCAGTTCATACTGGCTGATCGAGGTGTCTTGGAATTCGTCGATCAGCAGGTGACGGATGCGGTAGTCGAGCGCCAGCGTGAGATCGGTGGGCTCATCCTCGGTGCCGAGCGCCTGCAGCGCGCTCTGCGCGACTTCGGTGAAATCCACCTGGCGCCGAGACTGGAACACCAGCTTCAGCTGTGCAACCGCGTACGGCAGCAGATGCAGGATTGCGCCCAGCGCCTGCCACTGGCTGTCGCTGTAGCGCTCCGGTGGCAGCGCGCGCATCGCGGCCAGCGCCTCGCAAAAATCCGTGCTTGCGTCGAGCTGCCCGAACAGCGCCAGTGCGCGCTCCTTCCACGACTGACCCGGTTTGCCGGCGGGAAACCCTTCTTTCTTTTTCAGCTTTTCGCGCCACGCAATTTCGTCTTTCAGAAGAAACGCGCCCGCCAGAAATTCCCAACCATTCTCATCGTCAACGAACGGACTCTGTCCAAGATTACCGAACATGTAATTGGCCACGGCTGGCAGTTCAGCTTCGATACCAGCAGGCAGCGCATCATGCAGCCGCTGCAGCGCCGTGCGCCGCGCGTGCTGCAGTGCCGCCTCGAAAATTTCACGTTTATGCCCGCTCAAATGAATAAGTCGCAGCCACTGGTCACGCTGCGCCAGCATGCCGGCGATCAAGCCTTCGATGCGCGACACGTTGTTGTCGAGATGTTCCAGCAGGCGCCCGACATCGCCGGCCACGTCCGCATCGTCGTCGATCAGCGCCAGCGTGGCCTGCGCCGCCTCACGGTACAGCGGCAAGGCGTCCTCGACGCTCTCGGGCTGCGCGCCGAAGCGCGACAGCACCGGCATCTGCCGCGTCAGTCCGGCGCACAACGCGTCGATGGTCTGGATGCGCAGCCGCGCCGGATTGTCCGCCAGCAGCCAGCCGGCTTCGCTGTCGCGTGCCAGGGCCGCGGCGGCGAGTTCCAGCGTCAGCGCCTCGTGTGGCGATTCCGCCACCTTGCCCGATTGCGCGTCCTGTAGCGCCTGCAGCACCCGTTCGCGCATCTCGCTCGCCGCCTTCCTGGTGAAGGTGACGGCAACGATTTCCTCGGCATGGTCCACCGCGGACAGCAGTTTCAGATAGCGCTGGATCAGCAGCTCGGTCTTGCCCGAACCCGCCGGAGCCTGGACGATGAAAGAGCGTCGCGGATCAAGGGCAACGCGGCGCTGCGCGAAATCGGGAATGGCATCCGGCTTCATGCGCCCTCCGCGTCCTCGAGGACTTCGCCGCTGCGCTCGCGGATGCGGCAAAACGGGCCGAGGTCGCAGTACTGGCAGGTGTGCGGCGGCCGTTTCGGATCGACATCGGCAAGGCCTGTTGCAAACTGCGTTGCCAGACGCTCCAGCTCTCTTCGCCAGTCTGCAAGCAGTTCGGTCCAGCCGGCATGGTGATCACGCTGCCGCGATTCGGCAAACGCCTTGACGCCGGGCAACAGGTCGCCATCGCGCGCCAGGCCGACATACCCCTGATCGCCGGCACGCACCCGGGCAAACGCGACGGCCGCAGCCCCGGGTTCGGCGGACACCAGATACAAGGGCAGTTGCGGCTCGTCCGGACGCTCGCCGAGCATGCTGACCGCCTTCGCATCCCCGGTCTTGTAGTCGATGATGATGCGGCGTCCGTCCGCGGTCTGATCCACGCGGTCGAGCCGTGCATTGAGTGTCAGCGGACCGATCGCCAGCGATCGATGGTCTTCGATGGCAATCACCGCAAACGGATCGCGGCGGCGGTCCCCATCCAGACAGGCGCGGGCCAGCGCGATGAGCCGGAGTTTTTCGATTTCGGCGAACCGCCCTGAGAGCACCGTCGGCCGGTCGCGACGGATGCCGGCAATGGCGGCATCGGCGGCTTCGGCCAGCAGGGCATCGAGACTGTCGTCAGTCGTGGCGGACAGTGTCACGCTGTCGCGCAGCTTCATCCAGACCCCTGCGAGCACGCGGTGCACCAATGTGCCGCGTTCCAGCGCGTCCAGTCCGGGATGCGGCGCTTCCGGTGCCTGTGCATGCAGGCGGTGACAGGCGAAGGCACGGAACGGACAGGCCGCCTGATCCCTGAGCAATGCGCTTCCGCCGCGGGTCGCGGCCGCGCCGGCCACCGCAGGGCCGGCGTCACCCGCCACCGTTTCCACGGCATGCACGGCGTGAATCGCCGTGCCGAAATCCGCAAAATCCGCGGCGTCCGGCTGACGTTCAGGGACCGTGGCAATGAGCGGACTGGGCTGCAGTTCGCGGTCTTCTTCGCGCAGCGCATGGCTCAGCACGACTTCCGATGCTGCAGCACGCCAGCGCCGGGTCATGCGCTGCGCGGTATCCAGTACCTGCCCGGCCGACGATTGCGGCAAGCCTGCGGCGCGTTGCACCGCCAGCGGCAGAAACGGATTCGGGCGGTAGGCCGGCGGCCAGTGCTCATCGTCCAGTCCCATCACCCACAGCGCATCAAAGGTCAGTCCGGACGTTTCGAGCACACCCAGTATCTGGATTGGCACGTCCGGCGACTCGGGCTGGAACAGCGTGTCGTCGGCCAGCCGACGCAGCCGCGACAGCGCCCCGGCATATCCCATCTTCGGCACGACACGGTCCAGCGTGGCGAATGCCGCCACCACGTCATGCCAGCGCTTCAGGGCCTGGTATTCGAATGAATCCAGCGTACGCTCGCCGGGAAAACCTGTCAGCGCCAGCGCGTCCGAGATGGCTCTTGCCCACGCCGAGGGCGCTTGCGCGCCAAACAAACGATCCTTGCGGAACTGGCTGAGCCGAGTCAGTACGCGAGACAGCTGCGGGCAGGCACCTCCCAGCATGCCGCACAAGGCATCCAGCGTGATCACCGGTTCGGCATGCTGCCGCAGGCGGATGTCGAGTACCGCGCGCGCCGTGCGTTCGGATTCGGCGCCGGCGATGAACGGGGAGCGCAGGATGCGGCTCGCACGTTCATATTCGATGGTACGGCCGGCCAGCTGCAGCAGCGCCAGCGCGGCATTGACCAGCGCATACGCCGTCAGCGGCTCTCCCAGCGACAGGTTGAAGGGCGGCACGCCGGGCGCAGCGTCGGGCAAGGCGTAATCGGGCGCCATCGTCGCGCTGAAAACGCGCACAATCGCCGCGCGGCGCGCGGCAATGTCCGGCACGACGATGCCGATATGCCGGCAGCCTGCTTCAAGCCGTGCACGTGCCCAGCCCGCCGCCGCGCGCAACTCATATTCGGCATCGGCGCAGGGTGCGCGCGTCACGGTAGCGGCCGCATCCGCAGGACCCGCCAGCGACACCTCGCACCCCGCCTGTCGCAGTCCATCGAGGAATTCCGCCTGCTGCGGCGTGAAGCTGTCGAACCCGTACACCGTTGCCTGCCGTGGAATCGGAATACTGCGCTCGGTGATGAGCCGCCGCACGTGGTCAGCCACTTCAACCGCGTCGATCTGACCGTTGCGGCGCAGCTCCCTTTCATAACGCGGCGCCCAGTCGAGAAAAGCCTTGGCATCTTCGTTCAGCAGCGCGCCGCGCAACCGGTCACGCAATCGCCAGGTAACGGTCAACTGCCAGGCCTCGTGGGCGAGTGACGCGGCTTCGGCACCGGCCAGCAGGGAAGCGCCGGTTTCGGAATCGCGCACCAGAGACTCCCATATCGTACGCGACTGCTCGGCGGCCAGCACCAACGGCAACAGAGCAGCCCCGATGTAGCGGGCATCATCGGCAGCGCGCTGAATGAATCCGGACAAGGGTAGGATGTCGGGGGTATCCCAAAGCCCGGCGCCGCGTGTTATCTGGCGCTCACCAAACTCTCGCTGCAGGGTCAGCGCCAGCCGGCGATTCGGCGTCAACAGGCAAAGCTGTTCCGCAGGGCCTGCCATCAGCCGCGCAAACAGCTCTTCGTGAGAAATCTGCGGAAAACCAGTCACGACCGTCATGGGCAAGCATGATAAACCTGCTGCCACGGCCCGGCCGCCCTGTTGCGCTTCCTGCCCCGAAAACAAAACGGCCGCTCGCAGCGGCCGTCAGGGTGTCTGTGCAAAGACCGGAAAAGCAGGCTACTTTTCCAGCAGATGTTTCTTTTCCTTGACCTTCGCCCACTCGTCGGCGTCCGGTGGTGCGTCGATCTTCTCGATGATCGGCTTCCAGACCTTGGCCAGTTCGGCGTTCAGCGCGGTGAACTCGCGCTGGTCATCGGGCACGTCGTCCTCAGCAAAAATCGCCTCCACCGGACACTCGGCGACACACAGCGTGCAGTCGATGCATTCATCGGGATCGATCACCAGCATGTTCGGCCCTTCGCGAAAACAATCCACCGGGCAAACATCGACACAATCGGAGTATTTGCACTTGATGCAGGACTCGGTAACAACGTAAGTCATGGAAATTCCTGAAAAACACCGCCTTGAAATGGCGGCAGCAGGCCGCATTTTAGCAGATGCTGCGCGGCAATAAGAGGCGCCCACCAGCCCGGTACGCGACTTCCCAAAGGCAGGGAAATTGGATAGCATAGGCCTTCCATTCCTCGCCGCGGCCCCGCGGCGAAACCCTTTTTCCCAATCACAAGGCAGGCCCCATATGAGTGAGCACATTCACCACGTGACAGATGATTCTTTTGACCCCGAGGTGCTGCAATCGGCAACTCCGGTTTTGGTTGATTACTGGGCCGAATGGTGCGGCCCCTGCAAGATGATCGCCCCGATCCTGGACGAAGTCGCCAAGGAGTATTCCGGCAAGCTGAAAGTGGCCAAGCTCAACATCGACGACAACCAGGCGACACCGCCCAAGTACGGCATCCGCGGCATTCCGACACTGATGATTTTCAAGAATGGTTCGGTTGAGGCCACCAAAGTGGGCGCGTTGTCGAAGTCCCAACTCACCGCGTTTATTGACAGTCATATCTGAACGCTATACCCTTCCGCCAGCGCCTGACCCTTTAGCCTCTCCCGGCACTGAATAAAAGAGCACGGCAGGCGCCGGCGAAGTTGGTTGCACCACAGGCGGCACCGTTTTCCTTCGCCCAATTTCCCTGTTTTTCCCCCAATCCCTTCCGCAATCAGCGTCCGCAGTCTATGCACTTATCCGACCTTAAAAATCTGCACGTCGGCGAACTCGTCGATATGGCCGTCAAAAACGAAATTGACGGCGCCAACCGCCTGCGCAAGCAGGAATTGATTTTCGCGCTGCTGAAAAACCAGGCAAAAAAAGGCGAATCAATCTACGGTGGCGGCACCCTTGAAGTGCTGCCCGACGGCTTCGGCTTCCTGCGCTCGCCCGACACCTCGTACCTCGCCGGCACCGACGACATATATGTCTCGCCGTCGCAGATCCGCCGCTTCAATCTGCACACCGGCGACACGATCGAGGGCGAGATCCGCACCCCCAAGGAAGGCGAGCGCTACTTCGCACTGGTCAAGGTCGACAAGGTCAACGACGACTCGCCGGAGAATTCCAAGCACAAGATCCTGTTCGAGAACCTGACGCCGTACCACCCCACCGAACACCTCAAGCTCGAACGCGACATCAAGGCCGAGGAAAATTTCACCGGCCGCATCATCGACATCATCGCGCCCATCGGCAAAGGCCAGCGCGGACTGATCGTTTCCCCGCCCAAGGCCGGCAAGACCGTGCTGATGCAGCACATCGCCCACGCCATCACCGCCAATCATCCCGAAGTCGTGCTGATCGTGCTGCTGATCGACGAGCGACCGGAAGAAGTGACGGAAATGCAGCGCTCGGTCAAGGGCGAGGTGCTGTCGTCGACCTTCGACGAACCGGCCAGCCGCCACGTGCAGGTCGCCGAGATGGTGATCGAGAAAGCCAAGCGCCTGATCGAACACAAGAAAGACGTGGTCATCCTGCTCGACTCGATCACCCGCCTCGCCCGCGCCTACAACACCGTCGTGCCGGCTTCCGGCAAGGTCCTGACCGGCGGCGTGGATGCCAATGCGCTGCAGCGCCCGAAGCGTTTCTTCGGCGCCGCCCGCAATGTCGAGGAAGGCGGCAGCCTGACCATCCTCGCCACCGCGCTGATCGACACCGGTTCGCGGATGGACGACGTGATCTACGAAGAATTCAAGGGCACCGGCAACATGGAAATCCATCTTGACCGGCGCATGTACGAAAAACGCATTTTCCCGGCGATCAACGTCAACCGCTCCGGCACCCGGCGCGAGGAACTGCTGATTCCCAAGGATGTGCTGCAGAAAATCTGGGTATTGCGCAAGCTGCTGTATCCGATGGATGAACTCGAGGCTACCGAATTCCTGCTCGACAAGGTGCGCGCGACCAAGAGCAACGCGGACTTCTTCGACTCGATGCGACGCGGCTGAGCCGTTTCTACCCGCGCGGCGGTCAATGATCGATCGCGCTCCGTTGCGAAGTCCGGCGCGTCTCCGGGGTCGCATCCCCGCGCTGCGGGGCCCCTGCTCCGCCCTCCACCACGCCACTTCTTCGACTCGATGCGACGCGGCTGAGCCGTTTCTACCCGTGCGGCGATCGATCATCGACCGCGCTCCGTTGCGAAAGTCCGGCGCGTCTCCAGGGTCGCAGCCTCGCGATCCGGGTAAATCAAGCGCCCACGTTCTGCCTTTCAGCCGCCAACGGCGCGCTCTACGTCCGTAATTCCGCGATGCTTTGCCGGTCCTGGCTTTCATGCACCAGTCCTGCGCCAGCGGCTTACCGCCGACTGCCAAGCGTGTTGGTGCTGGCTTAAGCAAGCCGTCACTATCAGCTGACGGAATTTTTCGGACAGCCCGAGTGTTTAGGATGGATGGGCACCGGGTCGCCTGGTGCCCGGATCTGCGTGTAATCTATGCGCATTGAATCGATGGAATGACTTTCGCGAGGAGCCCGATATGACCAGATTCCTGCTGATCGCATTGCTGTTGCTCGCCGGCTGCGCTGCCCAGTTGCCGCCGATGCCGGAAGACGCGGCGGCCAAGCGCTTCGAGCCGCTGCCCGACAAAGGCGTGATTTACCTGGTGCGGCCCCGGGCCGACCAGGATTATGTTGCGCCGGTGATGCTCGATGACCAGATGATCGGGTCGACTTACCGCGGCACGTATATGCGGATCGAAGTGCCGGCCGGTTTGCATCAACTGCGCGGCATGGCCAGTGACAACGGCTCCGTGAAGCTCGACATAAAACATGGCGAAATCTACTTTATCCAGCACAACGCCTACGGGTATCGCGGCAGCTTCATCAACTCAACCTATCAGGTGGTAAACGCGTCCTACGGGCGCTCTCTGGTCATGGGCGGGCAGATGTCCGGACTGATCACCCGGTGAGCAGGCATCTGCAGGCGCTGCTGACCATATTGGTCGCAGCGTGCGGACTGGCGGGCTGCGCATCGACCCCCGAGGCATCGGCTGCACGCGACGCGGAAGCCAAGTTGTTCGTCTCCCAGCCGGCTGACGCGACGGTATACATTTATCGCCCCGAGGCTTCCCCCGATATCGAAACCGAAGACAATACAGCGCTGTGGATGGACGGCCGGCTCATCGGCGCCACCGTGCCGCAGACTTATTTCCGGATCCATGCGGCACCCGGCCTGCATTTGTTTAACGGCATCGGTCTGGACAATGGTCGGCTGCGTCTCGAAGTGCGTCCCGGCGAAATTTACTTTGTCCGGCTCCAGGTCACGGCAGGCCAGTCCCGGATGGAACCAGTCGATCCCGTCCAGGGCCGCCAGGAGCTGTCCGCCTGCTGCGTCCTGCTCGAAACCTGGCGACCCGGACAGCGCCCCTTGCTCCGATGACCCAAATCCACGATAATCGCGGGTTTCCCGCCCCGCTCGGGCCCCAGTTCAGGATATCGCCATGAAAGCCGATGCACACCCGGAATACCGTGAAATTTCAATCACTTGCAGCTGCGGCAACAAGTGGCAGACCCGCTCGACCATGGGCAAGGATCTCAACATCGAGGTTTGCTCCTCCTGCCATCCGTTTTATACCGGCAAGCAGAAAATCCTTGATACCGCCGGCCGCGTCGAGAAATTCAACCAGAAATACGGCAAACGCACGCCGGCCAAGCCCAAAGCAGCCGCCGCGTGATGCGCTTTTCGATTTGACCAAGGGCAGCCGACGGCTGCCCTTTGTTTTGGTAACGTGGCTTTGCACGACTGCTGCGCACCGGCTGCCAGCCGGAACGAAAATTCCCAGGAGACAAACAGATGAAATCGTTTCGCATCGCCGTGATTCCCGGAGACGGCATCGGCAAGGAAGTCATGCCCGAAGGCCTGCGCGTGCTGGAGGCCGTCGGCCGCAAGTTCAACATCCGGTGGCAATTCGACGAACTCGACTGGAGCTGCGACTACTACGCCAAGCACGGTCGCATGATGCCGGAGGACGGCCTCGAACAGCTGAAAAAGCACGATGCCGTATATTTTGGCGCCGTCGGCTGGCCGGCCATGCTGCCTGACCATGTGTCGCTGTGGGGCCTGCTGATTCCGTTCCGCCGCGGCTATGACCAGTACGTCAACCTGCGCCCGGTACGCCTGATGCCCGGCATGAAATGCCCGCTGGCCGACCGCAAGCCCGGCGACATCGATTTCTGGGTGGTGCGTGAAAACAGCGAAGGCGAGTATTCCTCGGTGGGCGGTCGCATGTTCGGCGGCACTGACCGCGAATTCGTCACCCAGCAGGCGATCTTTTCGCGCCAGGGCGTCGACCGCATCCTGAAGTTCGCGTTTGAACTGGCGAAAAAGCGCCCGAAAAAACACCTGACTTCGGCCACGAAATCCAACGGCATTTCGATTTCGATGCCGTACTGGGACGAACGCGTCAAGGAAATGGCCGCAAAATATCCGGACGTCAAAACCGACCAGTACCACATCGACATCCTGTCGGCGCATTTCGTCATGCACCCGGACTGGTTCGACGTGGTGGTCGCCTCCAACCTGTTCGGCGACATCCTCTCCGACCTGGGGCCCGCAGCGACCGGCACCATCGGCATTGCGCCGTCCGCCAACATGAACCCGGAACGCCTGTTCCCGTCGCTGTTCGAACCGGTGCATGGTTCGGCACCCGACATTTACGGCAAGAAAATCGCCAACCCGATCGGCCAGATCTGGGCCGGCGCGATGATGCTCGACCACCTTGGCTGTCCGGAAGCCGGCGCCGCAGTGGTCAAAGCCATCGAAACGGCGCTGCTCGAAGGCCCGAAAACGCCGGATCTCGGCGGCAAAGCCATGACCGCCGATCTCGGCAAAGCGGTCGCTGACGCGATCTAGTTCAGTAAGCAGCCACCGCGCCGTCGCTGCGCGGATCGGCACCGCCTTCGAGGATGCCGTCGGCATGCCGGATGATCATGCCGGCATGACCGACGCTCTCATCGTATGCACCGATGATTTCGACGTCGTGTCCGCGCTCGGCGAGTTCGCGCACCACGCCGGCATCGAACCGTGACTCGAGTTTCAGTGTTTCACTGCTCTGCCCCCAGGTGCGGCCGAGCAGCCAGCGCGGCGCGCTGACCGCGGCCTGCACCGGCATGCCGTAAGTTATCGCCCGCGTGAACAGCGCGCATTGGGTCTGCGGCTGGCCGTCGCCACCCATCGTGCCGTAGACCATCGTGCGTCCATCGGCGAGCCGTGCCAGCGCCGGATTCAGCGTATGGAAGGGTTTGCGTCCGGGCTCCAGTACGTTGAGCGCATCGGCATCCAGCGAAAAACTGCAACCGCGGTTCTGCCAGTTGACACCCGAGCCCGGCAGCACGATGCCCGATCCGAACTCGTGATAAATGCTCTGGATGAACGACACCGCGCGACCCGCACCGTCGATGACGCCCATCCATACCGTATCGCCCGCCTGCGTCTGCCCGCCCCACGGTGCGGCGTGGCGGCGGTCGATGCGCTGTGCCAGGCTGCGCACATGCCCGGGCGCCAGCAGTTCCTGCGCCGGCACTTGCATATAACGTGGATCAGTAACCTGCGCATCGCGCACCCGGAAGGCTTGTTTGGTTGCTTCGACGCACAGGTGCACATAATCGGCGCTGCCCTGCGGCACTTCGCGGATATTCAGCGCATCGAGTATGCCGAGGATCAGCAGCGACACCACGCCCTGCGTCGGCGGCGTCATGTTGTGCAGAGCCCCGGCGCTATGCGTCAGCTGCAGTGGATCCACGAGCTGCGCGCGATGGGCGGCCAGGTCATGTGCGCGCAGCGGGCTCCCGGCGCGGGCAAGGTCTGCCGCCAGCGATTGCGCCAATTCTCCCCGGTAGAAATCCGCGGTCCCCGCCTTCGCGATACGCTCCAGCGTGTCCGCCATTCGCGTCTGGAAAAAACGGCTGCCGGCGGGCGGCACACCGCCGGCGTCAAGGAAGGTTTCGGCAAAGCCGGGCTGCGCATGCAGCTCGCCGAGTTTGGCCGCCGTCAGCAGCGACTGGCTGACTGTGACCGGGATCCCGTCCCGGGCATAGCCAATCGCGTCCGCCAGCAACCGCGTCAGCGGCAGGCGACCGCCCAGCGCCTTGCGCGAAAGTTCATGAGCAGCGCCCCAGCCGGAAATCGTGCCGGCTACGGTATTCGCGGCAACACCGCCGCGCGCAGGTATGTTCCGCGTCAGCCCGCGCTCGGCATACCAAGCCCGAGTCGCGCCCAACGCCGCCGCGCCACAGGCGTCAATCGCCCCCGGCGCTTCACCGGGCACATGCAGCAGCCAGAAACCGTCGCCGCCGATTGAATTCATGTGCGGATAGACGACGGCAATGGTCGCTGCCGCGGCAATCATCGCCTCGATCGCATTGCCACCTTCGCGCAACACCGCCAGCGCCGACTGCGCCGCCGTCGCATGCGGCGCGACCGCCATGCCCTGCGTACCGCGTATCGAATTCAACATGCTGCGATTCTACGCCGCACTGGACACGTCCCTACCAGCCGATGGCCTTCGGCAACCACAGCGCGAGTTGCGGAAACAGGAACACCAGCAGCACCGCCAGCATCTGCATGCCGACAAAGGGAATTACCCCCATGTACATATGGCGTGTCGTCACTTGCGGCGGCGCCACGCCGCGCAGAAAAAACAGCGCCCAGCCGAATGGCGGCGTCAGGAACGAGGTCTGCAGGGTCACGCAAATCAGCATGCCCAGCCACACCAGGTCGACGTTCTGCTGCGCAAACACCGGCAGGAACAGCGGCACCGCGATATAGCTGATCTCGATCCACTCGATGAAAAAGCCAAGGAAAAAGATCAGCAGGATCAGGAACCAGATGTCGGCATTGACGCCGCCCGGCAGGAATTCGAACAGGTCGTTGATCAGATCCTCGCCATGCAGCCCGCGGAAGGCCAGCGCAAAGACCTGCGCGCAGATCAGGATGAACATCATCATCGCGGTGATCTTGGTCGTCGTCTGGCAGGTGTCGCGCAGCACCTGCCAAGAGAACCGCCCTGCAAATGCCGTCACCAGGATCGAACCCAGCGCACCCATCGACGCCGCCTCGGTCGGCGCGGCAACCCCGCCGATGATCGAACCCAGCACCGACAGCACCAGCAGCACCGGCGGGATCACGACCTTGACGAAGCGCGTCCACAGCTGGCGGCGTGACACGGCATCCCGCTCCGCCACCGGGATCGGCGGTACCAGGTCCGGCTTCACCATGCCAAGGATAATGATGTACACGCAGTAAATCGCGGCCAGCAGCATGCCGGGGATGACGGCCGCGGCAAACAATGTTCCCACCGACAGTTGCAGGATGTCGGCCAGCAGGATCAGGATCAGGCTCGGCGGAATGATTTGGCCCAGCGTGCCCGAAGCGCAGATCGCGCCGCAGGCGATGCCCGGGTCATAGCCACGCTTCAACAGCGTTGGCAGGGTCAGCAGGCCCAGCGTGATCACCGTCGCGCCGACGATGCCGGTGGTCGCGCCCATCAGCACACCGACGCCGATGATGCCGATGGCCATGCCACCGCGCAGTCCGCCGGCCAGATGACCGACGACATCGAGCAGATCATCGGCCAGACGCGACTTCTCCAGCATCACGCCCATGAACACGAACAGCGGAATCGCCAGCCACTGATAATTGGCAACCACGCCGTAGATACGCGCCGGCAACAGGTTGAAAAGATCGGGACCGAAACCAAGAAAGCCAAAAGCGAAACCGGTCGTCGCCAGTGTCAACGCAACCGGTACGCCGGCCATCAGCAGCGCAAAAAATCCCACCAGCATCAGGATGACCAGAATTTCCGTGCCGCTCATTTGCGCAAGGCTTTCAGTTTTTCAAGAGTGCCCAGCGCAATTGCCAGCGATTGCAGGATCAGGAACATAAATCCCAATGGAATCAATGACTTGAGTAGCCATCGGTAAGGCAGGCCACCGGGATCGGACGATTGCTCGCCGATCACATAAGACTGCTGCACGTATTTCAACGACAGCCAGATGATGATTACCGAGATGGCTATCGACAGCATGGCGGACAGCAGGTCGACATACAGTTGCTTGCGCTTGGAAAAATTGGCGTAGAGCACATCGACCCGCACGTGCTCGCCATGCAGCAGCGCGTAGCTCATGCCGAAGAGGATCAGCGGCGCCAGCAGATGCCACTCCAGTTCCTGTCCCCACACCGTGCCCGTGCTGAACAGATAGCGCATCAGTACATTCACCGCCATCAGCACGACGATCACCAGCGCGAGCCACGACGTGGCCCGGCCGGTGAGGTCGGTGAAGCGCTCGATCCCGACCCGGATGTCGGCTGCGGCGGATTTTTTAGCCACGGATTTTGTTGTGGTAGACGGTTTCGCTGTATCCGGCCCACGCGTCGTACTTGGCCTTGTAGGCCATGTACGAGTCATGCACCTTCTTCACCAGCGGATCCTTGGCCACCGCCTCATCAAGCACCTTCTTCGTGGTTTCGCGCAATGCTTTCACCACGGCATCCGGCAGCGGCCGGGCAATGACTTTCTGGTTCTTGACCAGGTCATCCATCGCTTCGGCATTGGTGCGCTGGCACCAGGCTTCGCTGATGACGTTGCATGCCGCAGCCGCGTTCTCCACCACCGCCTGCAGGTCTTTCGGCAGTTTTTGCCACGCCGCCTTGTTGATCAGCAGTTCCGACACGGTCGCGGTCTCGTGCCAGCCGGTCGTGTAGTAATACTTCGCCGCTTTCTGCAGACCGAGGCGCCGATCCTGATATGGACCGACGAATTCGGCGGCGTCGATCACGCCGCGCTCCAGCGCCGGGAAGATCTCGCCGCCGGGCAGCAGTTTGACGTCGACGCCCAGCGCCGCGTAAACCTTGCCGGCGAGCCCGGGGATACGCATTTTCAGGCCCTTGAAGTCGGCGACCGACTTGATCTCCTTCTTGAACCAGCCGGTCATCTGCACACCGGTGTTGCCGCAGGGCATCGCCATCATGCCGAACGGCGCATAGACCTCGTTCCACAGGTTGATGCCGCCGCCGTCGTAGAGCCAGCCGTTCATGCCCTGGAAGTTCAGCCCGAACGGCACCGCGGTGAAGTACTGCGCCGCGAAAGTCTTGCCGGTCCAGAAATAGCTGTTCGCGTGGTTCATTTCCACGGTGCCCGCCCGCACGGCATCGAAGCCTTCGAAAGCCGGTATCAGTTCGCCCGCGCCGAACACCTGGATCTTCAGCCGGCCATTGGACATGGTCTCGATACGCTTGGCCAGGTCGGTTGCGCTGCCCGGACCGTCCATGTAGAACGGCGCGCCCTTTGGATAGGCACTGGTCATTTTCCAGGTGAAGGTCTGGGCCGACTGCGCCCGGGAAATCATCGGGACGCCGGCGATTGCGGTGCCGGTTGCGGCAACGGCGCCGCCCTTCAGGAACGTTCTGCGGTCTGCTTTCATGCGGGAACTCCTTCGTAAGAAATGAGAGGCGCGGGATGAACGGCGATGAAGTATGCACCCGTTCAAGCCCGCGCAGTTAAAACGGCGCGCAGCGTCCGCGTTTAATAGGTTTTGTACTGCAGGTATTTGCCGCTCATGACGATCTGCACGCGGTCGCCCTTGGGATCGGCTTCCCGCTTGAGATCCATCCTGAAGTCGATCGCGCTCATGATGCCGTCGCCGAATTCTTCATGTATCAGTTCCTTGAAAGTCGTGCCGTAGACGCTGACCAGTTCATAGAAACGGTAGATCAGCGGGTCAGTCGGCACCGCGGTCGGCAGCGAGCCCTTGTACGGCACCTGCTGCAGCAGCAGCACGGCGTACGGCGGCAGACCGAGCAGCTTGCCCGCGGCGTCCGCCTGCGGCTTCGTCATCTGCATCTGGCCCAGCAGCGCCGCGGTTGTCCATTCCTTGCTGGCGCCGACCGCCTTGGCGATCCTGGTCCACGACAGACTCTTCTTGATTTTCGCTTCCATCACCAGTTCGGTGACATCCGTGCGGGTCATCGGTTTGGTCATGCTGGCCGCGGCCAGCAACGCTTCGGGTGCATCGTTCTTTTTCACTGCAGTTCTCCTTTTGGTCAGTTTCAGGTTGCGCAATCGGGGTGAACGGGCGGCTACTTCACGGCCACCAGCGGCGTGCCGGCCGGCGCCAGGGTCGCCGCCGCCGGATCCAGGCCCGGCGTCACCAGCGGCGGATGCCGCGGATCGTAATCCGGAGAATCGCTGGCAAACACCTTCGAGCGGTCGACCAGGAAATCGATCAGGTGATTGCGGATGCGGTAGTAATGCGGATGCTTGTGCAGGTCGTGGCGCGTACGGCTGCGCGGCATCGTGTTGACCACGGTCTCGGCGATCTTGGCATGCGGCCCGTTGGTCATCAGGATGATCTTGTCGGCAAGCAGGATCGCCTCGTCGACGTCGTGGGTGATCATGAATACCGTCTGCCGGGTTTCCGCGCAAATGCGCAGCACTTCCTCCTGCAGCACTCCGCGGGTCAGCGCGTCGAGCGCCGAGAACGGCTCGTCCATCAACAGCATCTTGGGCTGGATCGACAGCGCACGGGCAATGCCGACGCGCTGCTTCATGCCACCCGACAGTTCCGCGGGCCGCTTCTTCTCCGAACCCGTGAGGCTGACCAGATCGATGTACTGCTGGCTGTGCACCTGCACCTTTTCCCGGTTCCATTCCGGCCAGCGCGAAGACACCGCGAACGCAATGTTGCCCATCACCGTCAGCCAGGGCATCAGTGCATGGCTCTGGAAAATTACCGCACGGTCGAGGCTGGGACCGTCGACCTCGCGGCCCCCGACAAACACATAACCGGACGAGGACTGTTCCAGCCCCGACAAGATATTGAGGATCGTCGTTTTGCCGCAGCCGGAATGACCGATCAGGCAGACAAACTCGCCGGGATCTATCGAAAAATAAAGATCGTCGAACACCGTGGTCGCTGCGCCGTCGCGGCCGGTGAACTTTTTGCTGATGCCTTCGATGCGGATCAGGGGTTCGCTCATAGTGTTCTCCCCTTATTCCGGAAAAGTAACGAGCCTGGTCAGTTTCGCCAGCATCAGATCGAGCAGCATGCCCACCAGGCCGATCGCCAGAATTGCCGTCAGGATGTTGGTGATCGACAGGTTGTTCCATTCGTTCCACACGAAATAGCCGATGCCGGTGCCGCCCACCAGCATCTCGGCGGCGACGATCACCAGCCAGGCGATGCCGATCGAAATGCGCATGCCGGTCATGATGGTC
>Ga0105107_10001249_pt1 | contig 16463 bp, 12 predicted proteins | sample PPLLaktember2015_6_FD_79335 | JGI IMG/M metagenome (GOLD analysis project Ga0105107, IMG submission 79335) | Freshwater sediment microbial communities from Prairie Pothole Lake near Jamestown, North Dakota, USA - PPLs Lake P8 Core (1) Depth... | ecosystem: Environmental > Aquatic > Freshwater >...
GCGCCGCCGTTGGCGTGGGGTAGGTAGCGGCGGCGTTATAGGCACCCGCCACCTGTCCGTTACCATTCCCGGACACACTTCCTGCCCAGCGGCCTGCGGCCGTGCCATCGTCCCCCGGGATCGCACGATAGCGGTCCTGGTAGGACGCGTATGCCGCCGTAATCCCGTTGAAGTCGTTGATGACGTTCTTGATCCGGGCCTGGGTGATCATCTCCTGGCCCTTGAGAATCCCGCCCAGCAGGAGGCCGATGATGACCAGCACGATCGCAATTTCGACCAGGGTGAAGCCCGATTGCCTCTGTTTGATTTGCATTGTTCGCTCCTCGCCATGATGCCCCGGCAACACCCGAGGCTGCGCAGCCCAAAGCAGGAGCAACTTTGGTGCCAACCCTTTCCCCTTGAATGTGAAAGAAATCACGCCCTTTTCGGCGGGCGGAATGTCGGGAGGCCGCCAGGATTGACGTGGGTCCGACAGGATTAGGGCTTCCGCCCCTGCTCGGCCGCGATCCGGTCCTCCAGCAGCTTCAGGCGCCGCTGGAGCAGCTGGAGATCGCGCTCGTCCTTCACCTGCCCGCTGGCGATCAGGCCGCCAATCAGGATCTTGGCCGCCTCGAGCTCATTCATGTCTTCGAGGATGAACGGCTCCATCTGCTTCACCCAGACCGGGGCGTCGGGCGTGGTGGTGTACCGCTGTAGTGCGACCGCGTACTGGCGGGCGAGGGCCGGATCCTTGAGCTCGTGTTTCGCGATGACGGTCGCGTGAGCGAGCCACGGCCAGCGCCGGTTCGGGTCCTCGAGGTAGGCCCGGTAGACGAAGTCCAGCATGCGCCGTTTCTTCGCCGGATCGGGAACCTCGGCGTAGAGGCGGCTCGCGGACATGAGCGGGTACTGCCCGGTGGGGTCGAGCGCGACGATCCGCGCGAGCCACTCCTCGAGCCGCTCGTAGTCCAGATCCCGGTACGGGACTCGCGTGCCGGCCTGGTAGTCGAACGCTTGCAGGTAAAGCATGAGAAGTTTTGCCAGCGGGACGGGCTCCCCGAACGACGCGAGGCGCAACATGTGCACGCTGGGCGGCCACCCCAGGTCCTCAGCCGCCGCGTGAGGATCCGGCCGGGTCGCTCCCACCCAGAGTTGGAGTCCGAGTGCCCCGCCCAGCAGCGCGAGCACCCAGCGCGGTACCTGGCTGACCGGGCGCTCGCGCATCCCTAGAAGTTCTGTCGGTGGAGGTCGAACTGGGCGGCGGCCATCAGGAGGAGGGTATACACGGCCGCCTGTCCCACGACGCCGGCGAGGGCCCATGCCGCCGGCGCCGACGCGACGAGCCAGTCCGAGCGGGTCATGAGGTCGAAACGGGGCAGGACGAGAGCGACCGCCTGGATGAACCCGTCGGCCGCGCGGTCGGTCCATCCGCCGGACGCCTCTGACCCGGCCGCGATGACCTGGATCGCCGCGATCGAGCGGCCCAGCACATAGAACCCGAGGACGGCGGCGAGCGCCGGCACGATGTGCGTAATGGTGATTACGCAGAAAAGGCTCATGGCGGTGAGGAGGATCAGCTCGCATGCCAGTGACAAAGTCCACGCCGCCAGCCGGTCCAGCGGGACAAAGGGCAGGAGCGGGAGGCTGACAATCAGGGCCAGGCCCACCACGGCTGTCGAGAAGCCGACGAACTTGCCGGCAAGATAGACACCACGGGGCCAGGGCTGGGCGAGCATGAGTTCGAAGACCTTGTCGTTGAACTCCCGCACAATGCTCATGGCGACGAATGCCGCGGTAAGGAACGCGGCGGACGCGCGGAGGATCGCCGCCAGCACGGTGCCCTGGATCTGAGGCGCCTCGATGATCGCGACCTGCTGGATGAACCCGGCCAGGCCGAGGCAGAGGAGCACCAGCACGCCGACGAGCCAGAGCATGCGGCTGCGGGCTGCCTCGAGGAGGGTTGCGCGGGCGATCGGTAATATGACGCGTATCATTCTCGACCAGTTTGCGCCGCTGTCGATGGCACGGAAGATGCCGAGGCGCGAAGGTTAGGGCAAGACTAAAGTTCGAGGGAGCCGAATGCAAGGCGACGCGACCGCCCGGATGAGCGAGGACGTCTTTCAGGCGTCCGTGCAGGTGTCCGGCCGCAAGGCGCGGCTGCTGGTGCTGGCGATGCTGATCTGCCTCCACGTTGCGGTGATCCGCGGCGTGGAGGACATCTGGGCCCGCGGACTCATGATGGCCCACCTCGGGCTGTTCATGATCTGGCAGCCGTTCATGCAGGGCGGCCAGAAGCTCAAGGCGAGCGAGCTCTTCCTCATCGTGCTGATCACGGTCGGGATCCTCGCGTTCCTGAACTGGTGGATGCTCGGGATGTGGGTGGCGCTGCTCTCCGGGATCGTCGGCGGCAAGGTGTTCCTGTTCCAGGCACGCTGGCTGCGCCTCTTCTACCTCACGGTTTTCACCTACCTCGTGATGCTGCTGCTGCTCTGGGTCGTGCCGAACGGCTTCCCGAACACGGTCCTCGAGTCCGAGATCAGTCTGGTCGTGCAGTTCGGCCTGCCCGCCCTCTTCGTGGTCATGGCGCTCATGCCGGTGGAGTCGGACACCGCTGAGCCGCAGGTGATCGATTTCTTCTACGCGAGCATGATCTTCCTGCTGCTCGTCGCCCTGGTCCTCGGCAGTTTCGCGTTCATGACCGTCGGGAAGAAGACCTACGTGTTCGCGCTCACCTTCAGCCTCATGGCGATCGCGACCTTCCTCCTGTTCCTCAGCATCGTGTGGAACCCGCGCGCGGGGTTTTCCGGGCTGCAGATGGTGTTCTCGCGCTATCTGCTTTCGATCGGGCTGCCGTTCGAGCAGTGGCTCCACTTTCTCGCGGACCTGTCGCGCGCGGAGACTCGGCCGGAGCACTTCCTGAAGGCGGCCTGTGCGGGTCTTGCGAAGCTGCCGTGGGTCACCGGCGGCAGCTGGACCGCCGGCGGCGAGTCGGGCGAATTCGGGGCGCCCTCCAAGCACACGGTCGACTACGCGGGGCGCGAGATCACCATCCGCTTGTACAGCCGTCAGCGGCCGAGTCCGTCGCTCGCCTGGCACATCAATCTCCTCGGCCAGCTCGTCGGGGAGTTCTACGTCGCCAAGCAGCGCGAGCTGAAGCTGAAACAGCAGAGCTACGTGCAGGCGCTCCATGAGACCGGGGCGCGCATGACCCACGACGTGAAGAACCTGCTCCAGTCGCTCAATGTGCTGTGCTCGGCCGCCGAGCGCGACCCGGGCGGGGACCCGGCCGCACTCCCGGCGTTGATGCGTCGCCATCTGCCGACCGTGCTGCAGCGACTGCAGCAGTCGCTCGACAAGCTGCAGCGACCCCAGACCGACACGGGGCGCTTCGTGCAGGCCGACGCGTGGTGGGAGACGATGCAGAAGACCTACCAGCTGCGCGGCGTGGAGTTCGACTCGCCGCGGGTCGCCCCGGGCGTCGTGCTCCCGAAGGATCTCTTCGACACGACCGCCGAGAACCTGCTGCAGAACGCGCTGGAGAAGCGCAAGCTCGACCCCGGCGTCCGGGTCGGCATCGCGCTGGAGCTGGGCGAGGACGTCGTCCTCAGGGTAACGGACACCGGGCGCCCGGTGGCGAAGAACGTGCAGGAGGGCCTGCTCAAGGGACCGGTGCCGTCCGATACGGGCTACGGGATCGGGCTCTACCAGGTTGCCCGCCAGGCCGACATGCTCGGATTCACGCTCCGGCTCGCGCGGAACGAGCCCAACGAGGTCGTGTTCGAGCTGCGCGGGGCGCTGCGCAGATCCGAGTTGCGCGCGGCCCCGTCCCAGGCCGCCGCCGTTCCAACGGCCGGGACATCGCGCCAGCGCGCAGCATCCTGAGCCTCGCCGCCTACGCCGCGGCTTCGTGGCCGGCGGCGACCTTGCGTCCGCGGAGCGTATAAACGGTCGTGTCGCCCTTGCCTTTCAAGTAGAGCGTCTTGGGCGGGTCGAACTCGAACCGGTTGCGCAGGCGGCGATAGGTCGTGACGTCGACCTGGACCATGCCCGGAACGCTCTCGGCGGTGATCCGGCTCGCGAGGTTCACGGTGTCGCCCCAGAGGTCGTAGATGAACTTCTTCTTGCCGACCACCCCGGCGACCACCGGCCCGGTGCCGATCCCCATCCGGATCTCGAGGCGATGGTCGTTCACCGACAGGTCGCTCGCGAGCAGGTCGCGCATGTCGAGCGCCATCTGGGCGATCGCCTCGGAGTAGTTGACCGAGGATTCATCGTTCAGCCCCCCCGCCACCATGTAGGCATCGCCGATCGTCTTGATCTTCTCGAGCCCGTGATTCTCGGCGAGCGAATCGAACGACGAGAAGACCTTGTTGAGCATCGCGAAGATTTGGTTGGGCGACATGCCTTCGGCGAGGGTGGTGAAATTGACGATGTCCGCGAACATCACGGTCACGTCCGCGAAGCCGTCGGCAATCGTGCCGTCCTCCATCTTCAGGCGTTCGGCGACCGGGCCGGGCAGGATGTTGAGCAGCAGGCGCTCGGAGCGCTCCTGCTCGGCCTGGAGCAACCGGTGCGCCTCCTCCATGCGGGCCTTCGACTTGTCCCGCTCCACCGCGGCGTAGCGCAGCAGGAAGTAGACGACGCTCGAGATCGCGACGAAGTTGAGGGCGAAGAAGACGACGATCGTCTTCGGCGGCACCGGCGCAGGCCTTGCGCCCTCGGCGAAGAGGTAGTAGTCGGCCCCCGCCGCCGCCGCGATCAGCACGATGTAGGCGACGAACCAGGGAATCGAGTCGCGCGGGCTGTAGACCAGCACCGCCACGATCGGCGCGAGCAGTCCCCAGAGGACGAAGCCGCTCGCGGTGATGAAGTCGCCGAGCTGCCACTGCAGCACGAACGGGAAGAAGAGATAGAGGCTGAGCTGCAGCACGCGGAACAGGTCGAAGTTCCGGGTGAGCAGGTAGACGAGCAGCGTCCCGAGCGACACCAGCTGGTAGCCGAACGCCACCGACGCCGGCAGGTTGAGACCCATCGCGCCGTACAGGGCGAGCCACAGCACCGGGGCCGCGACCGTCAGCCCCATCGCGAACATCAGCAGCGACTTCTTGAGCTTGACGTCGTCCGCGTCGTCCGGCTCGATGCCTGCCGTCTTCAGGCGCCTGCCGAGTTCGGAGAGAGAGCTCATCGAAGGGTGTGTTGTCGGCGCGGTGTGACGGCGAGAGACAGAGCAATCCCTGTACCAGCGAGACCGAGCGGCATTCTACGATGAGTTGCCAGCACCCGGCGGCTGACGCGACCGGGCATGCGTCACACTGCGCGGTGCCGCTGAAGAAGGGTGCCGCCGAAGCAGGGAAAAATGCCTCAGATCGCGCCGGCGGCGATCAGGCGGTTGTAGAGGATGTTCGGCGAGAGCCAGCTGACCAGATCGTCAAACTCCCCCGCCACGGCTCCGGTCGGGCGCGTTTCGTGGGCAACGAACTTGTCGTCGACGACGGTGATGTTCTCCTGCTCGTCCACACCCGGTGCGCCGACGCTCGCAAAGTTGCGGCCGGTGGAAAACATGACGGCCGGCGTGCGGAAGACGAGTGCGCCGGCACAGTTCGCGACGTCGCAGACGCGGAGTTCGGGCAGCGTCGCGGCCAGGTTCGAGATGCCGACCTGGGCGAGCGCGTTCGTCGTCGTGAAGAGGTAGCACCTCCTCGCATCCCCGGTGCACGTCGCTGCGTCGACGTAGGGCGGGGTGTGGACGTACTGGGACACGGCGTAGCGGATCCGGTTGCCCCACGCGTCCAGCAGATACCCCTGCGGGTCGGTGGGACCGATGCCCAGCGTCGCCGCGGGGAGGAACCCGTTGTACGGGTTCGTGCACACGCCGCCGCCCGCCGGGGACTCCACGCCCGCACCCGCGCCCGGGCCCGCGGGCACGGCCGGGCATGGAAAACGGCCATTGCGGAGGAAGAAGCCGACCAGCGCCTCGCGCGCCTGGTTGAGCTGCTGCTGCGTCTGCTCCACCTCGCGTGCGTTGGTCATCGCTCCCATCGTCATTACGACGCCGCCCAGGATGAGCGCAAGAATCGCCACGACCACCGCGAGCTCGGTCAGCGTGAATCCGCTCGCGCGGCCGCGCGAGGGGCCTCGATGGGCGCTCATGGTGCAACGACCGCGAGCTTGTCGTTGCGCCCGCTCGCGCGGAGGAAGGTCTCGAACTGGTTCACAGGCGTGTGAGCGCCCGAAGTCCAGACGTTCCTGCCTTCGAGATACCGGTCGAGCGCAGCGGCCGGTCGGGGCGTGTTGTTGTCGACCGGCAGCCCCGAGAGCAGCAGCACGAGGTGGCGTCCCGTGCCGCCGTTGGCCGTGCTGAGCGCGTCGCGACAATCCGCGCCCACCAGCATGCAGTCCGGGTTGCCGGTGCCGACGTCCTTCGGCAGCGCGGTCGTCGCGGCCGGCGCGACCGAGTACAAGGTGACCCGATGCCAGTTGTTGTTGACGAACCAGTTCGGGCCGACGATGGCGGTGTTGTAGGGCGGTTTCTGGATCGTTATCCTAGTCGGAGACGTGTCGGAATTGGACCGCGCCGCGAGCTGGACCATGACCTCGACTCGGGCGCTCCCGGCCAGGCCGACTGTGACATGAGTGTCGGAAGCGGACCCTACGGTGCCGCCCCCGGAAACCCACGACGAGAAAAATGCGCTCCATCGCTCCACGTTTACGTCGGCGGTCTGGACCGGGTCGACGAAGCTTGTCCCGACGTTGAGCGCGTGCCCGGTGATGCGGATTCCTGGCGCCTGAAAGGCGACGTACCGCACTTCGCAGACGATCTGATCGTCGGTGGAGGGGCTGCACGCAGTTCCGGCGTTGAGGACGTCCGATCCAGGTGTCACCTCGACAAGATTTGGGTTGTACGCCGGGTTTGCATTGGTCCGCTCCCAGCGAACGAACGTCGGCTCCCGTGTAATCGGCATCAGCCCGTTGTACGTAGCCCAGACCCCGCGGAAGCTGGAGGTATCCGGCTGCACGAAAGGCGCCGCGAACGGGAAGTACCCTTGGCCAGCAACGCCCGCGTGGTCGCGCCAGCGCTGGAAGTGGCCCTTTTCGGCGAAAGAGCCGCCCTCCTTGAATATCGCGCCGCCGAGATCGGTCTGCAGGCGCAGGCGCATGGCCACCATGTTCTCGACCACGGGGAACAGATCGCGCGGGCCGATGGCGAGCACCTTGTCGTTGAACGCGCCGCCGACGCAGTCCGAAGCGACGCATGTCGTACGCGCTATGTATGAGCTGTTGGCCGCGTCGCGGTTCTCGTCCTCCAGGTAGTTCGCCGCGATGTTCTTCCCCGCTGCGTTCCGGTTCTGCCCCCCAAGTGCGGCGCCGGGCGCGAACACCAGCGCGATGACGTTCGGCGCAGGCGCGAGTCCGGTCATCGTGAGGCTACCTTGCGTGTCGCTGTTGATGACCGACGCGCTGGAGTCGGTGAAGGGCTGGGATAACACATACCAGAGCCGTTCCCCGGTGCTGTCGCGCAGGTCCGGCAGACCCAGCGTCCGCCACGGCAGCCGACCGATGTACGAGGGACAGGCGCTGCCCGCGAGAAGCTCGGAGACCCCGTCGTCGTTGGTGTCCGGGCAGGGCAGGCTTCCCGGCCGGTTGGCGTCGAGCGCCGCGCGCGCGACCAGCGCATCGCGCGCCTGCCGGAGCACCGCCTGATCGTGATCGTCGTGCTTGGTCTGCGCGGTCGCCTGGCTCAAGCCCCGGGTGAGTCCGTACAGCGAGCCGAGCACCAGGATAACGAGCGCGATCAACACGCCATAGCCGCATTGCCGGGTTCGCAACGCGTATCCGGCCGTGCGCCGCGCGCGAAGTGCCGCGGATCGAGTTGTGCGCATCGGATTCTTCCGGGGGGCTAGCGCGCCGCGGGATTGACCTTGATCGCGCCACCCTGAAGCGTGTCCCGGACCTCGCCCGTGCTGCGGTCGAGTGTCTGGCCGATCTTCACCCCGACCGCGGTGTCACCGCGATCGACGCCCACCCGATCAGGGGCGCGGCCGCGATACGCGTCGTACTGGGGCACGCCGTTGATCCAGGTCGTGGTCTTGCCGCTGGAGCGTGTCACGTGACCGTTCACGGTCACCAGGCTCTCGACAACGACTGTGGTCTCTTCGGTCACGTTCAAGTTCCGCCGCCGATCCAGATCTTGCCGCTGCTGCGGTGTGAAGAAGATGCGTCCGAGGTCCTGCGCGGAGGCACGCGGTATGGCCCCGAGCGGTATCGCCCCGAGTAGCGCGCCAGTGAGCGCGAGGCGCAACGGGACCCGCAGCGCTTGCCGGAAGGTAATGACGTCAGGAAGCATGGTCCTCGGCTCCGGTCACGCTGCTTTTGCCTTGCGATCGCGGATCGTCACGAGGTCGATCGTGCAGTCCGCACGCAGGCGCGGACCCACGCCCCGGTCCACGGGCGCAAGTTCGAGGCGCGCCATAGTGCACGACCTCACGACCACGTGCGAGCTCAGCGCGCCGCGCAGATCGTCGATGAAACGGAACAGGTCTTCCTCGTGCAATAGCGCGAGGTCGACCTTCATCTGGCTCACGAGAAACTCGACCTCTCCCGCGGCCGCGAGTCCCGGGTAGTCGGCCGGACGCTGCGGCTCGATCGTGTACTTCAGGTCGAAGAGCTTGCGTGCGCTCTTGATCTGCGCGATCCGCTCGATCCAGTCGGCGCGCCGTTCGTCGCCGATCAGTCCGCGGCTGCGCAGTTTCTGGTAGTCCACGAGCTTCTCGCGGATCTCGCGCTCTTCGTCGGTCGTACGCGCGAGCCGGATCTGCGCGGCCTCACGGTCGGCCGCGGCCTTCGCCTGCTCGGCGCGTCCCTGCTGCAGCATCTGCTGCGAAAGCACGATCGCGATCCCGCCGATCGCGACGAGCACGGCCGCGACGATCGCGGGTGCGATCAGTCGCTTTCCGGAGTTGGGCGGCAGCTTCATGAGCCGGTCTTCTTCGCCACGGTCAGGGTGAATCGCGGCACGGCCGCGCCGGTCTCGGTCCCGATATCGCCGCTGAGGCGCCCCGTCGACCCGAGCTCGAAAGGCATCTTCGTCTGGATGACTTCCACACCGGGCCGCTTGCCGAGGCTCCCGATGAATTCGTTGACGAGCGCAGTGATCGCCTTGTAGTCGGATGCCTTGACCGCGGTCACTTTGCCGTCGATCTGGATGACCTCGAAAAGCGGTCCCGCCGCCGCCTTGCCGGGCGCGGCAGGGGCCGGCGCTGCCGGGCTCGACCCCTGAGGACGATCGGCCTTGGCGGCGCGCGGAGTGGCAGTGAGCTCCCACTGGAGCTTGTCGACCTCGATCCGCGGCGAAGCATCCAGCGCGGCCGAGACGTCGCCGATCAGCCACTCGGGCCGCGCGGTCTGCTTCGTGAGCGCGGCGTAATTCTGCATCGTCACGCGCAGATTGTCCGTCGTGGTCGGCAACTGCGGGAAGCCCGCCTCGACCTTGGCGTAGCCCTCGGTCGCTAGGCGCGCGCGCTGCCGATCGAGCTCGATCTGGTCCTGCAGGCCGGAGTACTGCATCAGCAGCACGCCTGCCCAGAGCAGCCCGGCCGCGCCAAGCGCGGCACCGGCGGCGACAAGGCCTTTGCGAGCCTGGCTCAGGCGGAAGAACTGCCGGAGGTTTTCGCCGGCGTATTGCGTGGCGGGCGGGCGCTGGGCGAGGAGGTGCAGCATCAGCACCTCTGCGCCAGCGTCGGTCGGGTATCCCTTCAGGCCGATCGTCGCTGCCGCTTCGCCGAGCTCGACGACGTTCACCCGAACTTGGGGCATGTTCGGCACGGCCGCCTGAACCCGGGCCTTCTGTCCCGCAGGGGCGATCAGCAGCGCATCGATCGCGCCCCCTTCGCGCGCCACGACGCGGGTGGCGGTCAGATACTGGTGCACCCGCGTGGTCTCGCGATCGAACGCTTCGGCCACCCGGCTCGGATCCGCGGCGTCAGCCGCATCGAGCGGTCCGAGGCGGCTGAAGCGGATCTTGCCGTTCTCGACGTAGCTCTGACGCAGCCCGGCCGACTGCAGCGTGACAAGCAGCAAGGAGGCCTTCTTCGCCCCAAGCTTCGCGGCGATCTGCGGTGCCAGCAACGCGGCCGAGAAGACGCCCGCGACCGGGGTCTCGGCCTCGCGCAGCGCTTCGAGCCACGGCTGGAATTGCGCGTTGTTGGTGAAGGCGCTGAACAGTATCCGCTCGTCGCGCCTCTGTGTGCGCTCGAAGCCGAGCGACATTGCGAGCGAGAGGCTGGTGTCGCGGTAGCGCTGGGCAAGTTTCCGGCCGAGAAGTGCGGCACGATCCCCGCCGCGCACGAACGGGATGTTCTCCTGGTGGAAATCCTCCTCGACGATATCGACGAGCACGAAGAACAGGCTGCGCGGCAGGCCGCTCAGATGAGCGGCGAATGCTTCCGCGCCTTCCTCGTTGTTGGCGAACGACGACTCGAGCGCGAGCTTGTGGTGCGCCGAGCGGTATACGACCACCCGGTTCGCGTTGAAATAGAGGAGGCGCTTGTCGGACATGGGTCGCTCAGAACTTGACCTTGGTGATCGTGTCGTAGATCGGTCCCAGCACGGAGAGCATGACCCAGCCCAGGAGCAGGCCCATCACCACCGTCATCGCCGGCTCGATCAGGACCTGGACCCGCCCGATCTCCTCCTTTACCTCGCGGTTGTAGAAGTAGCTCACGTTGAGGAGCGCGGTGTCCAGCGCACCGGTGCTCTCCCCGACGCGCAGCATGCGCACGACGAGCGGCGGGAAGAGGCCCACCTCCTGGAACGCGGCCGTGACCGTCTTGCCCTCCGCGATCTGCTGACCGGCCGCTTCCAGCCCTTCCCGGATGACCGCATTCCCCGCCGAGTCCTCCGCGTTGCGGATCGCGTCAAGAATGGTGATCCCCGAGGAGTACATCAGCGCAAAAATGCTCGCGAACCGGGACAGGATGATCTTGCGCAGGATCGGCCCCAGCATCGGCAGCCGCAGCTTGATCCCGTCGATACGATAGCGCACCGCAGGATTGGTCCGGGCGGCGTACCGGAGGACGAAGTACGCGATCACCGGCAGGCCGAGGATCGCCCACCAGTAATAGACGAACAGGTCGGAGACGAAGATGAGGAGGCGCGTGTGCATGGGAAGCGTTCCCCCCATGTTCTTGATCAGCGAGACCATCTGCGGCACGAGATAGATCATCAGGAAAATCGTGACGGCGATCACGACCGTCCCGACGAAAGCCGGATACATCACCAGCTTCTTCGCCTGCGCAGCGAGCTCGTCTTCCCACTTCAGGTTCTCGGTGATGCTCCTGAGTACTTCCGGCAGCCGGCCGGTGTCCTCACCCGCCTTGATGAGGCTCCGGAACACGGAGCTGAACACCTCGGGGTAGGCGCTCAGGGCGCCCGAGAGGTTCTGTCCGCCCTGGATGCTTTCGATCAGGCCGGAGATGACTTCGCGGAAGCGCGGGTTCTCGACGCTGTCGCGCAGGTCGGTGAGTCCTTCGATGAGCGGCACTCCGGCGCCGGTGAGCTGCTCGAGGTGGAAGCAGAAGTTGATCAGGTCCGGGCGCTTGATGGCGCGCCCGAGTCCGCCGGCGCGCTTCGTCGGCCCGCCCACGATCAGGTCGAGCCCCATGCGCTTCAGCCGCAGCTCGAGGTCGACGATGTTCAGCGCGTCGATCTGGCCCAGGGCGGCCTTGCCGTTCGCGTCGATCGCCTTGTAGTTGAAGGTTGCCATCCGGCCTGCTGGTAGGGGCCAATGCGGAAGGATAACGCTTTGGCGCGGCACGGAAAACTCGCCGTGCCAGGCGCGCCGTGACGGGGGTCACGCGCGCCGAGATTCCGCGGTCACATCCGCGCGGTCACATCCGCGCGGTTACATCCGATCCGTTACGTCGACGACGCGCATCAGCTCGTCGACCGAGGTGGAGCCATCCAGGACCCGCCGCGCCCCGTCGTCCGCGAGGGTCCGGAAGCCCCTGGCGAGGGCGGCCTTGAGCATCTCGCGTGCCGTGGCGCGGTGCGCCATGAGCTCGTCGATCTCGCCGTCGACTTTGAGGAGTTCCATGATCGCGAGCCGGCCGCGATAGCCCTGGTAGTCGCAGTGATCGCAGCCGACCGCGCGGTAGAGCGTGGGCGCCTTGGCGTCGGGCTTGGTGCCGAGCATGCGGGCCTCCGAAGCGTTGGCCGCGTAGGGCTGTCGGCAGTGCTTGCAGAGCTTGCGCACGAGCCGCTGCGCCACGATGCCGATGACGTTGCCCGCCATGATGTCGGGCGAGAGCCCGATGTCCACGAGCCGCGGGATCGCGCCGATCGCCGAGTTCGAGTGCAGCGTCGAATAGACCTGGTGGCCGGTCATCGCCGCCCGGAACGCCATCGAGGCGGTGTCCTCGTCGCGGACCTCGCCGACCAGGATCACGTCCGGGTCCTGGCGCATCAGGGAGCGGATGCCGTTGGCGAAATCGAGCTTGGCGGCCTCGTTGACGGAGGTCTGGCGGATCAGGGTCATCGGATACTCGACCGGATCCTCCAGCGTCATGATGTTGATGCCGTCGTGATTGATGTGATTGAGGATCGAGTAGAGGGTCGTCGTCTTGCCGCTCCCCGTCGGCCCGGTGACCAGGATGATCCCCTCGGGCCGCGCGATCATCTTCTTCAGCATCGCCAGCTGCTCGGGGTGCAGGCCGAGCTGGTCGAGCGGCACGATCCCCTTCTGGCGATCGAGGATCCGCAGGACGATGTTCTCGCCGTGGGTGGTGATCTGCGAGGCGACGCGGAAGTCAACCTGCCGGCCGGTGAGCGAGAGCGAGATGCGACCGTCCTGGGGCGCGCGCGTCTCGGCGATGTTCATCTTCGCCATGACCTTGATGCGCACCGCCATCGCGGGCCAGTAGGTCTTGTGCAGGCTGCGGATCTGGCGCAGCACCCCGTCGATCCGGTAGCGGATGCGCAGGAAGTTCTGCTCCGGCTCGAAGTGAATGTCCGAGGCGGCCCGCTCCACCGCGTCCGCGAGCAGCGCCGAGATCAGCCTGACCACCGGCTGCGAGTACTCGTCGCCGGAGGCCTGCAGGCTCTGATAGTCGATCTCGCCGGTCTCGATCTCGTGCAGGATCCCGTCGATCGAGAGCTCGTGGCCGTAGAACTGCTCGATCGCGCGCGCGATCTCGCTCTCGCCCGCCAGCCGCAGCTCGATCTCGTACTCGCCGCGCAGCTGCGCGCGGACCTGGTCGAGCGCGACGATGTTGTTGGTGTCCGAGATCGCGAGGATGAGGCGCTTGCGCTCCTTGTCGAGCGCGACCGGGAAGAGGTTGTGCCGCTTGGCGAACTCGCGCGGGACGATCCGGATGGAGGTCGGGTCGACCACGATCTGGCCGAGATCGACCGGCTGCAGTCCGAGCTTCTCGGACAGCGCGTCGCGCAGCGTTGCCTCGGAGACGAAGCCGAGCTGCACCAGCAGCTTCCCGACCGGCTGCCGGCTCTTCAGCTGTTCGAGCAGCGCGATGCGCAGCTGGTCCTCGGTCAGAATCCCCTGGGAAATGAGGATCTGCCCGATATGCCGCTTCGCCTGCGGAGATGCCGGGGTGTTCATTGCTGATTCAATGGTACGGGGTCAGCTCAACGCCGTGGAGGCCCCTGAATCGGCAGTACGAAAATGGCGCGCGCACGGACGCGCCGGTCCCCTTCCTTGCCAGCCTGCACCTGCCGCATGTTTCCCCTTCGTGTTGACGAGGGGCCCGGCCTCTCGTGGTGTTCCGCTCGGCCGGGGCCGGAGCTCCCCGGTCAGCGCTGGAGGTCGCGGGCCCGCGCTTGTGCTTGGGCGGTATTGAACCCGACCGGGCGATTTCCGGCAAGCGCGAGCGCGCGCTGGTAGTACTCGAGCGCGAGACGCGGCTGCCGCAGGTGGTCGAGGCTGATCGCCAGGTTATAGGCGTAGTCCGCGTTCTCCGGATCCCCGCTGAACGCGGCGAAGAACGCCTGCTGCGCCTCGGCCCAGCGCCGCTGCGACGCGTATTGATTGCCGAGCGCGAAGCTCAATGCCGTGGAATCGGGTTGCTGCGAGATCAGCGTCTTCAGACGGCTCTCCGACTGCTGCGCGTCGCCGCCGCCGCGCAAGCCGATCAGCGCCGCCTGCGCGTATGCATCGCGCGGGTCGAGCTCGAGCACCTTCAGGTAGCGCGCTTCCGCTCGCTCGAAATTCTGATTGCGGGTGTCGATCGCCGCCAGGCCGAGCAGCGCGTCGCGATCGCGTGGGTTGGCTTGCAGCGCGCGGCTGTATTCCTCGTGAGCCCGCGCGAGATCGCCGGCCTGGAGGGCGTCCCAGCCGCGCTCCACGCCCGGGTCGACACGTGGCCCGCTCGCGGTGATTCGCACCGGCGCGCGCGCCGTCGCCGCGGGGCGCTGCGCTGTCGGATCCGCCGCCCCGACGGCCGCGGCTGAGGCCGGCGAGCGTGCAGTCGGCGTCCGCGCCCCCTCCGGCGGCCGGGGTGAGCCGGCGCCAGGGCTGGGCTGTGGCGGCGGCGGGACAGCGGCCGTCTGGACGGCCTGCGACGGCGACTCGACCCCTTGGCCCCCGGCAGTCGGTGCGGAGGTGGCCGGCCCAGGGGTTGGGGTAATGGGGGCGCCCGGCTGGTTCGGCGCGGCGGCCACCGCCGCCGGCGGCGCTTTCGCCGCCGCGGGCGGGGTGTAGAACGAGGGCCGCGGGGCGAAGACCTGATAGGCGAAGTATCCAGCGACGGCCAGCACGGCGACGCCGAGTGCACCGACCATCAGGAAGAAGGGACGGCGCGGCTCGTAGTCTCCGGCCTTCGACTCGAACAGCTGCCGCGCCGAGGCGCGTTCTGCGTCCTCGGTCGCTTGGGCGGTGGCCCGCTCGGCCGCGCCGGCAGGACGAACCGGCACGTCCGGCGCGAGCGGCGATGCCGACGACGGGGACGGGGTGGGCGCGCCCGCTCGACCGCGCGGAGCCAGGTCCTCGGTGAAGATCTCGAGCGGCTGCGTGATGTCGGGGAGCCGATCGCGGGTCATCAGCGGCTGACCGGCGCTCGCGCCGACCTGGGGCTCGAGGCTCAGGCTTGCGGCGGGTTCGCCGGACGCGGGTGGTGCGGCTTCGCCCGCGTGCTGCGGGCCGCCTGCGCCCTGCTGCTTGGCCAACTCGGCCTTCTTGAGCGCCTCGAGGAGCAGACTCACTTCGGACAACCCTCGATGCCCGGAAACTCACACCTGCGCGGCCCGCCGGGGTTCGGCTGGTTCATGAAGTCCTCGCCCGGCAGGAACACGCGATAGCCGCGGTAGTCGCCGTCGACGCTCGGATCGCGGATCACCAACGGGCGCATGAAGATCACGAGTTCGGACTTCGTGTTCTGGATGTTCTTGTTCGAGAAGAGGTCGCCCAGGAACGGCAGCCGGTTCACGCCGGGGATCGTGTCGGAGTTGTCCTGCAGCTCGTCCGAGATCAGTCCACCCATCACTGCAATCTGGCCGCTCGAGAGCTTGATCACCGATTCCATCTCGCGGATCGCGATCTGCGGAATCTCGTTCGCGACGGTCAACAGCGGATTCGGGTCGCGCACCCGGGCCGCAATCCGCGAAATGCTCGGCTTCACGTTCAGAAGCACCGTGTCGTTCTCGCTCACCTGCGGCGTCACGTTGAGGACGATCCCCACCGGGACCGTCTGCGCCGTCGTGGTCACCGTGGTGAGCGCGGTCGTCTGGGCCTGGCTCGTCTGGGACGCCACGGTGAAGTAGACCACGTTCTCGACGACTTTCAGCACTGCCGTCTGATTGTTGATGGCGCTGATGCGTGGACTGGACAAGACGCGGACGTTTCCAAAGGTCTCCAGCAACTGCAGGGAAACCCTCAAGGTGTTTGAGTTGTATTGCCCGACAAACGAGCTGGCCGTCGGCGCTGCGGTCAGCGCGCCTGCGACGGGAACCGGCGGTGGCACGAGGGCTTGCACAGCGTTGCGGTACAGCCCTCCGCCGAAGAGTTGCCATCCGCCCGTGAAAATCCCCCAGTCGATGCCTTGCTGGTAGGAATTGTTGAGCCGTACCTCGACGATCGTCGCCTCGATCAGCACCTGCCGACGGGCGCTGAGCAACACCAGATCCAGGAACTCCTGGATCTTCTCGTGCTGCCGTGCCGACGCGCGAATCGTCAGCAGGCCCACCTCGCGGTTCGCGATGACGGACGAGGCCTCGCGGAACGTCGCATTGGGACCGGAAGCCACCGGAACGCCCGCCCCGCCGCCCGCGCCGGGCGTCGCGCCGCCCGGCGGTTGCCCCGCCGCGGCGGGCGTCACCACCGGGGCAGTCGCACCGGTGGCCCCAGGCAGGACCTTGTCGGTCTCCTGCAGGATCTCCCGCACGTTCTTCTCGAGCGTTTCCCAGAACTTGTTCTGGGATGTGTTCGAAATCGATACGCGCGAAGTGTTCTGCCCTGCGCTACCCCCACCGCCACCGCC
>Ga0105107_10001250_pt1 | contig 16457 bp, 17 predicted proteins | sample PPLLaktember2015_6_FD_79335 | JGI IMG/M metagenome (GOLD analysis project Ga0105107, IMG submission 79335) | Freshwater sediment microbial communities from Prairie Pothole Lake near Jamestown, North Dakota, USA - PPLs Lake P8 Core (1) Depth... | ecosystem: Environmental > Aquatic > Freshwater >...
CATCGTCGACGCGCTGTCGCACCTCGGTGTGTCGGAGGTCGGCAAGCCGGCCACGCCGGAGCGCGTGTGGAGAGCCATCCAGGCGGCGAGAGGGGGCGACCGATGATCCCCGCGCCCTTCGAGTACGAGCGGGCGGAGTCCGTCGACCACGCGATCCGACTGCTCGGCGAGCGCGAGGACGCCAAGATCCTGGCCGGCGGACACTCGCTGCTGCCCCTGATGCGACTGCGGCTGGCGCGCCCCTCGACGCTCGTGGACATCACGCGCATCGGTGATCTCTCGTACATCCGCGAGGACGGCGACGAGATCGCGATCGGCGCTCTGACCCGGCACCATGACGTGGCGGGCAGCGAGCTGCTCCAGGAGGGCTGCCCGATCGTCGCCTACGCCGCGAGCGGCATCGGCGATCCGCAGGTCCGGCACGTCGGCACGATCGGTGGGTCGGTGGCGCATGCGGACCCGGCCGGCGACATGGGGACGGTGCTGCTCGCGCTCGGGACCACGCTCGTGGTGCGAGGCAGCGGAGGGACGTCTCGGACCGTCGCCGCGAGCGACTTCTTTCGGGGGCTCTTCGAGCCGGACCTCGCGCACGACGAGCTCCTGACGGAGATCCGGGTCCCGAAGCTCGGCTCTCGGGGATGGAGCTACCTGAAGTTCCACCGGCGCTCGATCGACTGGGCGCTCGTCGGGGTCGCGGTGGTCACGGGCGAGGACGGGACGCCGACCGCCGTGACGCTCACGAACATGGCCGACCGGCCGATCCATGCCGCGGGGGTCGAGGAGGCCCTGGCCGGCGGGGCGGACCCGGCGACCGCCGCGGCCCGGGCGCCGGAGGGCACGGCGCCGCCGTCGGACGCGTTCGCGAGCGCCGGGTACCGGCAGGAGCTGGTGAAGGTGATCGCGCGCCGAGCGCTCGAGGAGGCCATGGCGCGCTAGGACGTGGCGACGCCCCGCCCGGCGGATGTCTTTGACGCCGGGCCGCTCGTCTGCCTAGATGGGGGCGTGCTGCCGCTCGCCGCCAGACGCTTCGACTTCGCCCAGTGGTTCGAGGACCACGGGGTCATGATCATCGGCACGATCGTCGTGGCGATCGTGGCCACCCTGATCGTCCAGGTGTTCGTCCGCCGCTTCCGTCGCCGGCTCGAGGGGAGCCCGAGCGTCACGCAGGAGCTCAACCTCCAGCGGATCGCGACGCTCACCGGTGCCCTTTCGACGGCGAGCGTGGTCCTGATCTGGACGACGGCGATCCTCATCATCCTGGGCAACCTGAACGTGAGCATCGGACCCCTGCTGGCCTCGGCCGGCATCGCGGGTGTCGCGCTCGGGTTCGGGGCCCAGTCGCTCGTGCGCGACACGCTCTCGGGGTTCTTCATCCTGCTCGAGAACCAGTTCGGGGTCGGCGACGTGATCGAGCTCCAGACGACGGCGAGCCCGGTCGGGGGCAAGGTGGAGTCGCTCTCGCTCCGCGTGACCACGCTGCGCGCCTTCGACGGGACCCTGCACCTCGTGCCGAACGGGAACATCCAGGTCGTGAGCAACAAGTCCCGCGGGTGGGCGCGCGCGATCGTCGACGTCCGGGTCGCGTACGGCGAGGACGTCGACCGCGCCCGAGGGATCCTGGAGGAGCTGTTCGAGGAGCTGAAGGTGGACCCGGCTCTGGGCGATTGGATCCGCGAAGGCCCGAGCGTGCTCGGCATCGAGACGCTCGCCGACTACGCGCTGGTCATCCGCGTGACCGCCGACACACGGCCGTCGAAGCGATGGGACACCGAGCGGGCCCTGCGCGAGCGCATCGCCCGCCGACTGGACGCCGAGGGCATCCACGTCCCGCTCCCGCCCACGGTCATGCAGAAGCCGGGTGAGCAGGGCTCGGTGCCGTAGGCTCCGCGCCGGACCCGGTCCGGGCGGCACGGGAGCGACCGGGCCGGGCCGGGTACCCTTGGACGGCCATGGGCCGGCTGCCGTACGCATCGGTGGAAGCGCTGCAGGAGGCGCTGCGGGCGCGCCACTACCTGGCGGACCGGGGCCTGGCGACGGCGATCTACCTGGCGATCTCGCTCGACAAGCCGTTGCTGCTCGAGGGGGAGGCCGGGGTCGGGAAGACCGAGGTCGCGAAGGTGCTCGCGGACCTGCTCGGCAGGGACCTGATCCGGCTCCAGTGCTACGAGGGCATCGACGCGAGCCAGGCGCTCTACGAGTGGAACTACTCGCGGCAGCTGATCGCCGTGCGGGCGATGCAGGACGTCACCGCCGAGACCCACGTCGAGGACCTGTTCGGGCCCGAGTTCCTGGTCGAGCGCCCGCTGCTCGCCGCGATCCGCGCGGGGTCGAAGGCGGTGCTCCTGGTCGACGAGCTGGACCGGGCCGACGACGAGTTCGAGGCATTCCTGCTCGAGGTGCTCTCCGAGTTCGCCGTCACGATCCCGGAGATCGGCCGCGTCGCCGCGGAGGAGCCCCCCGTGGTCGTCGTGACCTCCAACCGGACCCGCGAGCTGCACGACGCGCTCAAGCGCCGTTGCCTCTACCACTGGATCGACCACCCCGGGCTGGAGCGCGAGGTCGAGATCGTGCGTGCACGCGCACCCGAGGTGCCGGAGGCGCTCGCGCGAGACGTGGCCGCGGCGGTCAACCGGCTCCGGTCGTTCGACATCGCCAAGCGCCCGGGGGTGGCCGAGACGATCGACTGGGCCCACGCCGTCGTGTTCCTCGGGGTCGATCGACTCGACCAGGAGACCGCGGCGGCGACCCTCGGGACCGTGCTGAAGGACCACGACGACCTTCGGCTCGCCACCGAGCACCTCGCCGAGGTGGTCGAGGGTGACCACGACGCCGAGGGCTGAGGCGGAGGCGCTCGAGCGCCTCATCGGGTTCGGCCGCGACCTCCGCCGCCGGGGCCTGCCCGTCGGGACCGGACGCATCGTCACGTTCTGCCGGGGGGCGGCGGCGCTCGGCGCGCTCGACCGTGACGGCCTGTACTGGGCCGGGCGGGCGTCGTTGATCTCGCGGCCCGAGGATGTGCCGGCCTTCGACGCGGCCTTCGAGGACTGGTTCCGACAGGGGATCCGGATCGAGCTGGACCTGCCGATGCCGGACGACGAGGTCGCCGACGCCGTCGCCCGACGCCATGAGCCGCTGGCTGGGCTCGAGGTCGAGGAGGAGGCGATCGTCGCCCGCGAGTGGCACGGGCTCGAGGAGGGCGACGAGCCGGAGGGCGAGGCGGCGATCCGCATCGTCGCGAGCGCCTACGAGGTGCTCCGGGAGAAGTCCTTCGCGGACCTGACCGAGGAGGAGCGGGCCCGCGTCTCGCACCTGATCCGCCGGCTGGCGGTGCGGGTGCCGCTCCGCAGGACGCGCCGGTACCGACGGGCGTCGTCGGGCGCGCGGTTCGACGTGAAGCGCACGCTCCGGCGCTCGCTCCGCACGCAGGGCGAGCCGTTCCACCGCGCCTGGCGCGAGCGCGGCACCCGAGCCCGGCCCCTGGTCCTCATCCTGGATATCTCGGGGTCGATGGCCCCCTACGCGCGAGCGCTGATGCAGTTCGCCTACGCCGCGATGGCGGCCGGGCGCAGGGTGGAGGTCTTCGTCTTCGGCACGCGCCTCACGCGCGTCACGCGCACGCTCCGCACGAAGGATCCCGATCGCGCGATCCACGAGATCGGCCGGCAGGTGGCCGACTGGGAGGGCGGCACCCGGATCGGCGAGTCGCTGAAGACGCTCGTCGACGGGTGGAGCCAGCGCGCGGCGATCCGCGGTGCCGTGGCGGTGATCTGCTCCGACGGCCTCGAGCGCGGCGAGCCCGATCTGCTCAGGGCGCAGATGGCGAAGCTCCGGCGCCTCGTGCACAAGATCGTGTGGGTCAACCCGCTGAAGGGGAGCCCGCGGTACGAGCCCCTCGCCAGGGGGATGGCGGCGGCGCTCCCGTCGATCGACGTGTTCATCCCGGGTCACAACCTCGAGAGCCTGGAGGCGCTCGGCCGGGTGCTCGGCGACTGAGGCCGCTCCTCACGCGGCTACGCCGTCGGCCCGTTGGTATCGTGCTCGCGGATGCCGTTGCCCGCGCGATCCGCGATGCTCGTCGCTGCGCTCCTGGGGGCAGCCCTGGTGGCCGCGTGCGCGGACGAGAGCCCACCATCGACCTCGGGCGCCGCATCGCCCAGCGCATCGGGCGGTGCCGGTCCGAGCCCGTCCGCCGCGATCTCACCGTCCGCGTCCGGTCTCTACGGCGTGGAGCGCACGCCGCCCGTCCAGGCCGCGCCGTTCACGTTGACCGACCAGGACGGGGACCGGTTCCGCTTCCCGCGCGACACCGACGGGAAGGTGACGCTCGTCTACTTCGGGTACTCGCATTGCCCCGACATCTGCCCCGGGACCCTGGCGGGCATCGCCGTGGCCCTGCGCGAGCTGCCGGCATCCGTCCGTGATCAGGTCGACGTGCTGTTCGTGACCGTCGACCCCGCCCGCGACACCCCCGAGGTGATCGGCGACTACGTCGGGCTGTTCTCGGAGGACTTCGTCGGTCTGACGGGCTCGGAGGAGGAGATCCAGGCTGTCCTCGCCTCGCTCGGTCTGCCGCCGGCGACGAGGTACGACCTCGGCGGTGGCGAGTACGGCGTCGGGCATCCGGCCGGCGTGCTCGCGTTCACGCCCGACGGATCCGCGCACCTCGAGTACCCGTTCGGCGTGACGGTCGAGATGTGGGTGCACGACCTGCAGAAGCTCGTCCAGGAGGGATGGGAGGAAGCATGAGGCAACGCGCGCTCGTGGTGATCATGGCCGGGGTGCTCGCGCTCGCGGTCTCGGCCTGCGGTGAGGACGATGGCGCCGAGGAGACCGGCATGGACGAGGACACCGTTCACGTCGCCGACGCGTGGGCGCGTTCGCCGTCGACCGACGTCGGCGCGGTGTACTTCGAGATGCACAACGGCGCCGAGGAGGAGGACCGCCTGATCGGCGTCTCGACGCCGGCGGCGGGTCGCGCCGAGATCCACGAGATGGTGGAGCGGGAGGGCGAGATGGTGATGCAGCCGGTGACGTCCGTCCCGATCGCGCCCGACGAGACCGTCATGTTCGAGCCCGGCGGCTACCACATCATGCTGTTCGACCTCACGGAGCCGCTCGAGGTCGACTCGACGATCTCCGTCACCCTCGAGTTCGAGAACGCCGGCGAGATCGAGATCGAGGCGCTCGTGAAGCCCTACGTCCCCGATGAGGGGATGGACATGGGCGAGATGGGAACGAGCGGACCGACCGGCTCGACGGCCATGAACTAGGCTGGCACAGACTAGCTTGGACCGGCGACGTCCTCGTCCCCGGTGCGGCGGGCGACGTACCAGTCGACCATCTCGACGAGCCGCTCACGCCCGAAGCTCTCGTCGTGGCCGCCGTGGACGATGCGGACCGGCAGGTCCCGCAGCCTGCGCATGCTCGAGAGGTAGTCCGGGATGTTCGACTCGGGGAGCTCGTCCAGGAACGGAGGGTTCGCGTAGACGCAGTCCCCGGAGAAGAGCGTCCCGGTCTCCGGCTCCCAGAGCGCGATCTCCCCGGGCGTGTGGCCCGGCAGGTGCAGCACCTCGAACCGGCGCTCGCCGAGGTCCACCACGTCGCCCTCGTCGATCAGGCGCGTCGGCGGGGCGGGTGGGATCGACCAAGCACCCGGGTCGAACCCCTCGTAGGGCAAGGCGTCGATCAACATGTCGTGGATCTCGTAGCCGGCGTCCTGCATCTCCTGCAGGAATCCCTCCTCGAAGTCGGCCGCGAACAACGTGGCGAGCTTCCCGCCCTGTCGCAGCACGTCGGCGTCGGCCGGGTGCACCAGGACCTCCTCGAACTCGTGCATCGCGCCGATGTGGTCGTAGTGCCGGTGCGTCGCGAGCGCGAGCGTGGGCTTGTCGAACAGGTCCACGAGCTCCTCGCGCACCCGCGCGATGCCCATGCCCCCGTCGACGAGCAGGTCGCGCTCGCCGCCGCGGACGAGCCAGAAGTTCCCGCGGATCATCGGGTCCACGTGCGGCTCCCACAGGAGGAGCACGCCCTCATCGACCTCCCGGTGCTCGAACCAGCGCTCCGCGACGTGCACGGCCCGATGGTAGCCCCCTTGACGCGACGCCGGGCCCCGAGATAGACCGGGCCCCACCGATCGAGGAGGGAGCGATGGCCACCGATCTGTCCATCTCCGTCGCCGACCAGCCGGGCGGGCTCGCGGGAGCCGCGGAGGCGCTCGGGGCCGCGGGCGTCAACGTGGAGGGGCTCGCGGGCCTCGGTGGGGGCGGGACCGGCCACATCCATCTGCTCGTCGAGGACGCCGCCGGCGCGCGCGCGGCCCTCGAGGGAGCGGGCTACGCGATCGAGGGCGAGCGCGAGGCGCTCGTGCTCGACGTCTCGGGGGAGGACCGGCCCGGCAAGCTCGGCGAGCTGGCGCGCAGGGCCGCCGACGCCGGCGTCAACTTCGTGGCCTGCTACGCGGCCTCGCGCTCGCGCCTGGTGCTCGTCGCCGACGATACGGCGGCGCTGCGGGGAGCGCTCGGCTAGCCCTGCTGCGGTCCCTCGAAGCGGGGTTCCTCGGCCGCGTACGCCCGGTCGAGGAGCTCCACCGGGTGGACGACCTCGACGTCGGCGCCCATCGCTCGCAGCCCGGCCACGAGCTGCATCGTGCAGCCGGGGTTGGCGCTCGCGACGACGCGGGCACCCGTGGAGGCGATCGCCTCGACCTTGCGTCGCTGGAGCTCGTCGGCCGTCTCGGGCTGCGTGACCGCGTAGAGGCCGGCGGCGCCGCAGCATCGGTCGCCCTCGGGGATCTCGACCACGTCGAGCCCTGGGATGGAGCGGAGCAGCTCGCGTGGCTCCTCGCGGATCGCCTGGACGCGGAGCGCGTGGCACGCGTCGTGGTAGGCGACGCGCTCGACGCCAGGGTTGGCCGAGGGCGGTTCGATGCCCTCGTCGTGCAGGAACGCCATGAGGTCGCGCACCTTGGAGGCGAACGCACGCGCCCCGTCGTCGTCGAGCAGGTCCCCGAGCTCCCGCAGGTGAGCGCCGCACCCGGCCGCGCCGACGATCACGAGGTCGGCCTCCGCGAACGCGCGGACGTTCCGTCGTCCCAGCGCACGCGCGCTGTCGAGCCGCCCGTGGTGCGCGTGGATCGCGCCGCAGCAGCCCTGTGCGCGAGGGACGAGCACCCGCCATCCGTTCCGGGCGAGGACCCGGGCGGTCGCCCGGTTCGCCGGCCGGTACCAGCGGTCCTGCACGCAGCCCGTGAGGAGCGCGACGGTCCCTCTGGGCTCTCCGGCCGGCTCCGTCACGCGCTGCACGCGCCCCCCTGACGTCGCCCTCGGCAGCAGGGCTCGCGTGCGCCGGGACACGAACGGGAGCGCGATCGGTCGGAGCCGGGCCGCGAGGGACGTGAGCCAGCCCCGGCGCAGGATCACGTCCAGCCCGACCCATCGCACGAGGCGCTCCCGACGCGAGCGGAGCGGCTCGATCTGCGCGCGGCTGCCCTCCATCAGGCGGCCGAAGGGCACGTGCGAGGGGCAGACGTCCTCGCACGCCCGGCACGCGAGGCACAGATCCATGAACCGGGCGAAGGTCGGACCGACCTCGGCTCGACCGGCGGCGACCTCGCGCATCGCGGCGATCCGGCCTCGCGGGGAGGCCGATTCCTCGCCGGTGAGGAGGTACGTGGGGCAGTGCGGCAGGCACAGGCCACACGCGACGCACAGGGCGAGGTCGTCCTCGGTCGGGGCGTCGCCCGGTCGCCAGCCGGGCGGCAACGTCGGGGCGGATCCGACGAAGCGCGCGCCGTCGGGGAGCGAGGCTCCGAGGGGCAGCGCCGCCTCCTGGCCGTCGTGCATCAGAGGCCTCCCCAGAAGCGGCCCGGCGCGAGGACGCCGTTCGGGTCCAGGGCCGCCTTCAGCCGGGCGTGGACGTCGCGCGCCGGGAGCGGCGCGTCCCCCAGGCCACCGGGACCGCGGACGACCGGAGCGATGCCGCCGACCTCGGTCACGCGGGCGCGGACCTCGGCCAGGGCGTCGCCCGGGTCCTCCAGACCGATCCACACGAGCCCGACGCCGAGCAGCGCCCCCCACCGGTCGCCCGCGACCTCGGTCACGGTGCCGATCGCCGATGCCGGAACGGCCGCCTCGACCAGGACGGGCTCCTCTGCCCACGCGCGATGTGCCGGGAACGGGCCGCCGTCGACGGCCTCGAGCCCCGGCGCCACCTCGCGCGCCGCCTCGGTCTGGCGCTCGACCTCGTCTCGCCACCCCTCGAGCCGCACCTCGACCTCCCCCGGCGTCGCCAGCACGGCGGCGGCGGCCGGGACGCCCTGCAGGAGCCGCTCGCCGACGAGGAGGGACCCGGGCACGTGGAGCGTGCGGCGGAGCTCGGGGATCGGTCTCAGCTTCAGGGCGACCTGGACGAGGACGCCGAGCGTTCCGAGCGATCCGGCACAGAGCCGGTGGAGGTCGTACCCGGCCACGTTCTTCACGGTCCGCGCACCGCTCCGCACGAACCGCCCGTCCCCCGCGACGATCTCCGCCTCCAGCACGGAGTCCGCGACGCGTCCCACGCGCAGCCGTCGAGGCGATTGGGCGTCGGCGGCGATCGTCCCGCCGACGGTGGCCTCCTCGGGCGCGTCCGAGGGCCACTCCTGAGCGTCCCGGGCGAGGATCGCGTTCAGCTCGCCGACCCGCATCCCCGCCTCGACCACGGCGACCATCTCTGCGGGCTCGTAGGTGACGAGGCGGTCCAGCTGCGTGGTCCACAGCTCGGCGTCCACCTCGTAGGGGTTCCCCTTGTCCATGTGCTGGCGACCGCCGACCGGCAGCAACCGGTGGGCCGCCGCGTTTGCCTCGCGCACGACGTCGATGACGTCGCCCTTCGTGTGCGGGTGGATCAGCTCCATCTGGCCTCCGAACGATCCTGCGGCGTGGGCGTGAGCTCGACGCACCGGGTCTCGGAGGGCAGGAGCTTCTTGGGGTTCATCCGTCCGTCCGGATCGAACGCCGATCGGACGCACGCCTGGGCCGCGAGGTCGTCCTCGGAGAGCACCAGGGGGAGGAACCCGCGCTTGTCCAGGCCGACGCCGTGCTCACCGGAGATCGAGCCGCCGAGGCTCACGGCCAGGCGCACGATCTCCTCGCTCGCGGCGAGGACGCGCTCCCGGGCGCCGGGCTCGCGGGCGTCGAAGTGCAGGTGCGGATGCAGGTTGCCGTCGCCAGCGTGCAGCACGCACGTGAGCGTGATCGCGTGACGACGCGCGATCTCGTACAGACCGGCCACCGCGTCGACCAGATGGGTCCGCGGCACGACGACGTCGTGGATCGCGTAGTGCGGTGCGATCGTTCCCAGGGCGCCGAACGCGCTCCGGCGGCCCTTCCACAGGAGGGCGCGGTCGCGCTCGTCCGAAGCCTGCCGCACGGTCCGGACCCGGTGCGCGCGGGCGGCCGACTCGACGGCACGAGCCTGTGGCCCGATCGCGCCCTCGGCGCCCTCGACCTCTACGAGGAGGACCGCGTCGGCGTCGGTCGGGTAGCCGGCGTGCGCGAACGCCTCCACGGCCGCGACGATGCCGCGATCCATCATCTCCATGGCCGCGGGCACCACCCCGGCCGCGATGACGGCCGATACCGTTGCAGCGCAGTCCTCGACGGTGTCGAAGTCCAGCAGGAAGGTCCGAACCTCTTCGGGGAGGGGGATCAGGCGGACGCAGACGGCGGCGACGATCCCCAGTGTGCCCTCGGAGCCGACCACCACGGCCCGCAGGTCGTAGCCGGCCCCCACCGGGCCCTCAGAACCGAGGCGCTCGATGCGGCCGTCGGAGAGCACGAGGTCGAGCGCCAGGACGTGGTTGGACGTGACGCCGTGCGCGAGACAGTGGGCCCCGCCCGCGTTCGTCGCGACGTTGCCGCCGATCGTGCAGCTCTGCTGCGAGGAGGGATCCGGTGCGAACGTCAGCCCGTGTGGCGCGGCAGCGCCCACGAGGTCGAGGGTGACGACCCCCGGCTGCACCCACGCGAGACGGTCGCGTGGACGGAGATCCAGGATGCGGTCCATCTTCGTCGTGCACACGACCAGCGCGTCCCCGATGGGCGTGGCGCCACCGGCGAGCCCGGTCCCTGCCCCGCGCGGCACGATGGGCAGGCCGTGCTCTGCGGCGATCCGGACGCACGCCGCGATGTGCTCGGGCTCGCGGGGGAACGCCACCAGCGCGCAGCCGCCCTCGACCATCGAGGCGTCGCGCGCGTAGAGGGCGAGGGCGAGCGGATCCGAGAGCACCTCGGAGGTGCCGAGGGCGTCTTCCAGCGCGCGGCGGGCTCCGTCGACGTCGGCCATGGGTGACGTCGTCAGGCTAACGCGGGGAACCTCCGTCCGGTGGGAGCGCTCCCGGGCTCAGGCGACCCGACCGGGGGCGCCCTCGGGCGTCGAGAACGGGAGACGCTCGCGCTCCCACTCCTCCATACCGCCCTCGAGGTTGTGCGCCTCGAATCCCCGGGCCTGGAGCATCAGGGCCGCCAGCTCGCTCCGGTTCCCGGAGCGACAGACGACGACCACCGGCCTGCCGGGGTCCAGCGCCTCCACCCGGCCGGCCAGGATGCCGTTCAACGGGATGTGGACCGCGCCGTCGATGCGGCCGGCGACCCACTCGTAGGTCTCACGGCAGTCCAGGATCTGGACCTCGTCGCGCCGGGCCCAGACGCCCTGGGGGTGGGTGAGCTCGTCCATCGCAGATGCAGAGGCTACCAGCGGCCCCGTCTACGACCGGGGCCCTGCCTCGGCCAGCGCTCGCTCGAACGCCGCGTACGCGTCCGGGTCGAACAGCACGAACCGCACTTCCCGCACCCGCGTGTCCGCGCCCAGCACCGCGCGGACCGCGACCGGTGCCGCCTCCTGGACCGGGTCACCCGTACACCCCGGTCGAGATGGCCGGGAACCCCACCGTCCGCGCGCCCAGCTCGTCCGCGACCCGGAGGCACTCGACGTGACAGCTCGCGAGCAGCGCGGCCGGGTCGTCGCGGTCCCGGTATCGCGGGCCGACCGTGTGGATCACCCACCGGGCTCGGAGCTTGCCTCCCGTCGTGGCGACGGCCTGGCCTGTGGGCAGGCCGTCGGGGTAGCGCGTCCGCCTGATCTCCTTGCACTCGGCCCGGATCGCCGACCCCCCGCGACGGTGGATCGCGCCGTCGACCCCTCCGCCGCCCAGCAGCCCGGGGTTGGCGGCGTTCACGACGGCGTCGACGTCCTCGAGCGTGAGGTCGCCGAGCGCGAGGGTCACGCGGGGCATGCCGGTATCGTAGCCACGACGGATGCCCGACCTCGACCTCCTCGTGCTCGGGGACGCGAACCCCGACCTGGTCCTCACCGGCGACGTCGTGCCCGAGTTCGGTCAGGCCGAGAAGCTCGTGAGCGACGCGCGCTTGGTGCTCGGGGGCTCCGGCGCCATCATGGCGTGCGGCGCCGCCCGCCTGGGGCTCCGCACGGCCTTCGTCGGCGTCGTCGGTGACGATCCCTTCGGGCGGTTCGTGCTCGACCAGCTCCGGGAGCGCGGGGTTGTCACGGACGCCTGCGTGGTCGAGCCGGGTCGGCCGACCGGGCTGTCCGTCGTCCTGTCCCGGAGGGACGACCGGGCCATCCTCACGTCGGTGGGGACCATCCCCGAGCTCCGCGCCGAGGCGGTCGACCCCGGGCTCGTGAGCGCGGCACGGCATGTCCATGCCAGCTCGTACTTCCTGCAGCGTCGCCTCCAAAGGGGCCTCCCGGCCCTGTTCGACCTTGCGCATGGAGCGGGCGCCTCGACCTCGGTGGATCCGAACTGGGACCCGGAGGAGCGCTGGGACGGGGTGCTCGAGATCCTGGACCGCACCGATCTCTTCTTCCCCAACTCGAACGAGGCCCGCGCGATCACGGGGATCGACGACGTGGACGTCGCGGCCGAGGCTCTCACCGAACGCGGGACCGTGGTCGCGATCAAGTTCGGACAGGGCGGCGGTCTCGCGATGTGGGGCGACGAGGTGGTGAGGATCGACGCGATCCCCGCGGAGGTCCAGGACACGACCGGGGCGGGCGACACGTTCGACGCCGGGTTCATCGCCGGCCGTCTGAACGGCTGGTCGCTCGAGCGATGCCTCGCGCTCGCCGTCGCCTGCGGGTCGCTCTCGACGCGCGCCGCGGGCGGGACCGAGGCGCAGCCCACCATGGAGGAGGCCCTCGAGGCGATGGAGACCTCGGGATGAGCGCGGTCGGGGAGCTGCGGGAGATCGTCGAGCGGAACCGAGCGGGCGAGCGCGCCGGGATCGCCTCGGTCTGCTCCGCGGAGCGGCTCGTGCTCGAGGCCTCCATGCTCCAGGCCGCGCGCGACGGCAGCCTCGTGTGCATCGAGTCGACCTGCAACCAGGTGAACCAGTTCGGTGGCTACACGGGCATGACGCCGGCGGACTTCCGTGCGTTCGTCGAGGACATGGCCTCCGACATGGGGCTGCCCGAGGATCGCGTCGTCCTCGGCGGCGACCATCTCGGACCGCACGTCTGGCGGGGGGAGCCGTCCGCGACCGCGATGGAGAAGGCCGCCGAGCTGGTGCGCGCCTGCGTCTCCGCGGGGTACGCGAAGATCCATCTCGACACGAGCATGCGCTGCGCGGACGATCCGCCTGGAGCGCTCGACGAGCGCGTGGCGACCCGCCGCGCCGCCGACCTGTGCCGAGCTGCGGAGGAGGCGTGGCGTGGACGCGAGAGGGGTGCGCCGGCGCCCGTGTACGTGATCGGGACCGAGGTCCCGATCCCGGGTGGTGAGCTCGCCGAGGCGGCGGGGCCGGTCCTCACCCGGGTCGAGGACGTCGAGCGGACGATGACGCTCACGCATGAGGCGTTCGAGCGCGCCGGACTGGTCGCGGCGTGGGAGCGCGTGATCGCCCTCGTCGTCCAGCCCGGTGTCGAGTTCGGTGAGGCGGTCGTCCACGACTACGATCCGGAGGCGGCGCGGGAGCTCGTCGCGGCCGTCGGCCGGTACCCACACCTCGTGTACGAGGCGCACTCGACCGACTACCAGACGTCGGAGGCGCTCTCGCGCCTGGTGAGCGATCACTTCGCGATCCTGAAGGTGGGGCCCTGGCTGACGTTCGCGATGCGCGAGGCCCTGTTCGGCCTCGAGCTCGTCGAGCGGGAGCTGCTGGGCGAGGGAGCGGACTCGGAGCGTTCCCACCTGCGGGAGGTGCTCGAGGCCGAGATGCTCGCGCGGCCCGAGTACTGGGAGCCCTACCTCCGCGGGGACGCAGCTGACCTGCGACTGGCCAGGGCGTTCAGCTACAGCGATCGGGCGCGCTACTACTGGGCCCGGCCGGCCCTCCGCCTGGCCGTCCAGCGGCTCGTGGCGAACCTGTCGGCCGCGCCGATCCCCGAGACGCTGCTCAGCCAGTTCCTGCCGGGCCAGAGCGATGCCGTGCGCGGCGGCGAGCTCGGCACCCAGCCCGAGGGACTGATCCGCCATCGGATCATGGAGGTCGTCGAGCGCTACGCTGCCGCCTGCCGCGCGCGTCGATAGTCAGGCGACTCAGCGCGTCCGGACCGCCAGCCCCGTGGCCTCGTCGAACACGTGGACCTCATCCGGTGCCACCCCGACGCGCAACGTCGATCCGGGTCTCGGACGCTCCCTCGGTGGGAGGCGGAGCCGGACGGTCCCCCGATCGGAGGTCGTGGGGGCAAGGAGGGTGCCGTCGTCGATCCCTTTCCGCGTGTCCGCGTCGTCCGCCTCGACCGAGCCGTGAACGAGCACCTCGTCGCCCAGCGGCTCGATCACGTCGACACGGACCTCGAGCCGGGGTCCCGGATGGTCATCGCCCGCGGGATGCAGGTCCTCGGGCCGGATGCCGACGAGCACGTCGCCGTCGGGTACGTGCGTGTCCTCGAGCTCGAGGTCCCCGGCCACGACCCGTCCACCCGTCGCCTTGCCCCGCAGCAGGTTCATCGGGGGTGAGCCGATGAAGCCGGCAACGAACACGTTCCTCGGATGGTCGTACACGTCTTGCGGTGATCCGACCTGCTGGAGAACGCCGTCGGCGAGCACCGCGATCCGCTCACCGAGGGTCATCGCCTCGACCTGATCGTGCGTCACGTAGATCGTCGTGATCCCCAGGCGGTCCTGGAGTCGCTTGAGCTCCGCTCGCATCTCGACCCGCAGCTTCGCGTCGAGGTTGGACAGCGGCTCGTCCAGCAGGAACACAGCCGGCTCGCGGACGAGCGCGCGGCCCATCGCGACGCGCTGACGCTGACCGCCGGAGAGCTGACCCGGGCGGCGCCCGAGCAGATCCTCGAGGCCGAGCATCCCGGCGATCTCGCTGACGCGGCGACGAACCTCGTCCCGGGGCGTTCGACGCCGCCTGAGGCCGAACGCGAGGTTCTTCTCCACCGTCATGTGCGGGTAGAGCGCGTAGTTCTGGAACACCATCGCGATGTCGCGATCCTTGGGCGGCACGTCGTTCACGATCCGGTCGCCGATCGCGATCGTGCCTGCGCTGATCCTCTCGAGGCCGGCCACCATGCGCAGCGCCGTGGACTTCCCGCACCCTGAGGGCCCGACCAGGATGAGGAACTCGCCGTCCGCGACCTCGAGCGTGAGGTCGTCCACTGCGACGACCGGCCCCGGGTAGACCTTGGTGACCCCGTCGAAGCCGACCCCGGCCACGGCTACCCCTTCAGCCCCTGGGTGGCGATGCCTCGAACGAAGTAGCGCTGCGCCACGAGGAACAGGATGAGCATCGGGAGCATGGACATGATGTTCGCGGCTGCGACGTAGTGCCACTGGGTCTGGTGCGATCCCTGGAAGGTCGCGAGCCCGAGCTGGAGCGTGAAGGCACCCTGGTTCGTCAGGATCGTCACGAGCGGCCATAGGAACTCGTTCCACGTCCACATGAACTGGATGACCGCGAGCGTCGCGAGCGCCGGGAGGGACAGCGGGACGACGATGCGCAGGAGGACCGACAGCCGAGATGCGCCGTCGATCCGCGCCGCCTCCTCGAGCTCGACCGGGAGCGTGCGGAAGAACTGGGTGAGCATGAAGATGCCGAACACGCTGGCCAGGTGCGGCACGATCAGCGCTCCGAGATGGTCGAGCAACCGCAGCTCCTTGACGATCAGGAACGTCGGGATCAAGACGACCTGGATCGGGACCATGAGGGTGGCGAGCAGCAGGAAGTACACCACCCCGCGTCCGAGGAACCGGACCCGCGCGAACGCGTACGACGCGAGGGTGCACAGGACGATGTTGCTGACGACGATCGCGACGGTCACGACGGTGGTGTTCCAGAACCAGGTGCCGAACGCCGACTGGCGGATCACGGAGACGTAGTTCTCGAACCGCAGGGTCCCCGGCCACAGGATCGGGGGGAAGTGGAAGGTCTGCGCCTCGGTCTCCAGCGAGGTCACCACCATCCACACCATCGGGAGCAGCATCAGGACCGAGAGCGGAGCCAGGAACAGGTGCCAGGGATCGAACGGCAGGAGGCGACGCCGGGGGCGCTCGACCATCCCGACCTCACCTGGAAGCGCGCGGGGATCGACGGGGGCTTGACCGGCGCGAGGAGGCGTCGTGGAGCTCATGACTGGTAGTGGATGACACGGTTGCCGAGCCAGAACTGCGCGAGCGTGAGCACGAGGATCACCAGGAACAGCACGTACGCGATCGCGGCCGCATAGCCGGCCAGCGACAGGGCACCGAGCCCCTGTTCGAAGGCCAGGCGGTAGACGTAGAAGACCACGACCGACGTACGGCCGAGCGGCCCTCCCTTCGTGACGAAGAAGACCTCATCGAAGAGCTGGATCGCGCTGATCGTGGACCAGACCACGAGCAGGAGGGTCGCGGGGCCGAGCATCGGCCACGTCACGCGCCAGAAGGAGCTCCATCGGCCGGCGCCGTCGATCGCGGCGGCCTCGGTCAGCTCCTGAGGAACGCCTTGCAGGGCGGCGAGGTAGATGATCGTGTCGAACCCCAGCCATCCCCACACGGTCATCAACACGAGCGCGATCATCGCCTGGTTCGGCTCCTCGAAGAAGCCGAACGGCCCCAGGCCGACCTTGCCGAGCAGCCAGTTCGCCAGGCCGAAGTTCCGGTCGAACAGCCACAGGAACATGATCCCCGTGGCGATCGTGGACGTGACGACGGGGATGAAGACGGCCAGGCGGTAGAAGCGGACGAACGCGATCTTCCGGTTCAGGGCCTGCGCGACGAGCAGCGCTGCGAGGATCGACGTCGGCACGAACAGGACCGTGTAGTAGACGGTGTTGACCGCCGCCTGTCGGACCTTCGGGTCGCTCGCGATCCTCACGTAGTTGTCCAACCCGACCCACTCGCGCTCAGGCGAGATCAGTCCGGCCTCCTGGAAGGACAGGATCAACCCCCACACGATGGGGGCGATGCCGAACACCACGATCAGGATCACGGAGGGGAGGATGAAGGCCCAGCCCGCGGCGTGATC
>Ga0105107_10001251_pt1 | contig 16454 bp, 11 predicted proteins | sample PPLLaktember2015_6_FD_79335 | JGI IMG/M metagenome (GOLD analysis project Ga0105107, IMG submission 79335) | Freshwater sediment microbial communities from Prairie Pothole Lake near Jamestown, North Dakota, USA - PPLs Lake P8 Core (1) Depth... | ecosystem: Environmental > Aquatic > Freshwater >...
CCTTAAGGTCTCTGTGCAGGCCCGTATCTCACCCGCACCGGGGAGAAAGACAAGGATATCGCCCGAAGTCTGCTTCAGTGCAATGCTCACCGCATCGACAACACGACCCGGCAGGGATATTTTTTCCCTTGTCCCGGCAAGATAATGCTCTTCAACAGGAAACGCCTTGCCTTCCGAGGTGATTATCGGAGCGCCGCCGAGCAAGAATGCGATCGGACCGCAATCCAGTGTCGCGGACATGACAAGTATCTTCAAGTCCTCCCTGATAACCCTGCGGAGATCGAGGCAGAGGCTGAGCGCCAAGTCAGCATGAAGGCTCCTTTCATGAAACTCATCAAAGATAACCATTGAAACGCCTTCGAGACCAGGGTCTGCCTGCATACGCCGCGTGAGGATCCCTTCGGTGACAACCTCGATCCGGGTCTTCTCCGAAACTTTTCTGTCGAACCGTATGGAATAACCGACTGTTTGCCCTGCTTCCTCGCCCAGGTTCTTCGCCATCCAGCGGGCTGCAGAAACCGCAGCTATCCTCCGGGGTTCAAGCATAAGGATGCGTCCTTTATCAGCAGGTATCAGGTCAAGTAAAGCAATCGGCACCCGCGTCGTCTTTCCGGCGCCGGGCGGCGCATGCAGAACAACAGAATTGTTCCTGAGCACCGCTTCCTTCAGTTCAGGGAGAATGCTGTCAATCGGATAATAGGAGTTCAAGCGTTTATGCAGGTTTAATATCCGTGGTCGCCGGTTCTTATTTCAACGAGCTGCCCGTTTTTAAATTTCAGGAAATAAATGAAACGTGTCGGGCCAAAATTGTATGTCCATTCCTCAACATGAATCGAAACGCTGCTTCTCCTGAATGATTCTTCTTCATACCATTCATCGATGACAACAGGTTCCCCGCATTTCGCCAGAACATCAATTTTTCTGTCACCAACATCAACAAGATTGTCTCCGCAACGGAGTCCGTAGGCATCCACTGCAGTTATTAAGCCCGAGATTGTCAAACAAGCAAAAAAAAGTAATACTTTTTGTCCCATCGTACTCATCCTCTTAAGGCTCTCCTGCGTAACAGCATCTGTAATTATATCACGACGGATACGCACGACCTCAAATGCAGACACAAATACGCATCCTTTCTCTCACCCGCTTCAGCGACGCCCCTTCTCTTCCATGCCCTTCACGAGCCGGTGTATATCGTCAACAGCCCTGCTGATATGATCAAGTTTATTCAGGATATCACGCTGTTCTATTTCTATTTCCAGAATCCTCTCTTTGATCTCCTTAAGATCGCTCTTTTCGGTAATCTGATCCATCAGGACACCTCCTGCTTTTCATTTTACCTTTTTTTACGGGTCGGGCGATTAATAAATATCAAAAAATAAGCCGGTCAAAAGACCGGCTTTTAAAAAGTCCACTCACCAAAACCGTTATCTGAACTGTTTTTCTAACGGCAAATGACCCTATATCCTCCTCCCGCAAGAGGGACAATATAGCAACTTTTCGAGCCGATGTGAAGAATGCTTGTTGTTTTTACTTCGATCGGAAAACCATCTGTTCCAGGCGCCTCTTTTAATTTTCCCTTCACCTTGCCGATTAGCTCAGTAGTAGGGACCGGCCCAATGCCTTCTTCCATATTGTATTCCTCACCTTCAACAACATCAATCGGATCACCTTTCGCATTATATCCGATAACAAACGCTGATTTTTTCAATAAATCATCAGTCTTACTCATTTTTTCCCTCCTCTGAAATCTGAATATAAAATACGCTGCTTCTTCCTCAGCACCCTGACATCCACGTCACAGCATCCCCCCCTTCACAAGACAGGAATATCAATCCGCACTGTTTTACAGTGCAAAAGTCAACTTTGCAAAAAAGACCCTTTCAGGATAAACCGTAGGATTTGAAGGATCAGTGTCCTGAAACCTGAATTTTTTATCGAACAAATTTCTACCTTCGATAGTGAAAATACCGTAGCGTCCCGGAAAACGGTAACTGATTGACCCGTCCATTATCCAGAAACTGTCACTCCCGCTTTCTGTGCCTCCAAAATCCGGAGCGATAAACTCAAATTCCTGATTTATATATGTCGCCACGAGGCCGGCCGACAGGCCTGACGGATGACTTACTTTGATACTCAGTGGCAGTCTGTGGGTCTTAATGTCGGTGAACAGCTCGCCTCCCGGAAACTTTTCATCCCTCTTCAAATGCTCGTATCGGTACTCAGCGCCTGCTGCCAGCCACTTAAGCGGCGTCCAGTAAAGATACGCCCTGCTCATGTGCTCTTCCCAGTCTGCCGTTTCAGAGCTTAAAGTCCCATCCGACACCTGATACTTCTCAAAAGGCACAGTGAGGTCACGCTTCGAAATTTCCAGTCCAGCGTAGAGATCCCGGGTGAATTTCTGGTCCAAAGCAATGCCGTAACGCCATGCCTCTGTTCCATTAGCATCATCAAAGAACTGGTTAAATCCCGCAACCTGTGTAGGTTCAAGAGTCTGGTTCGACAGAAGAGACCTCTTCAAAACCCTGAACGCAGCCGCCCGGAGGGTAGTCGCAGAAATAGGGTTCCATGTAAAACCAAATTTAGGATTAACCTGGTCCCGGTTACTCACATCATCGTCAAAAAAATCAGCGCTTCCTCCGACCGTCCAAGTGAAGTTATCCGGATATTTGACGTTGGAATACACATACATATTTGTATGCCGGACGTCAGTCTTGCTGACTTCCGCAAAGAATGGCAACACTTCCGTACCGGTCGTGTAGTCCGAATCGTAGTATCCGACCCCGCTCGTCAGGTTGATTCTTTCCGAACGGTACAGGTGCTGAATCTCGGACAAATAACCCTCTTCGTCCTCCTTTATCGCAGTGTCGTTTGCAGTAAATAACGATACATGCGTAGAAGCGTCTAAATCCTTGTAAATAAAATTCACGATTAGATCGTTGCCCGGCGCGAAAGAATGCCGGAAACCCAATCTGATGGAATCAGATTCTTCTTCCTGCCGGAAATCCGGCGAAAAATTCTCGGGATCAAACCGCAGCGGCAGATCGCCTTTATCGCTCCTGTTCGTGCGAAATTCCGCCTGGATACTCGTTTTATAGGAAAGGTCGAGCTGCGCGAAGACATTGAAGATATCCTGCTCAAGATCGTTATTTTTTCTGAAACCATCGGTCTCATAATGAAATTGGCCGACACTGAATGAAAATCTGTCCTTCAACCCGGACACCAGAAGTTCATCTCCCATAGTGTTGTTTCCGCCTGCAACGCCGCTCAGCTGCAGCGCGAAACGGTTCCGGTAGAACAGTTGGTTAAACTCGTTGAAAGAAGGGCTGCCCGGCCCTGCGCCATCCAGAATGAAGAGATCGCTCTCCGTCAGGCTCGGTTGTACAGGAACTATGTTAACAGGCTGAAGGAGCTGGGACTGTAGGAGTTCGCTGACTCTTGCTATTTCATGATTCGGCAGCGCTGAGTAGGAATCGGCTAGGAACCTGTGGGCAGAATAGCTGGTTGGGTCTGTATTGACCGATTTCCACCCCTCAACCAGGGCAAGCTGCTGGAAACCGAGATCACTGTAGACTCTCGCAATCCCGGCACTCCGCGACGCGAGGTCCTCATCAAGAAGCAGGCGCGAGCGATAGACCGCGCGGCTGTCGTTTAATTCGATAGATTCCTGCATGTCATGCAATGCCTCCACAGGCCGGTTTATGCTCTGTTTTCGCACCGCGTCATAGAAAAAAGATGTGGGGTCAAGAGGATCAAGCTCCTTCGCCTTTTCGAATTGTTTGGAAGCCTGCTCGTCCCGTTTCTCTTCATAATAGGCCTTGCCCAGATAGCTGCGCAGGAGCGCATTTTCAGGGTCGAGGCTGACCGCAATCTCTATTTCCTCCCTGCCGCCGGACAGGTCACCCTCCCGTATTTTTGCCAACCCGAGGCCAAGCCGCGGAAGGGGGTCTGCCTGATCAAGTTCAATAGCTTTTTCGAATTCTTCCTTTGCAAGCCTTGTCTCTGTGCGGGCAAGGTAGACAAATCCGAGGACGGTATTGGTCCTCGCGATGTCTGGGTCAAGCGTTTCTGCTTTCTTTGCGGCATCAAGGGCCTTGCCGATTTCGCCGAACGAAAGCTGCACCTCCGCCAATCTTGCCCATGCAAGGGCATTTCCGGGCTCTGCCTGCACCGCATCTTCGAGACTGCTTAACGCTCCTTTGAGGTCAAAACCAGCCTGGAGTGCGTATGAGAGTGCGATCCTCGGCGCCGCGGAATCCGGCGCATTCTTTACAGCGCTCTCTGCCAGCATGAGCGCCTTTTCTTTCTCGTTCTGCGTCAGCGCGATGATCGACTGCAGGGCATAGGCCTGACCGTCGGGAGGCGCAAGGGAGAGTGCCTTTTCTATGTCTGCTTTTGCTTCCTCAACCCTGCCCACGGAGAGAAGCAGCGACGCCCTGTAGACGAAAAAGCGCGGATCACGGACATCTTCGGCTATAGCGGCAAACGCGTTCCGGAGATCGCCCTTCCGATAAAATTCCATGGACTCCTGCACCTTCTCCTGCCACTCCACAGAGGGGGCTGCTTCGAACTCAGAGGGACGATGATAAACGACAGGCGGATAATAGAGCATCCATTGCACGGCGTCAAGCGGACGCACCAGAAGCCGCGCAACAGGGGCCTTTCCTCCCTCTGCCTCGGCAGACTGTCCCGCGATAAGGCTGATGCTGCCCGCACTATTCGCGGCTATTACGTATCCTTCAAAGACAATAACTTCGGATTTGTTACCACCGACCTTCACGAGAAACTCAGTCCCCTCGACAGATGCGTTCACAAAGGGGGTAGCCACAGTCAGACTCCGCCTGAAACGGCTGAAGAAATGCGCAATTCCGCTGATCAGATCCAAAAAAAAGGTTGTTTCCTTCTGTGGTTTGGAAAAAATGATCGTCGTGTTCTGGTCAAGACGGAGGATCGTTTCATTGACCAGAACTATGTCTGCGCGACTTCGTTCCAGCACGCGCAGCATATCACCGGGGCAAAACGTATCTTTGAACTTCACCGGCCGCCATACTGTTTCTCCTGCCCTCATGGTTTCAACATTCCCCTGCACAGAGACCGCCTTACCAACCCAATAAGTGCATGTTTGCGCGTTCGCCGCTAAAGAAGTGAGAAGTATCAGCGCGATACTCAAAAAAAATGACGCTTTAATGAAAAAACGTCTCCCGATATGCATAATGCTTCTCCTCATACCCGCAGATTTCATAGACAATTCATTCCCTACTTATGGTCCATCCTCACAACTCCGTCCCATGATTCTCCGGGAGGATGCGCTCTGTAATGTCCGCACAAATCGAGATAAAACCGTGACGGACCGTCCTTCCCTGAGAAACGGATCACCTCTTGAAAAATACTTTCCGCTTTATCCCATGACTGCCATCTAAACGTATCCACCGCATCTGCGAAAAGCGCACAGGCAGTGCTTTGAAGTTCGCTGCAATCCTCCCTGCGCCCGATTAATTCATAAATCGTCAGTGCCTTCGTTTTTCCAACCAGGAGAAATTTCCCAATTTCTCTCGTCAAAAAACCATCGAGCTGCTTGATCAATTCTTCAGATACCAGTATCTTCGTGCCAAGGAATTTGTTCAGCCCTTCAATCCTCGCTGCCGTATTGACGATGTCTCCGACAGGCCGATATTCGTAGTGGTCAATGGCGCCGATATTGCCGAGCAGTATATGCCCTGAGTGCAGACCGATACGGGTTGGAAGGCATACCTTTTCACAGGACCATGTGAAGTCCTGTATCGCCTTCGAAACATCGAGGGCTGCAAGGCATGACGCCTGTTTCAGCCTGGGTTCAGGCTGGGTCGCCACCCATACCGCCAGCATCGAGTCGCCGACGACATTGGAAACAATCCCCCCATGGTTCCTGACCGGCTGAAAAACTGCCTCAAAGTAGGTGTTCATAAAAGTTCCAAGCGTCCTGGGGTCCATGGTTTCGGAAAGAGAAGTATAGTGCTCGGCATCAGTGCACAAACAGATTCCGTAGACTACCTGATTGCTATCCTGGAGATTTCCTATATTCTTCACCACCTGATCAACCACCTGATCAGGCATGTAATATTCAAAGGCCTTTCTGATATTGTCCCGTTCTTTATTGGAATCCATATACTTCCACAATACGCCCCCGAAAAAAACAATTGCGGTCTGAAAAAAAAGAGGGAGAACAACAGGGACCCATATGCCTGCTGCCGAGAACGCGTACCCGGCAAATGCAAGATAAAGGATGCTCATCCCTATCAGACTTGCTGCAGCAATGCCGGGCGGAACCTGACGGCATACAATTCCTATTGTCATTCCCCAGAGAAAAAGAATCATGACATGCGCGTAAAAACCTACCGGACGTACCGGAACATCCTCTATCAGATTCGCGAACGCGGTTGCCATAATCTCGACTCCGCTTATATCCAAACCATCCGACTGAGAAAAAACAGTGTAGTAACCATCTTTCTGCGCAGATTGCAGGTATTCAGAACGCCCGATAAAAACCGCCTTGCCCTTCAGATCGATCTGCCGCCGTTCAAGAGCTTTTTCATCAAGTTGCAGTATCTGATAATAAGGAATCGTGGTTATCGACCGGGGAGGACCGTAGAAATTAAGGTACCGGCTGTTCATGCCCTGATAGATCTTGATCAGCGAGGTGAGCAAGAGCTCCTTCTGTGGTGCAGCCCCGGAATTATCTAACGCCTGGAGCATTCTTTCTGCAGCCCGCGGCTTACTGATAAAGAATTCCCGTGTCCTGCGAATGACTTTTTCAACACCCCTGTCTTCAGAAATGTCATCCTTCTCAAGGGAGAGATTGTATCCATCGGTTGCGGTGAACACTTTCAGCAAATAGAGAAAATCCCTGCAGGTTTGTGTAACAAAGATATCGAATGCCACGACGGGAATCGTTGGAGTATCACCAGCTGCACTCCCGAACGTCCAATACTGGCTCACCTTTACAGGAACCTTCGGCAGAGGAAACGGCGCCAGTGCAGCAGCGGATTCTTCAAGAGGAGGGACCGGTGGCACCATTTTTACAATCGTAACGTCATGCGTTGGCGAACCTTCCCTGCCCGTAAGAGAAACCGTCTCGCCCTTGAGGGTTGAGCTGAGCACCACATTGCCCGCCTTTCTTACCGCCTCCGCGAACACTCTGTCCTCATCTGCAGGGCCGGGATCTTCAAAGGTCATGTCAAATGCGATAACTGCCGCGCCTGCGCTTATTAAGTTATTCACGAGCCGGGCGTGGAGAGAACGGGGCCATTTTCTCGGGTCTCCGGGCAGATTAAGTGCGTCTGAGGATTCCCTGTCAATACCGACCACAACGACTTCAGGCGGCGCGTTTCTTGATCCCCTCAAGTTGAATAGCACATTCAACCCTATGTTTTCCTCAACATCGAGACTAAAAGGGACAAAACTTATCATCACCCCCGTTACCCCGATGATAATACCAAATATTATTGACTTGGCCAGTCGGGACATCTCACAAAATCTCTGTTTTCCCTCTATGGGTAAATTAAGCATCAATGTGTTACAGAAATAGAGAGCCCCGGAATATATGAGATCGCTCCGGAAAGAAAGCTATTATTGAGTAGTGAAAACCAACATCACCTCTTTGGCTCTCCGCCTCCCCGTGATGCCGCACCTCGTTGTTAAATTCACGAGATAAAAGATTGAGCAGACAGTGAGACGTCTCACTGTCCGGCAGTCCGGCCATCTTCCTGTTGCTGATAATCCCCCGCTGATTTCAGCGCATTTTTCCTAATATGGCCTGTCTTGGCCGGGAAATACTTTTTTTGGAATCTGCCTGCAGTTATAACCTTTTATCCCGTCCAGTCCTCATCTTATACTCAGGTTTCCACACAATGACTTTCATGTCAATTGCATAATTGTATTTATAAATCGATCTATTACTCAGATTTTTATACCACAACTTATGATGCTCCAGACGCGAAAAGAACCGGGCTGAAGTTAAAAACCCTGCAGCACAGACCGCAGTGTATAATATTTATCAAACCATTTCATACGTCTACTGCTCTGCCTCCCGAATGACTTCGGACTTACAGCGTAAACGGTTGAGACTCCTGATACATTCCAGCTGCATATTCATTCAGCATAGTCGCATGTTTAAGAATGCCATCGGTCGCGTTTTTGAGATTCACAAAATTCAATGCGTTCTGTAACGCAAGGGAGGCGTAGAAAGAGAGTGTATTCATCATACTCAGGTCGTCAAGCGAGAAATAGTTTTCAGCAGGATGGCTCATATTGATAACGCCCAGGACATGGGTATCGCACTTCAATGGAATGCACAGCATTGATCCGATCTCAATCTGACTGTTTTCGAATCTCTTGTCTTCCCTGACACTGTTTATCAGTTCAGCCCTCCCGGTTTTCAAAACATCACCTGCTATACCGTATCCTTTCCTGAGATCTGCCTTCCCTTCACGCTCGATACCGAATGCAGCCATTATGACAAGTGTTTTTTCACGGTTGTCAAGAAGCATGAGAGAACCGTTCGCTGCCTTAACAAGACTCTTTGCCTGATCGAGGATCATTCCACAGGTAACTTTTACATCAGGACATATTTTTACAACCTTTGCCTTGGCATCCCTCAGCTTCGCCAATTCCTCATTCAGGCTGCGTATACGCTGGCTCATAGACTCAAGTATTTTAAAAACCAGCGTGGGGTCCCGGTTAATCGTGGTAAAAAGCTTTTTCTTGTCGATGCTCAGTACGCGCGCTTCGTCGAGGGCCACAGCATTTGCGGAGCGGGGAAGCCTGTCAAACAGCGCCATCTCCCCAAAGATATCTCCCTCCTGCAGGGTTGCGATCGTGATTTCACCTGATGGGGTAAATTTTGTAATCTTTACCTTCCCCGATTGAATGGCATACATCACTTCGCCTTTCTCTCCCTCCCTGAAGATAATCTCACCTCCAGCATAGTTTTTGCCAAGCTCACCTTTCTCCATTGTCCCTCCCTAGAAAGCCCTTAAAGAGGCCTTCCCACATGTCAATGTGCATTTTCACTTTAAAAGATTTTAAAAATACATTTTTGTAACGCTCGTTTCCTGTAAACATGTCCCAGAGAATGCTGCTCAGTATCTTCTCGGTATTGTTCGGATCCCCCTGCTCTTTCCGAACGACCTCGATCATCGCCTTTGTCAGGTATTTCCATCGACGGTACTGCCCTATGACGCCATAGAGGATGGAACCGTAGAGATTGTCATGGATAATACTCTTGTATACCGGATAGTATTCCTGGCGGAAATCCGCCTCCCCAACGCCCTGAAAAACAGCAGCCTTGGCCGCAGCCTTTCCCATAAGATATGCCGCACCGAGGCCGTCCTTGAAAAGTCTTGTGGAACCGGCGTCTCCGCAGACAACGACCCTGTCTGCAAAAGGTTTACGGGGAGCACCAATATTCATCTTGGGCAGACAGCTGCATTCCATGCTGTAAGAAGCGGGCAATACGGCTTTGACGAGAGGTCTTTCGAGGAAGTCCTTCACAACCGACGTACTCATTTCCTCACCAAGGATGCAGAGCGTAACAAATTGCCCCTTGGGGATCATCGCAGCAAATTTTATGCCTTTGTCAGGAATCAGGAACAGATGGATCGAATTGCCAAAGCGTTCAGCAATTGTTTCCTCCGTCATCCTCAGTTCCGCTATAGCAGCAGTTATTGTCGGAGGCTTCCTGTAGCCGATCCCCATCTCCTCAAAAAGCTTTCCGGTGGTACTGTTCACTCCAAAGCAGCCTGCCACAAGGTCTGCCTCCATGATCTCATTTTTCTGGGAGAAGATCACCGGCTTGCTTTTGTACTCAAGGCGGTCTATGCGCAGAGGCATATGAGTGGCCCCCTCTTTTACCGCCTGGGACAACAGAAAATTATCAAAGCTGTCCTTTTCTCCTCCGGCCATCCCCTTCGGCCCCCCGCCCCTGTATACTGTGGCGATCGTCTTTTCGAGGGCAGGCGTTGAGATAAAAACACTTCCGTGATTTGTATGGAGCCTGTAAGAGTTTATTCCCTTGCGCACTACCCGGTCAGGCAGATTTATGCCTTCCACCGCGATGGTCTGCAGGAGCAGTTCCGATATGATCCCCCCACAACGGTTGCACCCGCCCGGTCCGTCTTTGGTAAAATCCTTCGGTTCGAAGATGGTGACGTTTATCTCTTTCCCCATCATCTTCGCCATCTTCAGGGCAAAAATGCTGAAAAAGGATCCGGTGGGGCCGCCACCGAGTACCGCTATCTTTGCGCCGTCCTGCAATTCATACTGAGCAGTATTTTTGCCACGAGAATCCATTTCTCCACCGTTGAGAATTCAGAATAAAAATTGGAAGCCTTGCACTGTTCCCTTAAACCCTGATTATATCCCCTTGCTTCAATACTATAAGGTTTTTAATGTGAAGTCTACTGAGTTCATTTTTGATTGTCTTTAAATGCTGAGGCTTTGGATGGGTGATGCATATCTGTTCAGGTATATGTCGAAAGTGCTCAAGCTCCTCTTTCAGCAGGTTCGGTGTCAGGTGTCCTGTCTGTATCGCCAGTGCTTCCATGCCATTGGGGAAGGAGACATCGATGATAAGGCAGTTAATTTCCGCATCGCCTATCTTCCGCCATGTTGCGGCCGTAGGTCCGGTATCGCCGGTGTAGAAAATATGCCTCTTTTTCGCGTTCCCGATGAGATACCCTGCCGAAGGGACTGTATGATTCACCCTGAAGGGGGTAATACTATAGCCGTTCAGATTGACCGGCATGCCGTATTTAAGTTTCACAAGCTTCAGGACACCATTATCGGGATGTGGAATAACGGTAAAATCCGGCCACATGGCACTGTTGAACAGATGGGACTTAATTGTTTGTATGACAGGCGGAATGCTCAGAACAGTGACCCTGTGGTCCATGCCTCCGACAATAATATTATCGGCGAGGAAGGGGATGCTCTTTATATGGTCGAGATGGGCATGGGTAATGAAAATGTGCCTGATCTTCCGTTGCGCCTTGTCGTCGAGGATATTCGTAATGCTTCCCGCATCGAACAATATGACATTATCCAGAAGAAAAGCAGGGGGATTATGCCCCGGGAATTCCGCGCCTGAACTGCCGATAACCTTAACTCTCATGAAATCTCCTCTTGAAACACTGTATAGTAAAATAAATCCATCATATCATGGTCAGCTTTAGCGATTTGTTAAAAACTTGATTGTCTATGTATAGCTTTTTCCTATAGCTTATCCCAAACCGCCTTCGACAGCTTTACAAAACAGACTCCCTCCGGCATTCTGCAGTTGCCGGCCTTCTTCTGTCCGACAGCATCTTCAGGAGGCCTTATCCCCTCAAGCCTGTTACGCGCCTCTTCAAGCAGGCCAGCCAGTCCGCCCGGCAACGTATGCATCCTTTCGACATGCGCACTCTCCAGTTCCGCTATCCCTTCCTTCATCCTTTCAAGCGTATTCGCAAAGGCCTTGCATTTGCTGCATATCGGGTCTCTCTGCTGACACTCGAGCACCCCTGAAATGAAATGAAAATATCGTATCTGATTGACCAACTCAGCCATTTGGACCTCCGATAATAATTTTTGACGTATCTTAATCAAGGCAGGAGAAAAGAGCAATATCCCGGTTGACCCTCTCTTGCTTATACGCTTGACCCACTGCTATTCATAATCCTAAAAACAGCAGTTGGGGGCAGGCGGGACAGAGGTCCCGAACGGTTTCTTTTGCCGATAGTCCGACAGTGTGTCTATAGAAAAAAATAGGCAAAAGCCTCGGAGCGCAGCGAGAATGAGTGAGGGGCCTCTGTGCCGCAGCACATTCATGAATAATCTTGATTAAAAAATTCTATCCCGGGCAGACAGGCTCTTAACATTGCCTATTTCCCTTATCTCCTCAGCCTGTTCAGCCCGCAAATGATCGCCCTGAAGGAGGCGACGTCGATATTCGTATCCACTCCAACGCCCCAGAATTGATTGGCGTTTTCATCCTCTATCTGTATATACGCAACCGCCTTCGAGTCAGAACCCTTTGCAAGCGCGTGTTCGTAGTATGAAACCAGCCTGAAATAGATATCGGTACCGTTTTTGACGGCATTGCTGAAGGCATCGATCGGGCCATTCCCTTGTCCGGCAATCTCCCTTCTGTTTCCGTCAATATCGATGACCGCCGCAACCTCTGATACAGAAGCATCACGGATATTGTCGTCCTCGCTCTCCTTTATGCGGCAGCCTTCGAATATAATCGGCCCTTCGCAGATGAGATATTCCCTGTCAAAGGCCTCACCTATCATCTCCGGTGTGACCTCTTTTCCTGTTCTGTCCGATATCGCCTGAATTACCCTGCCAAATTCCGGCTGCATCCCTTTGGGCAGGCTAAAGCCGAATTCCTTCTCGATCACATAGGCGACGCCGCCCTTTCCTGACTGGCTGTTAATGCGAATCACCGACTCAAACGTCCGTCCCACGTCAGAGGGATCGATCGGCAGATAGGGCACCTCCCAGTAAGTCGCGTCCCCCTCCTTGTACGCCTTCATACCTTTATTGATCGCATCCTGGTGCGATCCTGAAAAGGCGGTGTAGACCAGTTCACCTGCGTAGGGATGCCTCATATGCACCGGGATTCCCGTGCACCGCTGATATACATCGATGACTCTGTCGATATCGTGGAAGTCCAGTCCGGGGTCAATGCCCTGTGAAAAAAGGTTCAATGCAAGAGTTACGATATCCACATTTCCCGTCCGCTCGCCGTTGCCGAAGAGCGTGCCTTCTACCCGTTCAGCGCCTGCCATCATCGCAAGCTCAGTCGCTGCGACCGCGGTCCCCCTGTCATTGTGGGCATGGCAGCTGATGACCACGTTTTCACGGTTTTTTATATGCCTGCAGAACCATTCGATCTGGTCAGCATACACATTGGCGGTCGCCATCTCCACGGTGGAAGGGAGATTCAGGATAACCTTTTTCTCAGGCGTCGGCTTCCAGATGTCCAGCACCGCTTCGCAGATATCGACCGCAAATTCGAGTTCTGTGCCGGTGAAGCTCTCCGGCGAATATTCATAAACGATCTCACTCCCGCTCATTCTTTCGGCCTCGTCCCGTATATATCCGGCACCCCTCACCGCAAGGTCCCTGATCTCCTGCCTGTCCATCCGGAATACAACCTTCCTCTGTAGAGCCGACGTAGAATTGTAGAGGTGGACAACAGCCCTTCTCACTCCTTTAATCGCTTCAAAGGTCCGCCTGATCAGGTTTTCCCGCGCCTGTGTGAGCACTTGCACGGTAACATCCTCAGGGATCATCTCCTCTTCTATAAGCATGCGCAGAAAATCAAACTCTGTCTGTGAAGCTGAAGGGAACCCCACCTCGATCTCTTTGAATCCAATCTCTACCAGAAGATTGAACATCTCCTTTTTTTCCTTCACTCCCATGGGCACCGCAAGTGCCTGGTTACCGTCCCTCAGGTCAACGCTGCACCACCGGGGAGCTTTCCTGGTTCGCGCGGAAGGCCACCTCCGGTCAGGCAAATTCACTGGGGGAAATGTACGGTATTTGTGCATCGGCATTCTTGTCATTTTTTCACCTCCAAAAAAAAGAAAAAGGCCACGGATTTGAGCCCGTGGCCTTTTGTGTTTTTATTCTTTGTTTAACTAAAGTTAAATACTTACAGCAATCCTCTCCAGCCACGGCCCTTCTCTTAATGCCGCGCTGCTAAGTCGTTCAGATCTGAAAGGATTCCTGTTTGTCATGATTTAACGATAACCAAGCCTGATCATCTTTGTCAAGGGAAGTTCAAATCTGCGCCACATAATAAATATCAGACAGATCAAAACAAAATAGGGAGAAATAGAGGTCCCGAACGGTTTCTTTTGCCGACCTGCCTGCCGGCAGGCAGGTAGTCCGACAGTGTGTAAATAGAAAGGCAAAAGCCTCGGAGCGAAGCGAGAATGAGCTAGGGCCTCCATCCCTCCGCACATTCATGAATAACTGGGTTATACCTGCCGTGTGCAGATTCTTCAACGCACCTTTACCCTGACACCGTCAGTAATGGAATCATCCGGATGTATGATGACCGTTTCACCCTCGGCAATTCCTGATATAATCTCTGCAGCCAATCCATTTCGGTGTCCCACTTTAACTTCCCGGAGATGCGCCTTCCTGTCCTTCATTACAAAGGCCGCCCATCCCTCTCCTTTGCGAAAGAGCGCGCTGGAAGGGATCTGGAGCACGTTCTTCCCTTCCCAGATGACGAAGGCCGCCTCCACCCGGTATCTGTCTCCGAGTCTCTGCCAGCTCTCCGGAAGTGATGTGATATCAGCAATAACAAGCACCCGTTGCTCTTCCACGCCGAGGCTCGATATCTTTGTGAAGGCCGCAGGCTCCACAGTCTTCACCTTTCCTTCAAGAGGAGCATCTCCTCCCCACCTTTCGAAGAAAACAGTAGTCCCTGGGCCTATATTTACCGCATCCGCGGATAAGACCTCTACCTCGACTTCGAGATGTGAAGGATCACCGATATCGACAAGAGGCTCCCCTGCGTTTACAACTCCTTCGCTTTCATGATGCAGCTTGAGAACGCGGCCTCCAACAGGCGTACGGACCGTAACGAGTTCGATCTTACCTGAAGTCCCTACCGCTGCTGAGTAACCAAGGGTGGCTCGTGCGCGTTCCAGTTCAGAACGGGCGGTTTTCACTGCAGCCTCTGCGGAAAGACGATTGGCCTCAGCGCGTTTTGCCTCTGATTCCGACTGGTCCAGTGCATCCCTCGCGATATAGCCCTGGTCATGGAGCTTCCGGTTCCGTTCCAGCCGCAGCCTCGAATATTCAGCATCTGCGGTCGCTGCACGGGCCTTTTCCTCAGCGGAGTTCAGGACTGCCCGTGCTGCCGAAACAGCGGCCTCAGCTTCAGCACGTCTTCTCGGATCAAGCACGTCAGAACGCCTGGGCTCGAGGACAACGACTGCCTGCCCCTTCTTCACCTGATCGCCGGCATCCAGCTCTACACGGCGCATATATCCGCTGACCGGCGCGGAGAGAACGAACCTGTCCTTGACGCGTGTCTTGCCCTCTTCATCAATCGTGACCCTGAAGAGACCGCGGCCAGCCTTCACCACATCTACAGGCACCGGCCGCGGCATAAAACCATACGCGACAGCCAATATGACAGCAGCCATGATCGTAATGACCACAATCCGTCTTCTTGTATTCACCTGCATGTTCTCTTACTCCCTTGTCTTCAGCACCGCGACGAGATCGAGGTGATCAAGCCGGTGCCTCACGATCAGGCCAGACACAGCGGCGGATACCAGCACTACTGCCGCCGCAAGCGCATAAGTCTTTGGCTCTGTCACCACCGGGATACGAAAGAGATCCGACTCGATTGCGTGCGCGATATAGGCGCAGAGGCTCCTGCCTATGAAAAATCCGAGCGGTATGGCAGCAAGCGTGAGGAGGCCGAGTTCACCAAGCAGGATGTAAGATATCTCTCCCCGCGTATAACCGAGTACTCTCAGACTGGCCAGTTCACGGCTCCGTTCAGCCAGACTGATCCGTGCGCTGTTATAGACAACGCCAAACGCGATGACCCCGGCAAGGAGCGTGGCCACAAAGGTGAAAAATAACATCGACTCTGCCTGGGTTTCATAAAAGTTGCGTATCTCGTCCTTTCTCACAACAGTACCGGCAACACGGGGCATCTCAACAAGTTCCCTGTATATCTCTTTCTGGTAGAAAGCATCCGTGGCAAGATATGCACCGGTAACAGCGTTTCCCTCGCGCATCATTCGGTTGAGTGCATCGAGGTCCATATATCCCATAACGCCGATATACTGCTTGACGAGCCCTGCAACCGGGACCTGTCGCACAGGTCTGCTTCCCTCGAGGACTTCTACGGTCAGCATGTCTCCGGGCCGGACGCCGAGTATTCCCCCGAGGTAGTCGGTCAGCACTATTCCCGATGCCGGAAGTTCTACAGGCTTGAGGTTCGTATCAAGAAGGAACTGAAGACGGTTGCCGGGCTCTATCCCTTTAATTGAGGTCCGGTAACTGCGGTGCTGATATTTCATGCGCACCGGCACTGACCTGAAGACCTCGGCATATTCGATGCCTCTCATGCCCTGCAGATCGTAAAGGGCCCGTCTGGAAGTCGGCTCGATAAAGGTTACGGTCATATCCTCCTTCTGCGAACGTTTGAACTGTATATCGACCATATAATCAACAGCATCCCGAAAAAAACCGCCCGTAATCATGATAGCACAGGCAAAGGCTATGCCGATGATCGAAAACAGGGACTTTATCGGTTTTCGTTCGATGTTTCGGGCAATGATCCGTGACGGCTGCGAGAGGAGCGAAGCCGGGACCAGATACTCGATGATCGTTTTGCGGTAGTGCGCCGGCGGTTCCGGACGCATCGCCTCAGCGGGCGGGAGTTTTGAGGCCTTCCAGAC
>Ga0105107_10001252_pt1 | contig 16452 bp, 17 predicted proteins | sample PPLLaktember2015_6_FD_79335 | JGI IMG/M metagenome (GOLD analysis project Ga0105107, IMG submission 79335) | Freshwater sediment microbial communities from Prairie Pothole Lake near Jamestown, North Dakota, USA - PPLs Lake P8 Core (1) Depth... | ecosystem: Environmental > Aquatic > Freshwater >...
CCGAGTCCGATGCCTATCCCTATTATCCCGATATTTTCAATGCTGTGATACGCAAGCAACCGCTTGAGATCGTGCTGGACAATCGCCATCATAACCCCAAGAACACCTGAGATCAGGGATATCACGAGAATTATAATACCAATAAGAAGGAGATCACTCTGAACATGGATCAGGACTCTGAGAATTCCATAGATTCCCATCTTTATCATCACCCCTGACATTACTCCCGACACATGTGAAGGAGCTGCAGGGTGTGCTTCCGGGAGCCATGTATGCAGCGGAATGAATCCTGCTTTTATGCCGAACCCAACAAAAAAAAGCAGAAAAACAGGCAAATTTGAATGGTTTGAAAAATATTGCCTTAACGCATCGAAGCTCATTTCCCCGGACGCCTTATTAACAATCAGGAAAGCGATCAGGATAAAAAACATTCCTGCATGCATCTGAATCAGGTAACTTATCCCCGTTTTCATTATCGTGCGGTCCTCTGCATCAAAAATCACAAGAATAAATGATGAAAGAGCCATAATTTCCCAGACAATGAGAAAAGAAAGGCCATCGCGCACCAACACAACCAGGACCATTGAAAAATAAAGCCACAGGTAAGAGGTAAAGTGAAGTGAGAACTGAAGGGCATTTTTAATACCGAAATATGGTCGCAGGTACCCGCCGGCATACAGGAAGCCGACAAAAACGGTTATGTTAATGACCATCAGAAAAAATATTGAAAGCCGGTCAGTTGTCAGGTTAAAACCCCCGCCGGGGAAAGGAATTGCCAGTTTTAATTCGGAAATATTACTACCGGCGGAAAGGACATTGAATGACCAGCCGGTGGTTAAAATTACTCCACCTGCAAGCAATAAAAGTGTAAAAGAGTACTTTAAGTTTTTGGGGACGAAAAAGATAAGTATTGAAAGGGATAATATGATAACAAATATTAAGGAGCTTGTCATTTTTATTTCACGTGCATCAAAAATTTTGAACGCAAAAGTAAAAAATTAATTCTCCGATTTACAACCCGGCTTATATTTTATAATTCCGGTAAGAAATTCCATTTTAGATTAATGATATTATCCGGCCCATCCTTCACGGTCGAGGTTTCGATAATTGATAGCTTCCGAAATGTGTTCCGCAGTTATATTTTCCGAATCAGCAAGGTCAGCAATAGTTCTGGCCACTTTAAGGATCCTGTCGTAAGCTCTTGCTGAAAGACCTCTGAGTTCCATGGCTGTCTTCAGAAGTCTTCCACCCGCATCGTCCAGATGGCAGTATTTTCTTTGCATTGCAGGCGACATCTGGGCATTTGAATAGACCCCTTTTACGGAACCAAACCGTTTCGCCTGCAATGACCTTGCTCTTATAACTCTTTCCCGTATAACCTCAGATTTTTCTATGGTTCCCGCATCGGACAGTTTATCGTATTTTACGGGGACCACTTCAATGTGTATATCGATTCGGTCCAGCAGCGGACCTGAGATCCTGTTAAGGTATTTCTGTACCATTCCCGCGGTACACATGCATTCTTTTTCAGGGTGGTTATGGAATCCGCACGGACAAGGATTCATTGAGGCAATGAGCATGAAACTTGCAGGATAATCGCAGGTTGATTTGGCCCTTGAGATAGTGATGATCCTGTCTTCAAGAGGCTGTCTCATCACCTCAAGAACCGTGCGTTTGAATTCCGGTAATTCATCAAGAAACAATACGCCGTTGTGTCCCAGTGAAATCTCCCCGGGTTGCGGGAATGTGCCTCCCCCGACCAGTGCGACATCTGAGATCGTATGATGAGGTGACCTGAATGGTCTTTTGGTCATAAGGGCAGTATGATCGTCAATCTTACCTGCAACAGAATGTATTTTAGTGGTTTCAAGCGCCTCCTCAAGTGTAAGGGGCGGCATTATAGTAGATATCCGTTTAGCCAACATTGTTTTACCTGACCCGGGAGGCCCTATCATAACTAAATTATGATGCCCGGCAGCTGCCACTTCAAGTGCTCTTTTTACATTTTCCTGACCATGCACATCTGAAAAATCAACATCATATTTATTTGCTTCACTATTGAATATCTCCATCAGGTCCACTTTTACAGGATCAAATTTCCGGATCCTGTTAAAGAAACTTACAACGTCACCGAGGTTTTCCATTCCGTAAACATCCAGACCTTCAACCACTGCCGCTTCACGGGCATTTTTCATCGGAACTATAACTCCTTTGAATCCTTCTTCCCTGGCTCTGAGTGCTATCGGTAACACTCCCTTTACCGGCTGTAAAGTACCATCTAGAGAGAGCTCTCCCATAAGAATGAATGATTCGATCTCACCATTGATGACTTTTTCATCAGCTACCAGGATACCCATGGCAAGAGGCAGGTCGTATGATGAGCCCTCTTTGCGGATATCAGCCGGAGCCATATTTATCAATACCTGCTTTCCGGGCCAGTGATGGCCAAGGGATCGCATTGCCGATTCAATTCGCTGCTGGCTCTCCTTTACTGCAATATCAGGCAACCCTACAAGAAAAAAACGGATACCCCGCGACACATTAACTTCAATTGTTACAGTCACTGCATCAATACCTGCCACGGCACTGGCAAATGTTCTTACTAACATAATTATTATTTTTTTAGCACATTAGGAAACACTGTACCAAATATAGGAAAATCGGGATAAACGACAAAAGAAAACCGTTAAAAGTTGAAGAGGTCCTCCTTCGCTAAAGCTTCGGAGGATGAAAGTTGAAGAAGGTTGAAGGTACCTGATGGTGCAACGGTATAATAGTCTGCAAAAAGATCCCCTCCCGGCTTTGCTTCGCTGAATCTACGCGAAAGCGAAGGAGGGGTGGGGGTGGGTAAATAATGGCACAATCTTTGCTTGGCTGAATCTACGCGAAAGCGAAGGAGGGGTGGAGGTGGGTAAATAATGGCACAATGACGAAATGGCGAAAAGGTGCAAAGGCAGAATTGAAAATTAATTGACCCCGGAATCTTCATCTGATCTTCATCTGGTTGTTTTTAATTTGCATTAGCGCCAAGTTGAATCTCAATAATAAATTAATTGAAACTCTACATCAAAAATATGGTTTGTATCCGGTGTCGGATGGCAGTAAAATACGAACTGGAAAAACTCGGATTGCATCACACCAGGGTCGAATTAGGAGTGGCTGAAATCAAAGAGGACCTTTCAACAGAGCAATGGGATAATCTGAGCATTTCCCTGAAAGATATCGGGCTCGAATTAATGGATGATAAGAAAAACATCATGGTTGAAAAAATAATGGCCACAATAATTGAACTGGTACACTATAATGAAGGTCAAATCAAATTAAACCTTTCCGATTATCTGACTGAAAAATTAAATTACAAATACACATACCTTACAAATATTTTCTCCGAAGTTAAAGGGATCACCATTGAAAAATATTATCTGTCCCATAAAATAGAGAGGGTAAAAGAGCTGTTGGTTTATGATGATCTCAATCTTACAGAAATTGCCTGGAAACTTCATTACAGCAGCGTGTCACATTTGTCAAACCAGTTTAAGAAAATGACAGGACTTACTCCTGTCGACTTTAAAAACCTTAAGAACAAAAAAAGCAGTGCTTTGGGCGATATGTGAATTATGTAACTTTATTTAAAATTTATGTAACAATTATCCGGTCAGATGTGACGACATTTGTACTGTACAAATTCATAAGTTAGGGTCAGGGTTAGAGTTAGGTTTAGGTTAGTTAGAGTATATTCCATTCATCCAAAATCAAATTCAATTGGATGGATGGAATTACTTTTTTATGAATAAATTTAAAGATATTCTGCTTTAAAGGAAATTTTAAATGTATGATCATAGAATAGGGTCATTACAATACTCCTTTCGCATACAACTTTTACAGTATTTGCCCATCCAGACTTCATCAAACTGGTTCATAATTGCCTCAACTATTTCGGGATCAGTTGTAATAAAGCCTGATTCAAAGTTGCGGGTATTTGCACCTTTTATCCCTAATCCTGCCCCGGTCAGATTTGCAGATCCTGAATAGGCAAATTTGCCGTCAATAATAATGTGCTTGAAATGAACTCTCGGGCATAGCTGCCTCTCCATATTCTTCCATAGCAAAGGGTATTTGTCAAAACTTTTTCGAAAGTTAACACCAGGGTCTTTTGCATGTAAAAGGCGAATGGCGATTTTCCTTTTTGCCAGACTATCAAGTACAGACAAAAAAGATTGAACCGTTCCCTTCCGGTGCACATGCAGATCTTTTATATCGGCCGTACCTATCCACACAAAAGAGGTTGCACCGGCAACAGGTTCAATAGCCTGCTTATATAATTGTTCGTTGGTTATAAAATTTATGCTCATGGTCCATTTATGATCCGGTTATCCATTTCAGGATACCGCTGTCAATAGGAAGAACAGAGGTCAGGAGAAGTGTTCCGGCTCCGACGGCAAGGGGTGTTGTGATAGTATCAAGGAGGTTCTCCTTATCCATATTAACTTTTCAACAAAATTGCGAAATTCCGGCTGAAATATCAGGCACTTTTTCTTTTAATTCCTGACTCAATCAGGTTTTCATAAAGATTCAGGATCTCATTTGTGTTTTTTCTGATATTGAAATCCTCCTTTACGTATCTTTTAAGAACTTCTGTCTCCTTCTGGAAAACGACCGGATTATGAAGGTATTCAATAAGCATACCTGTAAGGATGCGGCTGTCGGGGCCATTATGGCCTTTGGCAACAAAATTATTCTCCTGATAGAATTTGTAATTCTTTTCCGTCACAAATCCGCCCATGAACTTCTGATTGACTGATAATACCGGAATACCTGATGAGAGAGCATTAATTGCAGCTCTTCCGACTCCAAGTAATAATCCTGACTTCTGTATAAGCGGTTTTATCTCAGGAACAAAACCGTGAACAATACACACATTCCTGAGCATTTTCAGATTCAGCGCCAATGCTTCTTTTCTTATGCCCTCCATTGACTTACCGTCTCCAACAATATTAAAAGTGACTTCCGGATAATCCTTTAAAATAACCGGAAGTACCTCCTTTATTATGAGAGAAATTACTTCAGCGTGCCTGGAGTCGATCCTGCTGATGTAAACCATCGAGAAATAATCCCTTGATAAATTGGATTCGGTCATTTCCACTCCATTTTGAATGAATGCAGATTTCTGCATTATTTTTCTTAACGACCCGTTTGGATAGAGGTGCCTTTTGCTGACGAAAATGATCCTGTCAGCCCATTTTTCAGATATGAGTGGACGCAGATCAAGGCGGGGCTGCCCATGAACAGTAACCACAACCGGAATCCGCATAATCTTTCCGGCTACAACTGCCAGTAAGATCGATAACCTTTTATGTGCATGAATGACGTTTATTTTATTCCTGGCCAGAAAAAAGCAGAGATAAATAATATGAAAGGGTGCAAATATATCTCTCATTTTAAGCCTGATGAACTTAACACCATGGTTAAGTCTCCGAACCTGCTCCCCTTTTGAGGATATAACAAAAACTTCATTCCCAAGCTCATTCATTGCATTAGCCAGGTCTCTTACATGATTTTCAGCACCACCGAAATTAAAGCTGGTTATCAGATGAAGGATCCTCATATGATTGATTATTGAATTAATAACTCAGAATCCCCTTTTTTAGTATATAGACGTATGAATTTGTAAGTTTGTTTTAAGCCTGATTAATTTATCTTTACAATATTAAATGGAGTGATTTTGTGCAATTAATAAACAACCGTTTCATAATCATATTCAGTTATTCCCTATGTCAAAAAGTAAAAAATATTATCCGTTTGTTTTCGCTGTTGTAATTCTTGTAATTGTGGTTTTAGCTTTAAACATTTTCGTTAAAAACGGGAAGCATGATAAAATAGCCGGAATGGTTTATGTAACTGCGATAGCCGAAACTAATCCGGTTCCACAGAGAGATGATGACGATTCTGCCGACGATCCTGTAATCTGGATACATCCCCGGATACCCGACTCATCACGGATCATCGGAACAGATAAAATGGGAGGACTGGCCGTATACACACTTACCGGAGAAGAACTAAAATATTATCCGCATGGTTTGATGAACAATGCCGACTTACGGTATGGATTCCCGCTTGATAACGCCAGAATTGATATAATGGCAGTCACAAACCGGACAAGCCAGTCTGTGGACCTTTACCGTATAATAAGCGACGGGTCGCTGGAGGTTATCCATAAGAAGAAGCTGATTGCAGAAATGAGCGATGAAATATATGGTCTCTGCATGTATCAAAGCAAACAGTCAGGGAAGTATTTCGTTTTTGCAAATAGCAAGGCCGGAGAAATTGTGCAATGGGAACTCTTTGCTGACAGTGGTCTTATCGACGGGAAGCTGGTCAGAAGACTCAAGTGCTCCACACAGGTGGAAGGTATGACGGCTGACGATGAGAATGGTTTCCTTTTTGTCGGTGAGGAAGATGTTGCTGTCAGAAGATTCAATGCCGAACCTGATATGCCTTCCGGTGATTTTTTTATCCCCGGCAGCAGCGCACAGGAGAATGAGAAAATTGGATTCGACATTGAAGGGCTTGCCGTTTATTCACTTCCCGGTGGTGATGGATATCTGATAGCTTCTTCGCAGGGTAATGATTCCTATGCCATATTTGACAGAAAACCTCCTCACAATTATGTTGGAAGTTTCCAGATTATTGACGGTCCATATTGTGACGGCGCCGAGGGGACTGACGGACTGGATGTTACCTCTTCAATGGCAGGTGATATGTTCCGGCATGGATTCCTGGTTGTGCAGGATGGCTCAAACATTGACAGTAACAAGCCGGCACCGCAAAATTTCAAAATTGTTTCATGGGATTCGATCGCAATCAGATTTCAGCCAACCCTGAGAGTCAAAACAAAAAGCGAATAATTGTTTATCTTTACGGGTTCAATCACTGATTACGACTAAATATATTATTAGCATTCATATTAAAACTTACTGCTATGGAAGAAGAAAAAAGTAATGAAGAGGTAAATCCGGAAAAGGAAAAGGAGAGCTTACTTGATAAAGCCAAAAAACTTGCCGATAAAGCTGATGACTTCATAGATGAAAATGTCGAAAAGCTGAAGAAGAGTAAACCTTTTGAAAAGGTTGCCAGTGCTTTTGATAAAGCCGGTGATTTTGTTGAAGATCAGGTTGAGGACATAAAGAGCGGTGAGACCAGAGAAAAACTGAAGAATCTGGCAGATAAGGCTGAAGATAAAGCTGAGGAAACCTTATTAAAAGCAAAGGAATTTGGTAAAAAGGTCGCAGGCAAAGTGGCCGATAAGCTCGATGATCTTGCTGATAACATCAGGGAAAAATCAGGAAAAGAGGACGAACCTGAAAATCCTGAAGCCTGATTATACTCTGATACACCGAAATAATAAAACAGGACAGGTACACTCAGTAGCCTGTCCTGTTTATTTTATCGATCCGGAGTATTTATTTCTCCTGGGGCGGAATAACCAGAACCTGTCCGGGATAAATCAGGTTTGGATCCTTAAGCATAGGTTTGTTTGCCTCAAAAATTACATTGTATTTATTGGCGTTCCCGTAAACCTCTTTTGCGATCTTGGAGAGATAGTCACCTTTTTTTACGGTATAGAACTGTTTTTCGGGAGGTGGCGGAGCAACAACCGGCGGTTGTACGACAGTTAGTCTGTCCTCAACCGAGGATATTCCATCAACATTGCCGGCAGTTACAATTACCTTGTTTTTGTTATCCATAGTGTCAATGGTGCCTGTCAGTGTTACTTTTTCATTATCCACACTCACCTGGATGTTACTTGTGTTAAAACCGAACTTTTTAATATGAGCTGCAATTAATGCAGCTTTTTCCTGTTCTCTTTTTTCTTCCGATTTGAATATCTTTTCTCCGGCATTCTTTATAAATGAAATTAGTCCCATAATAGATTAATTTACCTGGTTAATACTTTAAATCGATCAGTTTAAGACTTCAAAAGAGATCTTTGCTGTGACACGGTATTCCGAGATCTTGTTTTTATTAACAACTACGCTCATGTCCTGAATGTAAACCGAGCGTATTTCTTTTACAGTCTTTCCTGCAATTTTGACAGCGATTGCGGTTGCATCTTCCCAGCCTTTGGTCGATGATGCCATGATTTCAATTACCTTTAATACAGCCATGATTTGATAATTTTAAGTTAATTAAATTAGACATTTCTAATGATATTTATAGTATTTTTGTCCTGTCCGAAAGAATTTGTAATTTACTATAAAAACTTGAAACATAAAAGTAAACCGGGATTAAAACCATTTTTTTTTATTCGGTAGTATCAGAAACAATTTTTCTCAAAATTTTGGTTATATTTAATATAAGTTAAACAAATCAGTCATGAAAAAGGTTAAAATCATTACAATCATTTTCCTGTGTGCAACAATAATTTTTTCAGGTTGCGCTTCAATGAAAAAATCAACAAAAGGAGCTGCAATTGGGACTGCTGCCGGTGGAGCTATGGGTGCTATAATTGGTAAAGCAACAGGTAATACCGCCCTCGGAGCTGTTATCGGGGCGGCAGTCGGAGGTACCGCCGGAGCCATAATCGGCAACCAGATGGACAAACAGGCCGAGGAAATTAAAAATACCGTTCCTGATGCCAAGGTTGAACGGGTTGGTGAAGGAATCGTTGTGGAATTCAGCAGCAATGTTCTGTTTGCATTTGACAAATCGGATCTGTCGGACGCATCCAAAGTCAATCTTGACAAACTTGTTACCGTTCTGAACAGTTATCCTGACACTAATATTGAACTGCAGGGGCATACTGACAGCAAGGGATCAGAAGCATACAACAAGACATTGTCCGAAAAAAGGGCAACAACTGTATCCGGTTATCTTGGGACTAAAGGTATAACTGCCAGCCGTGTTACCGTCAAAGGTTTCGGGGAAACATTACCGAAATATGATAATGAAACTGAAGATGGCAGGGCTCAAAACCGCAGAGTCGAATTCCTTATCACAGCAAATGAAAAAATGGTTGCTGAAGCTGAAGAAGCAGCCAGATAATATTTTTATAATAATTATTCATCTAAAAAATTTTAATAATAAAAACAAAACTGTTCTCAATACTGTGGATCCTTCTCACCTGTCTGTTTGTTGGCTGTACTTTTAACAGGCAGATTATCCTTGAATCTCCTGACAGAAATATAAAATTTATTGTCAGGGGTGAACCCGGGTACAAAGAACCCGGGTTCACCCTTGAAGCAGGTGAAAAGAAGATCCTTCTTCCATCGTCGATCCACCTGAATACAAGTTTAAATTTAAAGGAGGGTGACTTCAGGATCATCAGAGTTGAAAATAAATCAGTAACAGAAAAGTGGATAAATAATTTCGGTGAAAAGAAGGAGATCCCGGATAATTATAACCAGGTTAAAATATTCCTGGAGAATAACGGGATCCGGTTCAACCTTATCTGCCGTGCATACAATGAAGGCGTAGCCTTTTCGTACGAATTTCCCGAACAGAAAGGACTTGATTCACTGATAATTACCGATGAAAAGATAGTTTTCAGGTTCGCGGAGGATTTTCCGGCCTGGTCGGCAGTAAGGGCACAGGCCCAGTACTCACAGGTTCCCCTCTCACGCATTGAAAAAGGCTGTGAAAGACCTCTTGTTATCGGGATCGACAGCACTCACACCATTGCACTTGCTGAAGCCAGGCTGGTTGATTATGCAAGAATGAAATTTGAACCTGACTCGTCTGGGGGAATCGCTATCAGGACACGGCTCGCCGGTGATGTTCGCAAATCAGTACCATTTCAATCACCCTGGAGAGTCATTATGATTGGAAAGGATCCGGGTGATCTGCTTGAGAAAAATTACCTGTTACTCAACCTCAACGATCCCGCTGAAATTCAGGATATCTCATGGATCACCCCGGGGAAGGTGCTTCGCGAGGTTTCGCTCTCAACAGCGGGAGGTAAAGCAGCTGTCGACTTTGTTTCGGCACACAGGATGCAGTATGTTGAATATGATGCCGGCTGGTATGGTCCGGAAAACAGCAATGAATCAGATCCGGTTAATCCGGTTCTTGATCCTGCCCGTTCCAGGGGGCCTCTTGATCTGCAGGAAGTAATAAAGTATGCAAAATCAAAAAACATCAGAGTTCTTCTTTACGTTAACCGCCGTGCGCTTGAAAGGAAGCTGGATGAGATACTGCCTGTATTCCGGGACTGGGACGTCGCAGGAATAAAATTCGGTTTTGTACAGGTCGGCACCCAGCAGGTTACGGGCTGGATGCATGCGGCAATAAAGAAAGCCGCAGATTTCCGGATGGTGGTTGATGTCCATGATGAATACCGGCCGACAGGCTTTTCCCGGACATATCCGAATTTTCTTACACAGGAAGGCATCAGGGGAGATGAAGAGAGCCCGGACAACCATCATACGCTGATAACAATGTTCACCCGTATGCTCGCAGGGGCAGGAGATAATACAATCTGTTATTACGATAACAGGGTTGATGCCAAAATGGGTTCCCATGCTTCACAGCTTGCCAAAGCTGTCTGCCTCTTCAGCCCTCTGCAGTTCGTTTACTGGTACGACAGGCCGGTCCCGTCACCTGACAGGAAAGCTGAATTATGGGGAAGACCAAACTATCTGGGAGATGAACCCGAACTTGAATTCTTCGATAATGTACCAACAGTATGGGATGAGACAAGAGTATTGTATGGTAAAATCGGGGAATACGGGGTCATTGCCAGAAAAAAAGGAGATGAATGGTTTATCGGGGGAATTAACGGAAACCAGGCAAGGACTCTGAACATAAATTTCACTTTCCTGGATCCCGGCAGGAAGTACCGCGTTTCCATTTATTCTGATGATCCGTCAGTTAATACACGGACTCATGTCAGGATCGACAGGAAGGAGATTGACAGGAATTTGGTATATCCCGCTTATCTTAAGGCAAATAACGGGATTGCGATGCATATCGTGCCCGTAAATTGATCCTGTATTCTACAATGATGCTTTTATCAGTTTAAGGTTTGTTTCCAGGCCGTCCAGGTAAATAAGTACCCAGGTAAGCTGGGTTGCTGATACACGCCTGATTGTCCAGTTCGGTTCCATACCAATTCCTTCGGTCTGTCCAAGTATTGCAGGCAGCGCTTTGGCGATCGCTTCATAGCTTTTATTTTGTTCCATATAAGCAAGAAGCTCTTTAAAGGCATTCTGAAGCCTGTCCCCCGGTTCCGACTCTCCGCTTTTCCATAGAGCAGCCATCGGGGTGTTCGGGCTATCGGGATGAAATATATTATCAGGTTCAGCTTCCCATCGCTGTTTGGAAGTACCGTCTTCTTTCAGGATCAGATTCTGATATTCATTAACTATCTTCAGAACTTTATCTATCTGCAGAGAGACCTGTGATTTTGAGTCTCCGGACGGAAGCTGGTTCAGAAACATTTCTGCTTTATTGAAAGTGCGTGACAGATTGTAGCTATCATGAATTCTTTCCCTTGATACATTTAAAGCTAGCAGGCCACTGAAAACTGAGTTTACAGCAAGGAGCAAGAGTACAAAAACCGTATTATAAATGTTAAAATTCTTATTCCTCGATGTGACAATAAAGAAAACAGGAAGGAATACAACATAAGGAAATATAAGTGCAACTGACAGAAGAGGTCCGGCATAAGGCCAGTGCATGATCTTGAACAGCATGCCGGTAAATATAACAAAGCCTGTCACACCTGTAACTATATATAAAGGCTTGTTCAGCTTGTTTTCATCTCCTCTGTAACTATCAATTAAAGCCAGAGGAAGAAAGACCAGGATAAATGTGATCATACCTGCAGTCAACATGAAACCTGCAGCTGGCCAGTGATTGACTTTGAAGATTGTTCCCATTAAGATTACCATGGCGGTAATCACTCCCAATATATAGATCTTTTGTTTCATCATAATATTATTTTGATTTTAATGGTATGATGGAACCCACATGTTGATAAAGTTATATATATAAGTGTTTGTGTTAGTATAACATGTGGGTTTCATCTTCTTGATTTTAAAATGGTTATCAGCGACTTGCAATTGACCTGATCACATCTGCCTCAACAGCAAGAACGCAAGTCTTCAGAAATTCAAGAGAGTGCAGTCCGGACATCAATGTTGTTGGTCTGTCCGGTACTCCTGATGGCAAATAGTTTGCAGTCGCAAGAACGCCGGCAAACTTTTTAAGATCCTCTCCCTGAGAAAGACCTGTCAGATAATCGATGTAGTCATTTACAGTAGCATCAAGGTTTTTACGTATTGTGCATTCAGGCATCAGGAAGTCATTGACAGGAGCCGGATGGAAAGGGTTTGAAAGAAGTCTGTACTGAATTTCCACTCCGGTCTCAGTTTGTTTTATCTTATCAGCGCTGACAGCGGGTTCCCCGGGCTTACCCTCTGATTCCTGAATCATCTTTATCTGAACACCACTGATATAATTGAGAATTTCATTTGTTCTGGATTGCAGTTGTTCAATTTGTGGGAAGCCGGCTGAATCATGATACCGGGTCACCATGGAAGTGTTATTCCGGTACAAATAATTATACATCGCCTGTTCCTGTACCTGGTTAGGGTAAAAGCCATTTTCGTATGAACGTTGAAGGTTAAGAGTGACCAGGGCTCCGGGCACCATAATTAATAATATACCTATTATTATAAAAAGGAATTTGGCACTTATATGGTTTTCTTCTTTCCAGGTAAACCATGTATACCAGGGAAAAGCAAGAAAACATAAAAGGATTACACCAAGAACCATAAAAGCACCTGCCAGCGGCCAATGCTGAATTTTGAATAACATTCCCGCCACATAAAAGATTCCTCCTGCCGCACCAAGAATATAGATTGGCCTCTTGGCTTTGTTTTCCTGATCCTGGATCCTGCTGATAAGCAGGGCGGGGATAAAGAATATAATTCCTGAAATTGCTGCCAGGGTTAAAATTAAACCTGCCCCGGGCCAGTGTTGTATTTTGAATAAAGTCCCGAGGATAAAAAAGCCTCCTGCAAGGAATGCCGAGATGAACAGAAGGAGTCTCTTTCTGTTGTGAGTCTCTTTCCAGAGTACTCCCAGGACCGAAGGCATGAATACTAATGCCAGGGTTACAGCCCCAAGGGTCGTCATGATTCCGGCAAGGGGCCAATGCTGGATCTTGAATAATGCGCCAAAGCCAAGCAACACTGTGCCTGCAATGCCAGAAATTTTCATAGTGTTTTTCATTTGTCTGTATTTTTTATCAACTGCATAAAGTGTCTCTTCCTGTATTTCCTTTAGCCTGCGTTTACCCATTTTTTGTTTTACCCTTCGATATGCTTCACTAAAGTCCAGCCCTGCCTGCATTTCATATTCCACATCGCAACAGACATGATCTATCAGATCTTCAGGCAGATGTGAAAAAGTTATCTCCTGCTTTTCGATGTCGCGGCTGATCTGGTTAATATTCTGAAGACTCAGTTCAGGCATGGCTCAAGCCTGGTTTGGGTTCAATAATCAGCTGTAGTGATTCAATGAATTCAGTCAATTCTTTGATTTTTTCAGCTACAACAGAATGCCCCTTGCGTGTGAGATGATAATAAATCCTGATACGGTTATTGAAATTTTCTGATTCCGTACGGAGTACTCCCTCACTCTCAAGTTTATGAAGAACAGGATATAACGCACCATAAGAAAGCATTATCTTTCCGGCTGTGAGCTCTTCCACTTTGCGGGTTATCTCATAACCATACATCCGGCCATTCTCTTCCAATAGTTTCAGTACTATTGTCTTTAATGATCCTTTCAACAGATCGGTTGATATCATACTTTTTATATATTTAAGTTACTTATATGTTGCAAATATATAATATAATATTAATATAATATTCTATTTTAACAATATTTTTTTATGAAAACTTTTTTTTATTATTTTTATGAAAACGAAAATATGAAACCTGAAATCATCATCCACAACTCGATCAGCCTCGATGGATCACTTACCGGCTTTATGCCTGATATGTCCCTTCACTATAAAATCGCGGGTGATTACAAGCCTCATGCTCATCTGATGAACGCTCCACACAAGTCGAAGATTTGAGTACTGCAGAGACGTAATCCTTCTCGTTTCAGAGAAAACTCCGGTTGATTATATTGAGCACCTGAAGGAAAGAAATTATAGATTTATTGTTTCAGGAAAGGAAAAGGTTGACCTCATCAAAGTCTTTGACCGACTCATGGAAGATTTCGGCATCTCCAGAATAATGACAGATACCGGCCGCATCCTTGGAAATATTCTTTTAAACCTCGGGGTTGTAAATGAACTGAGCCTTCTGATTCACCCCCTGGTCATAGGAGAGAAATGTTATTCTATGTTTTCAGATGTACAAGGGAATAAATCCTTCATGCTTTTAAAGTCTGAGCAGTTTGAAAACGGATGTATATGGGCAGTTTACAGGATTGAATCATCAAAAAATATCTAGTACCCGGCATCCGGCACCTAAGTAAATCAAATAGCCGCACTAAATGTATCTCCCTGCTGTAAATCACCGGTCTGGTAACCTCTTTTAAACCATTCTTTGCGCTGCGCGGCTGAGCCATGGGTAAATGAATCCGGATAAACGCGTCCCTGGTACTTCCTCTGCAGAACATCATCACCGACAGATGCGGCAGCATTCATGGCTTCTTCAATATCACCTGTTTCAAGTGGCTGATCAGGCAGCGATTCTTCATAATGTGCCCACATACCTGCAAGAAAATCAGCCTGCAATTCCAGTCTTACCAGAAGCTGGTTGGCACTTGTTTCACTGAGTCGGGACCTCTGTGAATTCACCTCATCAAGTACTCCCAGCTGTTTCTGAACATGGTGGCCAATTTCGTGTGCAATAACATAGGCAATTGCAAAATCGCCGTAAGCCCCGAATTTGGTCTTAAGCTCATCGCAAAAACTCAAATCAATATATACCTTTTCATCACCCGGACAATAGAAAGGTCCGCTCGACGCAGTCGCATAGCCGCAGGCCGACTCGACCTGGCCACTGTAAAGAACAAGCGTCGGCTGTCTGTACGTGGAACCTGATTCCTGAAATACTTTACCCCAGATAGTTTCAGTGTCTTTCAGAACAACCGAAACAAACTGGGCCATCTCCTGCTCTTCAGCTGAAAAAGTTGTTGAACCTGCTTCAACCGGAGTATTCTGCATTGTGTCGATAACGGTTGTGGGGTCGCCGCCGAGTAAGAGGACTATAAGCGCGATAACAGCTGTGCCTATACCTCCGCCAATGGCCATCTTGCCTTTGCTCATGCCTCTGCGGTCCTCGACATTGTCACTGCCTTGTCTGCCTTGCCATTTCATTACAATATCTGAATTAGATTGGTATATTAATTCCGGACTACAAAATTATTCTATTTTCCCGATACAATCAACTTTTTATCTGACGATATGTTATATATTAAAACATATCTAATGCATTATTGTTTCAGGTTGAATTACCTTTGCACCATCTAATCAGCTAAAGAATCAATGCCTGACAAAATTCAGATACTGAAGACTTACCCTGTCACAGGAATGTCATGTGCATCCTGTGCAGCCAGGACAGAAACTTTTGTTAAAAAATTGGCAGGTGTTAAAAATGCATCCGTGAATTTTGCTGACACTTCCATCAGGGTAGAATTTTTTCCTGATGAGATCACTCCTTCCGAGATGAAGAAGGCTGTCCAGGCTATTGGTTATGACATAATAATCGACGAGGAAAACAGCCAGGAGCTGAAGGATGAAGCCCAGCAGGTTCACTTTAAAAAATCAAGGATAAATACGATCGGAGCGGCTGCATTGAGTATACCTCTGGTTATAATTGCGATGCTCTTCCATGATATCCCGTATGCCAATTATTTAATGCTTTTCCTGGCCACACCGGTTGTATTCTGGTTTGGAAGGCAGTTCCCGTCCGGAGCCATTAAACAATTGAGGCATGGCTCCGCAAATATGGATACACTGGTCGCGCTGAGTACCGGAATCGCATATATCTACAGTGTAATCGTTACTTTCTTCCCTCAGTTGTTTCAGAAAGAAGGGATCGAAAGTCATGTATATTTTGAAGCTTCCGCGGTGATCATCACATTTATCCTCCTTGGAAAAATGCTTGAGGAGAAGGCAAAATCAAATACATCTTCGGCATTGAAAAAGCTTATCGGCCTGCAGGTAAAAACTGTTATTGCAGTTATGCCTGATGGCGCCCAGAAGGAGATCCCTGTCAGCGATGTGATACCCGGAAATACTTTGCTTGTTAAGCCCGGTCATAAGATACCGGTTGACGGAACAGTAACCTTTGGAAGCTCTTTTGTTGATGAAAGTATGATAAGCGGGGAACCTCTGGCGGTTGAAAAAACTGTTCAGTATAAGGTCTTTGCAGGAACTATCAACCAGAAGGGAACATTTCAGTTCAGGGCCGATAAGGTGGGAAGCGA
>Ga0105107_10001255_pt1 | contig 16439 bp, 12 predicted proteins | sample PPLLaktember2015_6_FD_79335 | JGI IMG/M metagenome (GOLD analysis project Ga0105107, IMG submission 79335) | Freshwater sediment microbial communities from Prairie Pothole Lake near Jamestown, North Dakota, USA - PPLs Lake P8 Core (1) Depth... | ecosystem: Environmental > Aquatic > Freshwater >...
AGATGGCGCTGAAGGCCCGGGCGAATCCGGTGGCGATCGAGTTCAGGATGCCCTTGCCCAGCTCCTTTTCCTCTTTGATCCGCTCGAAGATGAGGACATTGGCGTCCACCGCCATCCCGACAGACAGGATGATGCCCGCGATTCCGGGTAGAGTCAGGGCCGCCCGGAAGTAGGCGAGGGCGCCGAAAAGGATGACGATGTTGAGGATGAGGGCGACGATCGCATTTATGCCCGACATCCGGTAATAGATGATCATGAAAACCATGACCGAGATGACGGCCACGAGGAAGGAGAAGAGGCCCTGACGCACGGAGTCCGCTCCGAGCGACGGCCCGATCGTCCGTTCCTCGAGATACCGGATGCCCGCGGGGAGCGACCCGGCTTTGAGCACGACGACCAGGTCCTCGGCTTCTTCGGCGGTAAAACGGCCGCGGATGATGCCGCCGGTGGCGGCCGGGATGACGGACTCCACACGGGGAGCCGAAATGACTCTGTTATCCAGGACGATGGCGATCTGCTTGCCGATGTTCTCTCCGGTGGCTTTTTCGAAACGACGGCCGCCTTCCGGGGCGAGGGAGAATGAGACGGCAGGGGAATTCCACTCGTCGACCGACCGGCGGACGGTCCGGAGGTCTTTGCCCGATACCGTGGCCACCCGGTCAAGCAGATAGAAGCCCGGCTCCCGGTTGGGATCGCCCTTGACGACTTGGGCGTCCTCAGGGGCCGTTCCTCCGGTGGAGGCGAGCAAAGTCGCCTCATCCGGTGCCGGCCCGGCCCGCACGAGCTTCCATTCCAAGATCGCGGTGGTCTTTATGATGCTCTTAACCCGATCCGGGTCTTCGATCCCGGGCAGCTCGACGACGATCCGGTCGCCCGCCATACCCTGCCGCTGGATCATGGGCTCGCTCACGCCCATTACGTCAACCCGGTTGCGGATCGTCTCCAGGGCCTGGGTGACGGCCTGCTCTTTGAGATAGCGCACCGTCGGGTCCTTCAGTTGAAGGCTGATTGTATCACCGAGGAAGCTGTAGTCCCATTCCTGGAAGCTCTCGTCCAGGACGCCCTTGAGGCCCGCTTCCTGGTCAAGGCCGAGGCCCTGGATCGTGAATTTCCCGGCATCGCCTTTGACCATCGTTTTGAAGGTGATGTTCTTCTTTTTGAGCTGCTCCTGGAGACGGGCGATCTCCTGGTCGGTTTCGATGGTGACGGCGTCGTCTGTCATCACCTGAAGGACGAGATGGATCCCTCCCTTCAGGTCGAGGCCGAGCTTGATCTTGTCTTTCGGGGGGAAAAAGAGAAAGATCGACAGAGCCGTCACGCCGAGCGTCAGGATCAATTTCCACTGCAATCCCTTTTTCATCGCGAGCTCTTATCCTGTGATTTTGAGAAGGCCTTGCATCCGCGGGTTCCGGGGTCTAGGCGGATTCGCTTTTTTGCTGTCCCTGTCCAAGGATGACGGCCACGGCGCTCTTGGTGATATCGATCTTCGTGTTGGCCGCGATCTTGAGCTCGATCCGGTCCGGGTACACGCCCATCACGGTCCCGTGGATGCCTCCGGAGGTGATAATGCGGTCCCCCGGCTTCAGCTGTTCGACCATCATCTGGTGCTTCTTCTGGCGTTTGCGCTGGGGCATAACGATCAAAAGATAGAAGATGACGAAGACGAGCAGAAAGGGGAGGAGGGCGGTGAACATGCCGACGCCGCTCTGTGGCCGGGCCTGCTGGGCGGCCTGGGATGACATCAAAAAACCTGCCATGATCATGGTTCGCTTTCCTTCATTTGGTTTAAGAGTTGGCGCTTAAACTCTCGATAGAAATTGAGTGCTATAGATTGCCTAATTTTACGGAAGATGTCAAGATAAAAGAAAAGATTGTGGATGGTGTTGAGCACGGCCGAAGACACCTCTTCCCGCTCGTAGAGATGGCGGAGATAGGCCCGGGAAAAATGGCGGCAGGTGTAGCAGCCGCAGTCCGGGTCGATAGGCCGCCGGTCCCGGGCATACTTCTGGTTCTTGATGATGATCTTTCCCCGGCTTGAGAAGAGAGTGCCGTTGCGGGCGTTGCGGGTCGGCAGGACGCAGTCGAAGAGGTCGATGCCCCTGTCGATGGCTTCGAGGATATCCTCGATGTATCCCATCCCCATAAGATAGCGGGGCTTGTCCTTGGGGACGAGCTTGTCGGCCTTCTCCAGCGTCGCCATGAGCTCGGCCTTGGGCTCTCCGATCCCCAGCCCGCCGAGCGCGTAGCCGTCGAACCCGATGGCCAGGAGGTCTTCGAAGCTCTGCTCCCTCAGATCCCAGAAAACGCTCCCCTGGCTGATCCCCCAGAGCTGCTGCCTCGCCGGCTTTTCCTGGAAGCGGTCTTTGGACCGGCGCGCCCAGAGGGTCGTCAATTTGACGGCCTCCTTCATCCTCGCCTTGGTCGAAGGGAACGGCAAAAAATAGTCAAGGGCCATCATGATGTCGGTCCCCAGACTCCGCTGGATGTCGACGACATCCTCGGGCCGGAGAAAGATCTTGGTGCCGTCGAGATGGGATGAAAACCGGACTCCTTCGGGTGTGACTTTGACGAGAGGGGACAGACTGTAGATCTGGAAGCCGCCGCTGTCTGAGAGGATCGGCTTCGGCCAGGAGATGAAATCATGAACCCCGCCGAACTCATTGATAACCTCCAGGCCCGGCCTCAGGTACAGGTGGTAGGCGTTAACCAGGATGAGTTGGGCCCCGAGTTTTTCTGTCTGTTCGTGGAGCAGGGCCTTGACTGTCCCCTGGCGGGCGACAGGGGCGAAGGCCGGGGTCTCTATGTCACCGTGAGGGGTCCTGATCTTGCCGGTCCGCGCGGCCGTGGAGGGATCTTGGGCGGCGACGGCGAAGGTCTTTCTCATGCGGTGAACCGGAAATAGATGACATCGCCGTCCTGGACCGGGTATTCCTTGCCCTCCAGGCGGATAGCCCCCTTTTCCTTGGCGGCCTGGAGGGAGCCGAGTTCTAGAAGCTTATTCCAGGAGATGACTTCAGCCCGGATGAAGCCACGCTCGATATCGGTGTGGATGGCCCCGGCAGCCTGACCGGCCGGGGCATCCCGGGGGACCATCCAGGCCCTGGTCTCGTTCTTGCCGATGGTGAAAAAAGAGATCATCCCGAGAACGCCTGGGAGCTCGCGGAAGAACCGCTCCCGGCTCAGCTCCCTGAAGCCATACTCGGCCTGAAAAGTGGCTTTTTCTTCTTCCGGAAGCTCGGCGATCTCCGCTTCGATCCGGCCGCAGAAAGCCAGCACAGGCGACCCCGTCGTCTTTCCGGAGAGGATCTTCTCCGGGGTTTCGAGGAGAGGGATGTCCTGCTCGTCGCAGTTGATCATGTGGACGAGGGGCTTCAGACTGAGGAAGGCGAAGCTGCGGACAGCCTTTTCCTCGGCGGGCGGAAGGCTCAAGTCGCGGAGAGGCTTTCCTTGTTCGAGTCCGGTCCGGACGGTGTTAAGCAGCGCCCTTTCTTTTTCTCCTTCCGGGTCCTTCGCTTTCTTGAGGTCCTTATCCAGCTTTTCCAGGCGCGCGGAGGCCGAGATCAGGTCGGTGAGCATGAGTTCTTCTTCCATATAATGAATATCATCCTGGGGCCGGATTATTCCCTTGGGATGGGGGATCCGGGGATCCCTGAACCCGCGCACGACATGAATGAGGCCGTCAGCCTTGCGGAGGGCGCTGAGATAGAGGCTGTTCTTGACCTCTCCGTAGGATTCCCCGGCCAGGTCGATGAGCTCGAACGACGCGGCGATTTTCTTCTTGTCCGGGGAAAGGGCGGCGATCCGGTCGAGCCGGGTGTCGGGGATGGAACATGTCCTCTGGTTGGGCTCGCGCTTTCCGTCCTCATAAGCATGGACCTCAATCCTGGCGCCCGAGATCAGGTTGAACAGGGTTGTCTTCCCCGTTTTGGGATAGCCGAACAGGGTCAGATTCACGAGCTTAGTTAACCCCGTTTTTTCTTTGAAGTCAAACCCTTGAGGAAATCACAGATTTCCGTTATAGTAGAGCATCACTCGAAGGGTTTTTATGGCCAAACAAAAGAAGCCGCGAGAGAAAAGCCTGGTCAGGGAGTACTTTGAGCTGATCGCCGAGACCGCGGTTTTCGTCTTCTTTGTCATGACTTTTGTCGTCCAAGCGTTCCAGATCCCGACCGGGTCCATGGAGCCGACGCTCCTCGTCGGGGATTTCCTCCTCGTGAACAAGCTCGTCTATTCCAGTCCCTCGACTGCCCTCGATAAGCTGCTCCTGCCGCGCCGGGGTATCCGCCGTCATGACATCGTGGTCTTTAAATACCCCAAGGAGCTGACCAAGGATTATGTCAAGCGCGTCGTCGCCCTTGAAGGCGAAAAGCTCGAGATCAAGAATAAACAGGTCTACATCAACGAGCAGCCGATCGCGGAGAGCTACAAGGTCCACAACGACAGCCGGGTTTTCACCAAGGACGGGTACTACCACTATGATGACGCCATCCGGGACAACTTTGGACCGATCGTGGTACCGCCTGGTCAGCTCTTTGTCATGGGTGACAACCGCGATAACAGTGAGGACAGCCGCTACTGGGGCTTCCTGCCGCTGGACAACATAAAGGGAAGGCCTTGGGTGATCTATTTTTCCTACCGGGCCGAGCGCGATGCCTTCACCAAGACCAGCGTCGGCGAGCGGGTCAAGAAGTTCGCCAGTTTTCTTCCCAAGGCCCGCTGGGGCCGCATGCTCCGGGTCATCCACTGATCTGGGGGGAGACCGGTCCTTGCCGGTCCGTCCGACCGTCATGAGGGGGGCTTGATAAGGAATTCCTCATAAGAGGAAATATAAATGATGGGATTCTCAGCGTTGAAATCGTCGTTGAACACTAAGCTCCGTACGATCCCGTCCATATCCCGGCCGACGGGAAGGCCGAGAAAGTAGAGCAACGTCGGGGTGATATCAACGATCCTGATAGGCTCTTCATGCCTGGCCCTGCGGACCCCCTTGCCGTAGAAAAGGGCCACACCCTCGGGGGCGAGCTCGTGATAGGCCGAGACGTCCAGGTCGCCGAGCAGCCGCTCGACAAATCTCTTCCAGAGCGGCAGGGGTTCCACGCCGAAAGCCGAATAGACGACCAGGATCTCGTCCTCCTTCAGCCCGGTCAGGAACTTCCCGATGAGCCCGTCATAATACTCATAATAGCGCTCGATCACCGGACCGTAGCGCTCGATCTCCTCCAGGGCGATATCCCCGTACTGCTCGGGAAAGCTGTATTTATAGAAGTAGGCCTGGACGCTGTTGAGTCCGTCGAGCCGGAGGTGGAAGACCTGGGGCTGGCGCTCGTTCCGTGCCGCGCTGGCCGCTTCTTCGACAGCGGAATCGCGGAGAAAAGCACTCCTGGCCACGGTGGAGAGGGAGTCACCCGGAAGGGCGGACTCACCCAGAAGGTCAGCGGCCAGCTTCTCTGCTTTCGGGCTCGGCGCCGTCTCCTCCGCAATCAGGGGCCAGCTTTTATCGAGATAGGAGATGCGGTTGTCTTCGAGGATCCGCCAGAGGTCTTTTGTCCGGACCTGCGGACGGATGGGCGTGATCTCGAGGTAACCGAACCGGCTGAGCTGAGTGAACAGAATGAACCGGGGGACAGATTCCAGTTCTTGGTCCATCTTCCAGAGGCGATAACGGCGACCGGAGAGCAGACGGTGCTTGGCCGGGAGCTTTCCCGTGGAGAACGATGCCTGCAGGCTCGGGGGTTCGGTCGGGGAGAAGCTGACCAGTTTTCCCGAGTTCCCATTGTCCATGAGCCAGGAGAAGTTGGGGAGCTTCCCCGCAGAGATGAGCGGGATGAGGAAGTCGAAGCTCAATCCGTCAAGACCGACGAGGGTGAGCCTTTTTTCGATCTTTTTCCCGAGGAGGGGCGTACTGCCCGACGGCTGCCGGACCAGGGGAAAATGGGTCCTCTGGACCAGGACCAGGGTTAGGCCATAGAACAAGAGCAAAAAATAGGCCCAGAAATACAGAGCTTTCCGCGAGCTCCGGAACCCGAAGAAACAGAGGATCCCCAGGAGCGCGAGCAGGAGGAGAAAGACCATTTGATTGGCGATCCGGGCCCTGATCTCGGGGCTGAAGAAAGATGAGAAATAGCGCTCGTTCATCCGGAAAATCGCCAGGAAGAAGATGATGAGCAGAGAGAAGCTCAGCGAAATGAAGGACGGCGAGACGAGGGCGATCCGGTCCCCTCGGCCAAGCAGGAATCGCCAGAAAATGAAGCCGAAGAGGCAGACAATGGCGAGAAGAAGACCATAGATGGGGAAGAGGCTAAAAGTGAGACGGGCCAGGAATTCCGCTCCGGCCGTTTGGTTGATGTTGAGGTCGGCCACCAGAATGGCCAGGAGGAAAGCGAAGAACAGCCCGCTCAACAGGGAATTGAGGAGCACCCGCAGGAATTTCATCGGCCCTAGAAGTAGCACGAAAGGACCCGTTGGTCAATCCGGCCAAATGTTGACCGTCCGCTGGGAATGGCCTAAGATGGAGCGGAATGAAGGATTCGAGCATCGCCCCGCCGGAAGGCCTGGAAGGGACGATCGAGCAGGTCGTCTATTACAACCCGGACAATGGCTACTCGGTCTGCCGGTTCGCCCTCGAGGACGGCAGGCAATTCACCATCATCGGGACATTCCCCCCGCTCTCCCCGGGCGAAGTCCTGCGTGTTTGCGGCCGCTGGGAAATGAATCCGCGCTTCGGCCAGCAGTTCCGGGTGGAGAGCTTCGTTCCCATCCTCCCGTCCTCGGTCAAGGGCATCGAGAAATTCCTCTCCTCCGGGTTGGTCAAGGGCATCGGGCCTGTGCTGGCCCGGCGGATCGTCAAAAAGTTCGGCCAGGATACGATCGAGATCATTTCCGGGCACCCCGACCGGATCCTCGAGGTCGAGGGGGTGGGGGACGTCAAGCTTAAGGAGATCAAGAAATCATGGGCGGAGAACCAGCACATCCGCGGCCTGATCATCTTCCTCCAGGAGCACAACGTCTCAACCTCCATCGCCACCAGAGTCTACCGCCAGTATGGCGAGAAGTCCTTCCAGGTCCTGAAGCGCAATCCCTACCAGCTCTGCCTGGACATATGGGGAATCGGGTTCAAAACGGCCGATCAGATCGCCCTGAAGCTGGGGATGGACCCGGCATCCGCCGACAGGGTCAGGGCTTTTGTCCTCTATCTTCTGGAAAAAGCGGCCGAACAGGGCCACGTTTTTTGTTTTGCGGATGAGGTGGAGGAGAATTGCCGCAAAGAGCTGGAGGTGGAAGCGGACAAAGTCCAGTCTGCTCTGGCCGACCTTTCCCGTGATAAAAGGGTCGTGGTCGAAAAGGCCGGTGAAAGGATTGCCGTCTATCTGCCCCACCTCTATGAGGCTCAGGAAAATGTGGCCCGCTCGCTTCTTGAGCTCGACTCGCAGCCGACTGCGGCCCTCCCGTCGGATACGGAAAAGACGATCTCCGGCGTCGAAAGCGATCTCGGGGTGCGCTTCTCTCCCCGGCAAAGAGAAGCCATCCAGGAGTGTTTCCGGCGAAAGATCTTGGTGATCACCGGCGGTCCGGGGACGGGGAAGACGACGATCATCCGGGCTGTGGTGGCCGTCTTCGACGGCTGGGGCCGGCAGGTCTTGCTGGCAGCGCCCACGGGCCGGGCCGCCAAGCGGCTGGCTGAGGCCACGGGGAAGGAGGCCAAGACCATCCACCGGATCCTGGAGTACAACCCCAAGCAGGGGCGGTTCAAGAGGAACGAGCGCCATCCGCTTCGGGCCGACGCCCTCGTCATCGACGAGTCGTCGATGGTCGACCTGCTGCTGATGAACTCCTTGCTCAAAGCCGCGCCCCCGGGGATGCGCCTCATCATGGTCGGGGACAAGGACCAGCTGCCGTCGGTCGGCCCGGGGAATCTGCTCCATGATATCATCGCCTCAGGCCGGGTCGGGGTCGTGACCTTGGACGAGATCTTCCGTCAGGAACAAGGGAGCCTCATCGTCCAAAATGCCCACCGGGTGAACCAGGGCCTGGGCCTGATCTATCCGCCGCGCGAAGACCGGGACGCCGATTTCTATTTCATCCACCATGAGGACGAGGAAAAGTCCTTTCAGGCCATCATGAACCTTTGCTGTTTCCACATCCCCCAAAAGATGTCCCTGCCGCCCCTCTCTTTGCAGATCCAGGTCATTAGCCCGATGTACAGGGGCAAGTGCGGAGTGGACAACCTCAACGCCGAGCTGCAGGCGCGCCTCAATCCCTGTTCGGACGGGCTCAAGGTAGGGACGAGGGAGTTCCGCGTCCGGGACAAGGTCATGCAGGTCAGGAACAATTATGATAAGGAAGTTTTCAACGGCGATATCGGGCAGATCGTCCACATCGACAAAACAAACTTCCGGCTGGTGGTCGATTTCGACGGCCGTCAGGTCGGTTTCGAAAAGGACGAGTTGAACGACATCACCTCCGCCTACGCCGTTTCCGTGCACAAATCCCAGGGCAGTGAGTACCAGGCGGTGGTCATGCCTCTCATGACGCAGCATTTTATCCTGCTTCAGCGGAACCTCTTCTACACCGCCCTGACCAGGGCGAAGAAGCTCAGCGTCGTCGTCGGCTCCTACAAGGCGCTCTACATCGCTATCAAGAACGACAAGCCGGTCCGCCGCAACGGCGTCCTCATGGAAAAGCTGGTCCAGGGATTTCCCGCGCTGCTGCGCCAGCCTTGATTTTTGGCCATAGGTTTATCTATCATGACGGGAGTGAGGAGGTTCAGGTGAAAAAGCCGATTCCCGTGACTTTGTCTGTATGTCTCTTGATACTGATCGTCTCCCTGCTTGTCGCCGAAACCCTTACCGTCAAGGTCCAATCGACGAGTCTCCGCAGCACCCCGAAGTTCTACTCTTCGGCCGTCCAAACGCTCAGCGCCGGTCAGAAGCTTGAGAAGATCGCGGCCCAGGACGGCTGGATCCAAGTGAAGACGTCCGGAGGTGTCGTCGGATGGGTCCACTCGAGCGCCGTCGAGGTCCCCAAGTTCGACCTCATGGCCTCGAATAAGGGCCTCAAGACGCAGGCCTCGGCCAGCGAAGTCGCCCTGGCCGGGAAAGGCTTCAACAAGCAGGTCGAAGAAAGCTACCGGGCCAAACACAAGGACGTGAGCTTCGCCTGGGTGGACAAAATGCTGCAGATCAAGATCGCGGCCGCCAAGATCGAGCAGTTCATGAAAAAGGGGAAGCTGGGCGAGTTTGGAGGTGGACGATGAGCGGACACAAGAGAATCGTCCTGGTTCCCATCGCTTCTCTGGCTATGCTCTTCCTCGCCTCCTGCGCGGCCGTCCAGAGCGGGGCTGATATCCTGGCCGGCGCGGGCCAGATCTCGGAGAGCGACCGGCAGTCGATCGTCAAGACGAGCCAGGCCGTGAGCGCGACTTTCTCGCAGATCACCGAGGAGCAGGAGTACTATATCGGACGCAGTGTCGCCGCTCTCATTCTTGCTCAATACCCGGCTTATGATAATCCCGCCCTGAATACCTATATCAATATGCTGGGTCAGGTGATGGTATACTCCTCAACCCGGCCGGAGATCTACGCCGGGTATCATTTTCTGGTGCTGGACACCGAAGAGGTCAATGCCCTGTCCGCGCCGGGCGGGTTCATCTTCATCAGCAAGGGCCTGATCCGGCGCTGCAAGAACGAGGAGATGCTCGCCTCGATCCTGGCCCATGAAGTGGGACACGTCTGCTCTAAGCATGGGCTGCAGGCCATCAAGAAATCCCGGCTGGTGGATGCCTTCCGGGTCATCGGGACAGAGGCCGCCCGCCGCTATGGCTCGGAAGAGCTGGCCCAGTTGACGACAGCCTTCGAGGGCGCTCTTGGCGATATCGTCGAGACCCTTGTCGTCCGTGGCTACGACCGCAAATACGAGAATGAGGCGGACGAGCTGGCTGTCAATTTCGACGTGACTGCTGGCTACTCTCCCAAGGGGCTGACGGATTTCCTCCAGACCATGATCGGGGATACGACCACCGCCTCCGCAAAAGGCTGGTTCAAGACCCATCCCTCCGCCGAGCAGAGGATGGAAAAGGTGAAGAGCCGGATCGGCTCCCTTTCCTCTGTCCCGGTGGAAGCCTCGGTCCGCACCAAGAGGTTCGAACAGAGTGTTGCGAAATTGATATAGAGCGGCAGCCGGTCGATCATGCCCAATGGCTCGGAATTGCTTCGACGCAAAAGGCTTGTCCGCGGCCTCTGGGTTGGACTCGGCGCATTTGCTCTTTCGCTTCTTCTCTATGGTCTCAACTTGGTCCGGCCGCTGGAATGGAAGTCCTGGGACGCCAGGTTAAGGCTGATGGCCCGGCCGGAGCGGGCCAGCCAAGATATCGTTATCTTCCTTATCGACCAATACAGCCTCGATTTTTTCGAAGATCAGCAGGGGGTGCCCTGGCCGTGGCCCCGTCAGATTTATTCCGCCGTGATGGATTACCTCAGAGCCGGCGGAGCCAAGGCGGTTTTTTTCGACCTCTTTTTTACCGAGAGCTCCCGGGCCGGCGTCGAAGATGATCATGACATGGCCCGGGCGATGGAGCGCTCGGGGAACGTTTTCCTGGCTCTATCGCTCAGTCAGCAGAAGGAAGAATCTTGGAAGGCTGCTCCAGCCTCGGCGCTGGAGCCTTTTAGCCTGGCCATAACAGACTTGCCCAAGGCTTCGTATCCGTCTGCCCGGTCTGCCGGCTTACCCATTGACGAGTTGATCGGGTCTGCCCGGGGCGCGGGGAACGTCCTTTTCGTTCCCGACGAGGACGGCATTTTCCGCCGCCTGCCGCTGGCCGAATCCTACGAAGGCCTCCTCGTCCCCTCCATTTCCGTTTCCTTGGCGAAATTTGTTACAGAGAGCCAGAAGCTTTCTCAGGTTCCTGTCGATTCCTCGGGTCGGATGATCATCCGCTACCACGGCCCGTCCGGAACCTACAAGAGCATCTCCATCGCCTCCATCATAAACTCCTGGGCTCAGATCGAGGAGGGCAAGGAGCCGCAGGTGCCCCCGTCGGAGTTCTCCGGAAAAACCGTCTTCATCGGCGGGAGCGCTCCGGGGATTCTCGACAACAGGCCGACACCCCTGGGCGGTGTCACCCCGGGTGCGGAAATTCACGCCACGGTCCTGGACAATCTCTTACGAAAGGACTTTGTCAGAGTCCCGGTGCTGGCCGTTTTCCTGGCCTTCCTGCTCATCGTCTCGCTCTTTACCGCGGTCGGGGCATCGGCGCTCAGAAAGATCTGGCAGCTCATCATCCTCTTTGTCTTCTGTCTGGCGCTTCCCTGCGCAGCCGTCTGGCTGGCCTTTCGCTCCGGGTATTGGCTGGACTTTGTCATCCCGGAATTCGCGGTTGTTGCCGGGTTTATCGGGGCCTCACTCCTGAACTACAGCTTCGAGGGAAGGCAGCGCCGCTTCATTAAAAGCGTCTTCCGGCATTATCTGAGCCCGGACGTCATCGAGAGGGTCATCCAAAACCCGGCGCTCCTCCGGCTCGGCGGGGAGAAGCGGGAGATCACCTCGTTTTTCTCCGACGTCGCCGGCTTCACCGCGATCTCTGAATCCCTTACCCCCGAGGACCTGGTCAACCTTCTCAACGAGTATCTCTCCGAGATGACCGACATCATTCTTGCGAGCGGCGGGACTCTGGACAAGTATGAGGGAGACGCGATCATCGCCTTCTGGAACGCGCCCCTCGACCAGCCCGACCATGCGTTGAGGGCCTGCCGGGCCGCCCTGGGCTGCCAGAAGCGCCTCGGCGAGCTTCAGCCCCGTTTCCAGGAAAAATACGGCCGGTCGGTGGCCGTGCGGATCGGGCTGAATTCCGGGGCGGCGGTCGTCGGGAACATGGGTTCGACCCGGCGCTTTGATTACACGGCGATGGGGGATACCATCAACCTGGCGGCCCGTCTGGAAGGCGCCTGCAAACAGTACAAGGTCCCTGTCCTCATCGGAGAGGAGACCTTCCGGCACGTCCAAGGCGAAATCGTGGCCCGCGAGGTCGACATCGTCCGGGTTGTCGGCAAGGCGAAACCCGTCACTGTCTATGAGATCATCGCCGAGAAATCCGGCCTTTCTCCGGCTGATAGTGACCGGCTCAAGGCCTATAACGAGGCCAGGGAGGCGTATAGACGCCGGGATTGGCAGGAGGCCGAGGGTCTTTTCGGCAAGATCGAGGGAGATGCGTTGTCCGCCGTCTATAGAGAACGCTGCCGCGCCCTGACGCAGTCACCCCCGCCCGGGGATTGGGACGGCGTCTTCGACCTCAAGAGCAAGTAGGAGGGAGCCGACATGGAGCTTGAATTCTGGGGCGTCCGGGGGTCGATCCCGGCTTCGGGCCGGGGGGTAGCAAAGTACGGAGGCCACACTCCCTGCGCTTTGCTCAGGTCATCGGCGGGTGGGCTCCTTGTCATCGATGCGGGGACGGGGATCAAGCAGTTGGGCGAGAGGCTGATGACCGGGTCCGGAAAAGCGGCGCTCAAGGTCCACATCCTGATCACCCATTTCCACCTCGATCACATCACCGGCCTCCCGTTTTTTGCACCGCTCTACGCGCCCCAGGCCGCCATCACGTTTTATTCACCTCTCGCGGCCAAGGAGACGGAGAAGCTCCTCGGCGGTCTCCAGGCGGGCCGTTATTTTCCGGTGGCCTTTAAAGAAACGGCCTCCCGGAAAAAATTCCTGAAGGCGGCTGAAGCCGGTTTCTCCGTGGGGAAATTCCGCGTATCCTATTGCCCCCTGAACCACCCCCAGGGGAGTGTCGCTTACCGGATCGAAGAAGGCGGCCGGAGCGTTATCTTCGCCACGGACACCGAGCCCCCTGAGAACGGCATCGATGAACGGCTGGCCGCTTTCATCCACGGGGCAACTTATTTTATTTGTGATGCCACGTTCACTCCTGAAGAGTACCGGATCAGGCAAGGCTGGGGGCACAGCACTTGGCGCGACGGCGTCAACCTGGCCCGTGCGGGAGGAGTGAAGAACTTGGTGCTCTCTCACTTCAACCCGGACCATGATGACGCCCGGATCGCCGGGATGGTTCAGGCGGCCAAGAAGGAATTCCGAAAAACGTATGCCGCCCGCGAAGGGTGGACCGTGAGGGTCGATGATGAATAACAGCGCGTCTGCTCAAAACCTGACTCTGGTCGAGCTCGGAGTCCTTATCGCTGCGATACTTGCGGCCGCAGTGCTCTTTTTTCTCCTTAAGACGGCCTTCATAAGGCTCCGCCGTCCACCAGAAGCGGCCGGAAGCTCCCTTCTTTCCCGGGTGATTGCGCCGCTCATATTCCTGCTCGTCGCCTTGGCCCTCAAGCTGAATTTTTTGGCGAGCGCTTTCGGGTTGGGCGCCCGATTCGATCAATTTGTTGATGCCGCGATCGTCTTTCTGGCTATTCTTTTGGCCATCCGTCTTATAGACGGCTGGCTGCTCTACCGGCATGAGAGAAAGCGCGTCCCGTTCCCCCTCCCCGGCGTCCTTCACGGGTTTATCCTCATAGTGCTGTACCTTATTGTCTTATTCGCCGTGTTCAAGGGGACCCTTGGTGTCAACATCACCCCCTTCCTGGCGACTTCGGCCATCTTCACAGCCATCATAGGCTTAGCCCTCCAGGGCGTTCTAAGCAATGTCCTGGCCGGGATATCGCTGAACCTGACCAAGTCGTTCAGCCGCGGCGATTGGGTCAAGATCGGCCCTCACGAAGGGGTTGTGCAGGACACCAACTGGAGGGAGACTCTGATCCTCGACCGAACCTATAACGTCGTTGTCATCCCCAACAACACCGTGGCTTCGGAGATGATCGTCAACTTCGCCCGTCCCGACCACAAAACGGCGCTGACCATTCCGCTCAAGGTCAGCGCAGGAGCCGCGCCGGCAGTCGTGCTGGACGCCCTGCTCCAGGCCGCGCGCGAGGTGCCTGAAGTCATCGCCGCACCCTCACCTCAAGCGTACATCATCAGCCACGACAACTTCGGCATTACCTATTTGGTTAAATTCTGGGTGACCGATTTTGCCCGCAAAGACCCGATAATGGGGGATGTCGCCCAGCATATCTGGTACAAGTTCAAGCGGGAAAAGGTAGACGTTCCGGTGGCTTTCGGTGAGGGCATAAAGGGAGTGGTCGGGGCCGTCGCCGCCGCGAAAGGGATGGAGGCCGAAACCGGGGAAAAAGAAGAGACGTTCAGGGATTTGCTCCGCTCGAACCTTCTTCGCTATCAAGAGGGCGAGAAAAAAGGCCAGCTTCTGGTCCCGGAGGAGGAGGTCCGACGGCTGGCTGAGACCGTATGCCGCCGCAGATACACCCGGGGAGAGGTCCTTTTCCGCCAAGGGGAAAAAGGGGAGAGCTGTTTCATCGTGGCCGAGGGAGCGCTGAAGGGCGAGATCATTTATGAGGAGAAGGGGAAGCGATTTACCTCGGAGTTTCCGGTCGGTCCCGGCGGAATTTTCGGCGAGATGTCTCTATTCACAGGGCTTCCCCGGACTGCGATGGGCATTATAGAGGAGGAGGCTGAGCTCCTGGAGATAACGGCCGAGAATTTCGGCCTGCTCCTAAGCCGGAACCCCCAGCTGGCCGAAGTCATGGCCGACCTGGTTAGCTCCCGCAACCAGAAGAACGCGGATTTTCTAGGTAAGATCAAGGAACTTTCGGCCAAAGACATCGAGGCCAGCACCAGCCGCCACTCTATTCTGGATCGCCTGAAAAAACTCGTCTCTCTATTCAAGAGATAAATCGCCGTTGGGGCCAACTGGGTTCCCCTTTTGAGCAAAGACGAACACCAATCGAATTCCCCTCTTTAGCAAAGAGGGGTGAGGGGAGATTCTTTAGCGGTTTGAAAAAGAGCGGGGTTTGGGATATATTTTCCGCATCAGGGTGCCCCTGTAGCTCAGTATGGATAGAGCAATGGATTCCTAATCCATGTGTCGCCCGTTCGAGTCGGGCCAGGGGCACTTGATCATCCCAGGTCCAGTTTAACGGCCATAGGGATCGTTAAGGAGGAGAAAGGTTCATGCCCAAAGCGCTGGTTTGTTACTATTCGGTTACTCATAACACGGAGAAGATGGCCGTCCGGATCGCCGATGTCCTCCGGGCGGGAGGCCTCGAGGTCGACCTGAAAAAGGTGGGGGAGGTGGCGGTCGACGATCTCTTGCGCTATGACTGCCTGATCTTCGGGTCCCCGACCTACTACGGGTCGATGGCCTGGCCCATAAAGAAACTGCTCGACGAGAGCGTCAAGTTCCACGGGAAGCTCCGGGGCCGGGTCGGGGGCGCTTTCTCTTCTTCAGCCAACGTCGGCGGCGGCAACGAAACAACCATCCTGGATATCCTGAACGCCCTCCTCATCCACGGCATGGTGGTGCGTGGGGACTATAGGTATGACCATTACGGCCCCGTTTCCATCGGCCGACCTGACAAAAGGGCCCTGACCAGCTGCGAGAGCTACGCCAAGAACGTCGCCGCCCTCGCCAAGAAACTTTTTCCCTAATTGCGCCTGATTCTGCGCAATATAACGTTTGGCATGATTGCTTATAAAATCTCCCCTTACCCCTCTTTGTCAAAGAGGGGAAACTCAAATAGTGCCCTGAACGCCTCCTCTTTGCCAAAGAGGGGAATTTGATCGGTGCCTGAGTATTCACTGAAGAGTGCCGGATCCTGTTGGCTTTTTGAAAAGTTTATGGTAAAAAGGGAGACTCAATCAGCTTCAGTGAGGAGCTACCGATGAAAAAAGTCGTCAAGAAGCAGCTCAAAGGAGACGAATTCGTCAGCACGATGACGAAGATCATGCATTTTTTCCAGACGAGGACCAAAGAGATCCTCATCGGTGTCGCCGCCGTCGTCTTCATCGGCCTCCTCTATTCCGGGGTTCGTTTTCTCCGGGCCCAGCAGATCAAAAAGGAGAGCCGGCTCATCACTCAGCTGCTCGAGCTCAGGTCCACCTCGAATGCCAAGCCCGAGAACCTGGCTGCCCTCGAAAAAGTGGCCGGCAACGGCAAATACGCGCGGCTCGGCCATGTCCTGACGGCGACGTACTGGGTCGAGCAAGGGAACCTGGAGAAAGCCAAGGAGTCATTGGGGAAGATCAAGCCCTCGCCCCAGGATTTTATCTACTTCCAGGCCCAGGACCTTCTTGGCCAAGTGAATGTCATGCAGAAGGACTACGACCAGGCCATCGCCATCTATGCGAAGATCGAGGAAGCCAAGCCGAAGGGTGAGCTTCTGTGGGCATCACGGCGGGCGATGGTCGGGCGGAACCTCGCACATTCCACTGCCCTCAAAATCTCGGTGACTCAGTCAGACCTGGAGGCGATGGTACCACGCAGCGTCAACACCTTCAAGACCTATGGCGGGCTTGGCTTCTTTCACGGCGGGGCGATGCTTCAGGAGCTTATCATCCCCGTCGTACTAGCGCGGTGGCCGGCGAAGGCG
>Ga0105107_10001256_pt1 | contig 16439 bp, 17 predicted proteins | sample PPLLaktember2015_6_FD_79335 | JGI IMG/M metagenome (GOLD analysis project Ga0105107, IMG submission 79335) | Freshwater sediment microbial communities from Prairie Pothole Lake near Jamestown, North Dakota, USA - PPLs Lake P8 Core (1) Depth... | ecosystem: Environmental > Aquatic > Freshwater >...
CTCCGGCTTGAAGAAAGTGACCCAGGATGCGGGAGCGGATATCTTCTCCGGCCACGGCCGCAATGTATACAAGGCGATGGAGATCCCCAAGGGCAAGGCGCTCAAAACGGCGGAGTTCATCAAGGATGTGCTCGAGACCGATGTCCTTATCAACTTTCCCATCCCCAAGCAGCATTTTGCCACCGAGCTGACCCTGGGCCTCAAGAACATGATGGGCGCCCTTTGGGATATGGAGCTTCTTCACAAAATCGACCTTCACCAGTGCATCGCAGACATCAACACCCTGCGGAAGCCCGATCTTGTGGTCGTAGACGCCATCCGCATTCTCACCACCAACGGGCCCAAGGGACCCGGAAAAACCGAAGATCCCAACCAGGTGATGGTTTCCACGGATGTCGTCGCCGTGGATGCCTACGGCGCCTCCCTGTTCAAGAACCCGAAGACCGGAAGCCCTTACAAGCCGGCCGAGGTCCGCTTCATCAAAAACGCCTACGATTTAGGGCTCGGGGAGATCAACTTGTCCAAGGTGCGGATGAAAAAGGTCCAGGGCGCATGAAGCTCTCGTTTCGAAGCCTCCGGGTTTTGGTCCAGACCCTCTCCTTTTTATTCCTTCTTTATCTGATTCTCCAGGCGGCTTTTCCTCTGGAAATCAAGATCCCGGTGGACCTCTATCTCCGCTTATCTCCTTTTATCGGGATCGTCTCCCTGTTTGCTCAAAAGGAGTTCATCCTGCGGATGCTCCCCTCGTTCGGAGTTCTTCTCCTTGTCATCATCTTGGGGAACTTTTTCTGCGGCTGGTTTTGTCCGATGGGGGCGGCCATCGATTTCTTTGACCGGGTTCTTTTTCGGGAGAAGAAGCGAAAAAAGCCCCTGGATGACCAAGCTCTGCGAAGAGCCCGGTACGGGATTTTCGTCTTCGCCTTGGCGGCGGGACTGATGGGGTGGCAGCTGATGTTTCTCCTCGACCCGATCAGCCTGATCACCCGAACCTTGGTGATCGCCGTCCACCCGCCGGCGGTTTATATTTCCAATCATTTGCTTCCCCTCGTCCAAAAATTCTTGCCCGATAACCCGATCATCCTCTCCACCAGCCCTCTGCCGGTTTACAAGGTCAATTTTCTTATTTTTCTCTTCTTTGTAATCATTCTGTCCCTTGGCGTAATTCGGAGAAGGTTCTGGTGCCGCTATCTCTGCCCTTTGGGAACTCTTTTTTCCCTCACCTCCCGTCTCCGCCTCTTCCGGCGGGCGGTGAGCGCGGAATGTACCCGCTGCCTGAAATGCGTCAAAGAATGCCCGGCCGGGGCGATCCCCGAGGAGAAGCCGGAGACGTATCGCCAGCAGGACTGCATAACCTGCCTTCGCTGCACGGCCTGCCCTCCAAAAGCCGTTGCCTTCGGCCTGGAGAGGCCCCGCTGGCAAACCGCCCAGGGGGTTTCTCTTTCGCGCCGGTACCTTGTCGGCTCTATCGGCCTCGGCCTCTTCTCCGCCTTGGCCGTTAAAACGAACCCCCTCCAGACCGGGAGCGGACGGAAGAACAATCGTCTGATTCGCCCCCCCGGAGCCCTGGCGGAAGAGAAATTCGTCTCGGTCTGCACGGGCTGCGGAGAGTGCTTGAAAGTGTGTCCCAACAATGCCCTGCAGGCGACTTTTCTGGAAGCGGGACTGGCGGGTTTTTATACTCCCCGCTTGGTTCCCCGAATCGGTTACTGCGAGGAGCACTGTAATTTCTGCGGTCGGGTGTGTCCCACAGAAGCGATTCGGCCTCTGCCCGTTGAGGAAAAACGCCTTGTCCAGATGGGGGTGGCCCACATTGACAAGACCCGCTGCATTGCTTTCGAGAAAGACAAAATCTGCATGGTGTGCAACGAGCAGTGTTCCTACCACGCCATCATCGGGGACGAGAGGGACGATAAAAAGCGCCCCATCGTCAAAGAAGAGCTCTGCACCGGCTGCGGGATCTGCGAGAACAAATGCCCGGTGGAAGGGGAATCGGCGATCATCGTCTACACCACGGGCGTGCAGAAGAAAGTCACGCCGGAACCTCCCGAAAAGGCATAGGCCTCGACCCGAAGGAGTCGCGAGGACGTCCTGCCCCCACAAAACCCTTGACATAAATCCTCTGGAAGATATTATTTCTAAACAGTTGCCGCCTTCGAGCGGGGAATTAGGCCCCTTGTCTGGAAGCTACAATTGATGGTCTCGTAAGAAGCACAAAAATGAGTCATTGCGAGCGGAGCGAAGCAATCTAATAGTCTCTATCACATTGATTTCATTAGATTACTTCGTCGCTGCGCTCCTCGCACTGACGCGACTCGGAACTTTTTACGAAACCCTCATCCTTTCAAAATCGATCAGGATGGTTTCTTCCCGAAGGAGAAAATCATGAGCGAGTGGAAAAAGACTTCTTGCGTACTTTGTTACGGCAACTGCGGACTGGAGGTCCTCACCGAGGGCAGCCGGATCACCAACGTCCGGGGCGATAAGGAGAATCCCCGCTCGCAAGGATATCTCTGCCGCAAAGGCGCCAACATCGCTTTTTTCCAGAACAATCCAGAACGCCTGAAATATCCGCTAAAACGCGTAGGATCCCGTTTCGAACGAATAACCTGGGACCAGGCCCTCGATGAAATCGCCGCCAAAATCAAGGCCGTAGTTGGAATCCACGGCCCGCGTTCTATAGCCTACATGGGCGGCGGGGGACAGGGCTGCCACTTCGAAGCCGCCTTCGGCCTCCGCTTTCTTCACGGATTAGGATCCAAAAACCATTACAGCCCCCTGGCCCAGGAGCTGAGCGGTTTTTTCTGGGTCAACGGCAAAGCCTTCGGCCGCCAGTATATTCACCCGGTTCCCGATGTTTCCAATTCGGATTTTCTGGTTTTTTGGGGGGCCAATCCCATGGTCAGCCATGACTTGCCCAAAGCGCCCCTCACGTTACGCAATAAGAAAAAGGAGCCGGGAGCCCTGATTGCCGTCGTCGACCCCAGGCTTACGGAAACGGCCAAACTGGCGGATATCCATCTTCGTCTTCGCCCCGGGACTGACACTCTTCTGTATAAGGCCATGATCAAGGTTCTTTTCCAGGAAGGACTGGTGGCTGAAGACTTTGTGAAGGATCGGGTCCATGGCCTGGAAGCCATTCGCGGATGGTTTGACGATGTGGACGTCGAAGCCAACTGCCGGGTCTGCCGTCTCGATGCAGGAGAGGCCCGCAAATTTACCCGGCTCTTCGCCACCCGCAGGACAGCTCTGCGCAGCGACCTCGGCATTCTGATGGGCCGCCACAGCACGCTGAATTCCTACTTGGAGATGATTCTTCTCGCTCTAACGGGAAGGATCGGGGCGCCCGGGGGCAATGTCTTTGGAGGACACCTGATGCCCCTGGGGTCCCATACGCCGGAGGATGATCCCGAGACTTGGAAAACCGTGACCACCCAAATCCCTCAGATCATGGGCGTCTTTCCACCCAACGTTCTTCCCGAGGAAATCGACAGCGATCATCCGCAGCGCATCCGCGCTTTGATCGTCAGCGCCTCCAATCCTCTGCGCTCCTATGCCGATACCACCGCGTATGAAAAGGCTTTTGCCAAACTTGACCTTCTCGTTACCGTCGAAGTGGCGATGACCGAGACGGCAAGGCTTTCCCATTATGTTCTTCCGGCCAAATCCGGGTATGAAAAATGGGATGGGACGTTCTTCCAATGGAATTTCCCGGATTATTACTTCGATATGCGGCGCCCAGTGGTGGAAGCGGAAGGAGAGGCAAAGGAAGAAGCGGAGATTTATATCGGTCTTGCCGAACGTCTGGGAATGGTCCCGGCGTATCCCCAAAAGCTCCGCGACTTGGCCGGCGACCGCAGGAAATACGGCGCGGCCCTCCTGGAATACGTGGGTTCCAACCCGAAATTCGTTTCCTGGCTGCCTTTCATTCTTGCCAAGACGCTGGGGGAAGAACTGAATTCCCGGAATTTATCCGCTCTCTGGGGACTCCTGGCGCGCTTTCCCGCGATGAACTCCCAGGATGTGGCGCGAGCCGGTTACCCGGTTGGGCCTTTCACCGGAGAAGAAATCTTTTCCAAAATCCTGGCCACGCCGGGGGGCGTGAAGATTGGGGTGGCGGACCGGGATAACAATTTTTCCCGCCTGCGAACGCCCGATAAGAAAATTCACGTTCATTTTCCGGAAATGGAATCCTGGGTAAAGGAAGTGCAGCCGAAATCAGAGGAAGCAAACCTTTCCTCCCCGGATTACCCGTTGGTTCTTATGGCGGGAAACCACATGGAGATGGTGGCCAACACCATCATGCGCGACCCGGCCTGGAACGAAGGCCGAAGGGCCTGCACGATGCGGATCCATCCGCAAAATGCCGACGCGCTGGGGATCCAAGATAAAGATCTGACCGTCGTGGAGACCGAAGCGGGCTCCCTTCAGGTGGAAGCGGAAATATCCGACGCCTCCTATCCCGGCCAGGTCGTCATTCCGCACGGGTTCGGTCTTGTTCATCTGGAAAAAGCCTATGGGGTCAATGTAAACCGCTTGGCCCCGGCCAAGCACCGAGACCGGTTTGCGGGAACGCCGCTGCATCGGTATATCCCGTGCCGGGTCCGCAAAGCATAAAGATTTTTCACCACAGAGAGCACAGAGAAAAGATTTAGAAATGTAATATCAAATGAAAAAACCCTTATTAAGACCTTCGCAGTTCTTTAATTTTATTGATTTTTGATATTTTTATTTTGATCGTTATTTATCTCTGTGCTCTCCGTGTGCTCTGTGGTAAAAAAAATATAAAAAGGATTTTTTATGACGTTTTTTCTCATCCTCTTTGCCTATTTTATGGGCTCCATTCCCACGGGGGTTGTTCTGACAAAGGCCTTCAGCAAGGTGGATATCCGCACCCAGGGGAGTAGGAATATCGGAGCGACCAATGTCTACCGGACGGCGGGGAAAAAATTAGGGGTTTTGGCTCTGCTGGGAGACATCCTCAAAGGGGTGATTCCCGTAGTCCTCGCCCGGGGAACCCTCGAATCCCATTTCTGGATCGGAGCCGTGGCCCTCGTCGCTTTTCTTGGGCACATTTATCCCATCTTCCTCAAGTTCAAGGGAGGAAAAGGAGCCGCCACGGGTCTGGGGATCTTTCTCGCCCTTTCTCCCCTGCCCACCCTTCTTGCCGCCATCGTCTTTGTTCTCGTTGTTTTCAAATGGCGGTATATCTCTCTGGGATCGCTCACGGCAGCCGTCGCGGTTGTCGTCTTTCTGGCCCTTTTAGACCCCCACAAGATCTATATCCCCTTTGCCTTCATCGTCGCGGCCCTGATCTTTTACCGCCACCGGGAGAACCTGGAGCGTTTGATGGAGGGGAGGGAGAACAAATTCGGCGTAAAGAAAGAATCCGCTTCCGGGTAATGTCCTTTTCTCATCCTCCAAAGATTCTCATGATCCATGCGGGCGGAATCGGGGATCTGCTCCTAACTCTTCCGGCCCTGCGGGCCTTCCGGATGGCCTTCCCGGATTCTTCTCCGGAACTCTTGGGCCTTCCGGAAAGACTGTCGTTGATCGCCCACGATCTGGGGGCCGCTTCCATTTACTCCCTTCACCAGGCCGGTCTGGCCCATTTTTACCTGAAAGGAGGAGCCCTTCCTTCCCGGTTCGTGGAATTTTTCTCCTCGTTTTCGGCGGCGATCCTTATCGGCCGGTCTCAGGCCGAAACCCTGGCGGAAAATCTCCGCCGGGCCGGTCTCGCCCGGGTGGTTTTTCTTCCTTCCTTTCCCGGAGAAGGGGAAAGATTGCACGTTTCCGACGCTCTCCTTAAGGCGCTCCGATCTTTCGGGATTGAGGGCCAAGGATCTTTTTCCCCTCTTCGCCTTTCCGGAGAAGCTCTTTCGTCGGCCGATGAATTGCTGAATAAGGCCGGATGGAAGAGAGGCGGGCGGATTCTGGCGATCCATCCTGGGAGCGGGAGTCCCGCAAAAAATTGGAGCCCCCGGAAATTCGCCCTCGTCGCCGATTGGGCCAGCGAGCGCGCTTTCATTGTTCTCATTTCCGGCCCGGCCCGGGACGGCCGAGACGAAGTCCTAAGGGCCGTCAGGAAAGCCCGGCCGTTTGTGCTCGACCAGTTGCCTCTGCCGCATCTGGCCGCTGTTCTCGCAAAGTGCACGGCTTTTCTTGGAAACGACTCGGGAATCACGCACCTCGCTGCCCGGATGGGGATTCCTACAGTGGCCCTCTTTGGTCCCACAGACCCTGCTGTCTGGGGTCCTCGGGGTCCCGGGGTCCGGATCCTGACCGCGAGAAAGCCCTGCGTTTCCTGTTCCTCCGTGGAGAGACAAGCATGCCCGCGCTCGTGTTTGGAAGAGATTGCGCCTGAAGAGGTAATAAAAAAAATGGCTCCTATTTTTGAAACAGGAGCCACGTCGCCTGGGGGGTAAAGGAGGAGATTCGCTATCTACCGATGACTTGATATACAAAAGAAGTCGGACATTTCGGCCAGGAGGCAATTCCATCGTTTAAAGCAAGGCTGCAAACCGGAATCGCAAAGAAGGAAACAATCAAAAGAATCAGAATCCAATCGGATAATTTTCTTTTTCTTTTCATAAGATTCCCTCGCATTCTTTAAAAATTGCGCCATCTGAGTCTGTATTTAGCAAATACCATGCCGTATCGTCCGACGATAAACCTCCCTCCATTTTTTCAAAGTAGGAATAAAAATTGTAATAAAAACAAATTGTTGCAAAATAGGAGAAGGGGCTTTGGAAAGGGTGCTTTTCGTTATTGTCCTTCTTTGAAGTGTACTTTTTCCGCCACAGAAGGATCCTTTTTGTGTTTATTTAATCATCTCCCTCATTTTGCCCATTTGAGTGCGGATGTTTTCGGCTCTGGGCCCGGCCGGCTCCACTTTCAGGTAATCCTCCCAAGCGGTCACGGCTCCTTTGATATCTCCTTTGTCGTGAAGAAGCACCACCCCAAGGTTGTAGCGGCTGTTGACGTGGCCGGGGTCTGCCTGGGCCGCCTTTTTGAATTCGGAAACGGCCCGGTCGAAGTCGCCTTTCTTGCGGTACATGATGGCCATATCCGTGCGCACATCGGGATTGTTGGGCTCGATTTGCAGGGCCTTGGTGTAAGCTTCGATGGCTTTCTCCACCTGGTCGGTATCAAAATAAACATTTCCCAGCTCGATAAGGGCTTTCAGGTTCCGTGGGTCTTCCTTCAAAATCCCCTGGAGCCCATCGATCTGCTTGGATAAATCCGGGGCCGGGGGAGAAGGAACACTCGCTGCGGAGGGAGGAGCCATACCCGCCAGAGGCAAGGGCATTTTTTCCTGGTGGAAAACCGTTAGCACCACCCCGACAACGATCCCCGCAACAAAGGCAACAACGATAAATAGATAAGCGATTTTTGTGTTCATATACGGATCCTGATCATTTGGTGGCGATTTTTTATGAGATCGTAATTATATTTTACCATGACCCTTTTGATCCAACCAGTCTGGCGGATATTCAAAACCCAATCCGGGCCCGGTCAGACATCCGGTCTCAATCGTCCTTCATGACCTGCAGCGTGGCAGAAAAACTCAGGGTCTTGCTGGAGACGTTTCCTAAAGGCATGGACCCGCGCCCTTTCGCCATTCTTCCTCCCCGGTCGGCGACCTCGATTTCGACGTGGAGCTGGGTCATGGAAAAGACCACATGCCCCCCGAACTTGATCGGCGTCCGGAACGAAGAATCCTCCAACGAGAAACGCACTTGCTCGATACGGATATCTCTATCGCGGCTCATCCTTCTCCTGCTGTTGATTTTGTTGCCGGGTCATCGCCTACCGAATTTTTCTGCCCGGCGCCGAGGCCCGCTTGGACCGGCTTCTACTCGCTGGTGATGCCCACCGGCCTTCCTTGGGCGGCCGACTCCTCGATGGCGATCACCACCTCCATGGAATTGCAGGCATCCAGAACATCCGAAAGAACCGGGGTATCGTGCAAAATATTTTCCACCAGGTTGTCGATCTCTTCCTGAAAAGGGTGATGGGTCACGGCTCCGGAGTTCGGGGTCGATGAAGAAATCGTGACCCAATCGTTCTGAGAGGGGAACAGCGATTTCGAATATACGCGGTTATCCCGGATCGCCCCTTCCGTGCCCAGCAAATCCACATTCAACTGGTAGGGAAAGTGCAAACCATCCAGGGAAGCGGAAAGCTTGCCCAGGGATCCATCCTGGAACTTCACCACCGCCACCAAGGTCGTGGGATAATCGAAATCTTCGCGGTTCCTGGACCGATAGGCAAAAACCTCGGCAATTTCTTCCCCTTTCAGATACCGGGCGATATCCGCCGCATGGCAACCCCCGGTGATCATCGCCCCCCCGGCAAACTCCTGCCGTCGGATCCAAGGGTAGCTGGCAAAGGTCGGCTTGATCCCGTGCCAATAATCCACTTCCGTATAATAGACGTGGCCGAGGGCTTTTCTCCCCAGCAGGGCTCTGAGATTTTTGAGCATCGGGTGCCAGCGGGCCACGAAACTCACCACCGAGCGCGTCTCTGCTTTCCGGGCCGCCTGGCGAAGGGCGGAAAGTTCCTCCCGGGTAATGGCCGTTGGTTTTTCCAGGATCAGGTGCTTCTTTGCCTCAAAGGCCTGAATGGCTTCCCGGGCGTGGAGGTAATTGGGCATGCAAATAGAAACAATATCCACATTTACATCTGCGAGAAGATCCTCATAATGCTTGTAGACTTTGGCTTCGGAAGCAAAATCCCCGGCCAGTTTGGCAGCTTTATCCTCCGAACGGCTGCACACCGCCGCCAAGTGGAGATGCGGGTTGTTGCCGATGGCCTTGGCGTGTTCGACCGCCACCTGCCCGGCCCCGCGAATCCCCACTCCCAGGAGTTTCTCTTTCTGAACCATCAACGCCTCCCCTTCATCCGCAGGGAATTTATTCGTCCCCCCGGCGGGGGGCCCCAGGCAGGGACGTCTCCCTCCGAAAGCCCTCGAGACCCCCCCCGAAAGCGCGAACTTCTTAGAAATCAGGAAGTTTATAGGGGGGCTGGGGGAATTAGGCCCCGGTGTAGAGATCGAAGACCCTATCCGCCTTTTTGGTCGCTAGAAACGCCGGCTTGGCTGCGGGTTCGATATTCATAAATTCCACCTTCGCGGGATCGATCCCGATGATTTTGGCGAAGGCCGGGAACATGACCTTGTGGCCATCCGCCGCTGGAACGCCCACTTTTTTGCCCACGAGGTCCTTCGGCTCCTTGATTCCGCTGTCCTTCCAGTAATACATGCAGTTGGGGTGTTTATCAAAGATGATGCCGATGACCCTCACTTTGGCTCACTTGGCTCGGGCGGTGATCGCCATCGGGGCATCCGCGATCCCGAAAATCGCCTTTCCCGTATCCACACTCTGCACGGAAAAATTAGATCCCTGCCCCAGGATCACTTCGAGGTCGATCCCCTCCTCGGCAAACCAGCCTTTCTTCATGGCGACATAGTAGGGGGAGTGGTCTCCCATGTCCTTCCAGTTCAAAATGAGAGACGTTTTCTGCAGCTTCTTCTCCGCGGCCTCCGTGCCGGGAGCGGCCATAGCCAAAATGACCGCCATCAAAACAAACACGCCGAATATTTTCCTCATCATGGTTTTCTTCCTCCTTTGGGATTTTTGACCGCTATTTTCCGGATGGGTCATCTCCTCTTTGGTTGTTCACCTCGATTTCTCCTGTCGCCGCCGGGGTCAAAGGACAGCCGGGGGAGCCCAAAATGCCGGGATACCGCCTTCCCTTCCCCTCCCCTTTCCTTTCACTCCTTTTCTTTCCCGGGATCATAGCAGGGCATCAAAAGGCTTTCCGCCAGGGAAACCAAACCAAAAAGCAGGAAGCCAATCAAAGAAACCACGATCAGAGCTGCAAAAATGGCCGGAGTGTCCAGGCTGAATTGGGAATTGATGATAATGTACCCCAATTCCTTGTCCGAGGCAATGAATTCCCCCATAATAGCGCCCACGACACACATGGTGGAACTGATTTTCAGGCCGGAAAAGATATAGGGGAGCGCATTGGGAAATCGGATCTTCAGGAAAATTTGCCACTGGCTGGCTTTTAAATAGCGCACTAAGTCCAGAAGGTCTTCTTTCACCTCCCCCAGGCCGGTGGCCGTGTTGATGACGATCGGAAAAAATCTGGATCGATGAATGTTTGGGTGGTCAAACCCGGGGAAAGCCTCACCGCGGACGAGGTCATTCAATTCTGCCGGGAAAAGTTGGCCGCCTATAAGGCCCCCAAGATCGTAGAATTCATCGACGCCCTCCCCAAGAGCGCCATCGGCAAGATCCTGAGGCGGGAGATCAAGGAGATGAACAAGAAAAAGCAGATGCCTAAGCCCTGATCCATGATACAATATATTTGGAGAATCGTCGGCGCATAGCGCGACCCACGAAGAAAAAATACCAAATCCTGAATCAAGTTCAGAAAGGAAGGAAAATACGATGAAATTCAGAATTCTCGCCGTTATTTGCGCTTTTATCCTGTGCTCCGGAATCTTTTGGGCAGCCCCGGCGTTGGCGGACAAGGCCGCCGTGACGATCGAAGCTCCAGCAAGTGCGGCCAAGGGCGCCGAAATCACTATCCGCCTGACGGTCACCCACAGTTCCAACACAGAAAGGCATTATGTCGACTGGGTTAAACTCTGGGTGAACAACCAGGAGGTGAACAAGTGGGAATATTCTTCCTCCAAATTGCCCGAGGGGGTTCCTTTTACCAGGGAAATCAAGGTTAAGGCTATCGGGGACCTGGAAATCAAAGCCGAAGCCAGCTGCAACGTCCACGGCGGAAAGGGGCCGGCGGCGGTAAAAATTACGGTTAAATAGCCGGCCTCTTGACCGGCACGCCCTCAGAGCGGCCGCCCCATCTCAACGAAAACTTCCCCCCACCATTGCCCCTCCGCATGGCGGAAGACGGGGCGAGGTGTTTTCGCATTAAATCGGGGGATCATTCCGGAGGACGAAGGGTATGAAAGTTGGATCGATCATTGAACTGTTCGGTATCATCAATTTTTTATTGGTCCTTTTTCAGGTAAGTTCGGGGCTCCGCATCTTTAAGGTCCCTTTCACCGTTCATAAAAAAACCGGCCTCCTGCTCCTTTTCACAGCTCTCATCCATGGAGGGCTGGCGATTTATTTTGATTAAAGCCTGATGGTCTCGTAAAAAATCCATCTGCGGCGTTGCGCTTCAATTTCGTCGTCGCAGCGCACTTTGTAGGTGCGCTGCACTCCTAAGTTTTTGCGCGCCTTGCATCTGGAGCTTTTTACGAAACCATCATTCCGATGACTTTTTACGAGATCATCAAGTCTCCAGTTGGCGAAGCCTTGCACAGATTGACGGAGATTGGAGCTAAGGAGCCCAAATGAGGCAGGCGATTTATCACGGCATAAAGGATGTCCGCGTAGAAGAGGCCCCGGAACCGCAGCCCGGTCCGGGAGAAGTGAAGGTGAAGGTCAAATACTGCGGGATTTGCGGCTCCGATCTGCATGAGTACCTTCATGGTCCCTTCCCTCAAAGCGTTTTTGGTCATGAAGCCTGCGGGGAAGTCGTCGAAACAGGACCGGACGTTACGGGCTTTCAACCCGGCGACCGGGTCATTGCCTTCGCCAAGGGCGCCTATGCGGAGTTTCTCGCCTGCCCGCCGGAGCGGCTTTTGAAGATTCCCGTTAATATGAACTGGCAACAGGCAGCGGTGGTGGAGCCGCTGGCCGGCGCCGTCTATGCTATCGAACAAGGAGGGCTTTCGCCTCAAGATTCCGTTTTGATTGCCGGAGCGGGTCCGGTGGGGCTCATGATTCTTCTGGGTTTAAAAGCGGTCGGGGTTAGAAAGTTGTATGTCACGGATATCTCCGAGACCCGCAGGGAAAAGGCCAAAGAGTTGGGGGCAACCGGCGTGGCCAATCCCCTCGAAGCGAAAATTCCGGCCTGGATTAAGGGACTGACCGCGGGACAAGGGGTCGATGTTGCCGTCGAGGCGGTAGGCATTGAGGCTGCCCTGAAGGATTGTCTGACTTCCCTTCGATTCAAAGGCAAAGTCATCGTCCAGGGCATCTTTAACGACCGCGTGCCAATCCACATGCTCGGCTTCGTGACCCGCGAAACCACGATGATCGGGGCCAATTCCATCAACGCTTCCTTAGCCCTAAGATGGATCGAAGAAAAGGGTATTCAACCGGAGGCGATCGTCACCCGCATCATTCCCTTGAATCAAATCGTTGCCGCTGGATTCGAAGCTCTGACCGCAAAAATGAAAAAGGATATCAAAATTCTCGTAGAACCTTGATGATCTTGTAAAAAGTCACCAAAACGATGGTTTCGTAAAAAGTCGTCACTCCGGTGGAAACCGGAGTCCAGGGAATTTATAACTATTCAAAAATACTGGATTCCGGCTTTCGATGGAATGACGGGAAACGGATTTTCGGACTTTTTACGAAACCATCAACCTTGATGTCTGAAATTAACCGGAGGTATGGGATTATGGAACAGGAAAAGAAGATCAACTCGTTAGAAGTCGCCCTGAAACAGGTGGAAAAAGCCGTTGCCCATCTAAATCTTGACCCCGGGGTTGTCGCCAAGATCAAAAGCACGAGGCGGGAGCTTACGGTCAATTTTCCGGTCAAGATGGATGACGGATCCATCAAGATTTTCACCGGATACCGGATTCAGCACAACACCACTCGCGGGCCGGCCAAGGGCGGGATCCGGTACCACCCCGATGTGGATCTGGACGAAATGAAGGCCCTGGCCATGTGGATGACCTGGAAGTGCGCGGTGGTCAACATTCCCTTCGGCGGGGCCAAGGGGGGCATCCAATGCGACCCCAAAAGTATGTCTCCCCGGGAACTGGAAAACATGACCCGCCGGTACGTGTACGAAATCTCCATGTTGATCGGGCCGGACCGCGACATTCCGGCGCCGGACGTTAACACCAATCCCCAGGTCATGGCCTGGATCTTGGACACGTACAGCACGTTGAAGGGCTACTCCGTGCCCAGCGTCGTCACCGGCAAACCCTTGGAGTTGGGGGGATCCCTGGGAAGGTTGGAAGCAACCGGCAAAGGGGTCTTTACCATTGCCCAGGAATCCGCCAAGCATTTGAACTTTTCCATCGAGGGGGCCCGGGTGGTCATTCAAGGGTGCGGAAACGTGGGCGGGACCGCCGCGCTGTTTTTCGATCGGGCGGGGGCCAAGGTCATCGCGATCAGCGACTACCAGGGGGGAATTTACAATCCCAAAGGGCTGAATGTGCCCGAGGCCCTGAGCTGCCGGAACCAGTATTCTTGTTTTATTACCCATGAAGGGCCCGGTTGGGAGGAGATTACGAACAAGGAACTTTTCGAGTTTGATTTCGACATTCTCATCCCTGCGTCAATCGAAAACCAGATTACCCACGCGAATGCCTCCAAAATCCGGGCGAAGATGATCGTCGAGGGGGCCAACGGGCCAATGACGCCGGAGGCGGATGACATTCTCAACGACAAGGGGATTTTTATCGCCCCCGACATCCTGGCCAACGCGGGAGGCGTCACGGTTTCCTATTTCGAGTGGGTCCAGAACCTTCAGGAACTCATCTGGAACGAAGAGGAGATCTCCGAGCGCCTCATTCGCATTCTTAAAAAAAGCTTTACCGAGATCTTAACCCTATCCCAAAAGGAAAAAGTGGATATGCGCACCGCCGCTTTAATGCTGGGAGTAGGCCGGGTTGCCCAGGCAACGAAGCTGCTGGGAATTTACCCCTGAGACCGGGGCAGGTTTTTATATCCGTTTAGACCTAAACGTTGCATAAAAAGCGCCGGAAGCATCGGCTGGGTTGCCCCCGGGCCACGAAGACAAGAGCTTGTCTCCGACCGAGGGGGCGGGGGATATCTTCCCCACCCCCTCCATGAAGAACTCAGCGCCTTATGGTTCCAAGCGGGCCGGTCTGGCCCCCGGGCCCTGGAATCACCAGGCTCTAACGACACACCTTTTTTCAACGGACTAAAGGGTTATGGGTCTTCTCTTTCGTTTTTACCCCATGCCCTTTGCCCCATGCGATTTTCTATTCCAGCTTTCCCACCCTTTTTTCCACCCGCTTGAGCAGCCCTCCCGATTCAATGAGGGAAAAAATTCTTTGAATGTCCTCGCTGAACCGGCGGTCGCCCTTAATGGGCGGGACTTTTTCACGCACCACCTGGTAGGCTTCCCGGCATCCCTTACCGGGTTTGAGGGGCAGGAGAAATTCCAATCCCTGGGTTGCGCAAAGCAATTCCATCGCCAGGATGTTTTCCACATTCTGCACGATGTCTCTTGCCTTCCGGGCGGCGATGGTTCCCATCGAAACATGATCTTCTTTGTCCGCCGAAGTGGGGATCGAATCCACGCTTGCCGGGTGAGCCAGGGCTTTGTTCTCGGAAGCCAGCGCCGCGGCGCTGACCTGCACGATCATCAACCCGGAATGAAGCCCCCCTTCAGCCGTGAGAAAGGGCGGAAGCCCCGACAAGGCGGGATTGATCAATTTTTCGATCCTCCGCTCGGAAATACCTCCCAGTTCGGAAACCACCATGCCTAACAGATCCATGGCAAACGCAATCGGTTCCCCGTGAAAATTGCCGCAATTCACAATTTTCCCCTGGTCGGCGAAAATCAAGGGGTTGTCCGTGGCCGCGTTCGCCTCAATTTCCAAGGTCCGGCGGACATAAGCCAAGGCGTCCCTCACGGCGCCGTGGACCTGCGGGGTGCAGCGCACGGAGTAGGCGTCCTGGATCTTCGAGCAGAACTTGTGCGATTCGGCGATCGGACTATCTTGGCCGACCTTCAGGAAATTCCTTGCCACCGCGAGGTGCCCCGGGAAAGGGCGGACTTTCTGGATATCGGGGTCGAAGGCGGAAAGCGTTCCTTTGAGGGCATCCAAGGTGCAGGTTCCGACGATGTCCGCGACCTTGCAAAGCCTTTCGGCCCGAAGCAGGGTGAGAATTCCCACAGCGGTCATGACTTGCGTGCCGTTGATCAGCGACAGGCCTTCTTTGGCCCTCAGGGTAAGGACGGAAATCCCCGCCCTTTTCATGGCTTCTTTCCCGGTCATCCTCTTTCCCTGATAAATCGCCTCTCCTTCTCCGATCAGGACCGACGCGAGATGCGCTAAGGGCGCTAAATCCCCGCTCGCCCCTACCGACCCCTGTTCGGGAACCAGCGGATGGATGCCGGCGTTGATCATCGCCACAAGGGTTTGCAGAACCTCATATCGAACCCCGGAATAGCCCTTGGCCAAAACATTGGCTCGGAGAACCATGATCGCCCGGGTCGTCGCCTCATCGAAAAGGGGGCCTACTCCCACGGAGTGGCTGCGGATGAGATTTCGCTGGAGATCCTCGACCTGCGACGGATTTATGATCTGATCGCTGAGAAGACCGAACCCCGTGGTGACCCCGTAGATCTTTTCGCCCCTCCGGAGCGCGCTTTCCACAAAGGCGCGAGATTTCTTCATCTTCGCCCGCACGGAGGGGTGAATCGCGACCCGAGCCCTTCCTCCGGCGATTTCTTGTACTTCTTCCAATGTTAGGCGGTCGCCATCCATAGCAATTTTTTTCATTTCCATCCTTTTCCAATTTTCATGATTTGCCTCCAAATTTCTTGAAAACATCTTCAGGGGGAAAACGTCCTCTCCTCCCTTTAGCAAGGGGAGGCTGGGAGGGATTCTATTTTATCCGGATTTTTTTGAAATTGTAACAAGGAATCAGGTGGCTAAATTTCATTGCAAGTTTCAAATATCAAAATGAAAATTTTAAAATGCTATCGTTCCTTTCGATCCATTTGCATTTTGCACTTTGCAATTTTCATTTTTCAATCCCATTTAGCGTTTTTTCAAAACGCTAAATGGATCCAAAGATCTTATGCCCGCAGTGGGGGCAATATTTGAATCCCAAAGAGAGCTGTTCCCCGCACTTAGGGCAGCGGCGGGACGCTTCGGGATGAAAAAGATCCGCCTGGGGACGGCCGCTTTCGTCAAACACTCCGCCGCAACGGTTACATTCCAGAAATGGCTCTCCGCGCTTGATGGGAATCAGGGGGATAAAAAACAGGCTAAGATAATGATCCCGCCGTTTCCGCCGGGCCGACGGCAGGCCGCAGGTCGGACAGGGCCAGGGTTGGTCATCGATCTGAACTTTCTTCGGCTGCATTCCGCCAATGAAGATGAAGACGCACCTCTCTTGGAAAATCAGGGGTTCCATTCTTCCTGATTCCCTCAAATCCTGAAACATTTTATCATGAAAAGATAGAGGCCCTCTGAGAATTTTTCCGGAAGTGCTTTTCTTCAGGCCTCGATAATTTTTGAATCGGAATTGCAGGAGATGACCGGAAAATGATATAAACGGATTTGTAACATTTTAACCGTTTGGAAAACCGGCTAAAAAGAACTGCAAATTGGAAAATGGATGATTTTTTCCGGA
>Ga0105107_10001257_pt1 | contig 16435 bp, 13 predicted proteins | sample PPLLaktember2015_6_FD_79335 | JGI IMG/M metagenome (GOLD analysis project Ga0105107, IMG submission 79335) | Freshwater sediment microbial communities from Prairie Pothole Lake near Jamestown, North Dakota, USA - PPLs Lake P8 Core (1) Depth... | ecosystem: Environmental > Aquatic > Freshwater >...
GTCGGGGCGACAGGATTTGAACCTGCGACTTCTTGGTCCCAAACCAAGCGCTCTAGCCGGGCTGAGCTACGCCCCGAAAGCCTATTTAAACCTCGGTTTACTGCCGGGTCCGTCCCCGATTCCGTCGGGCTCGTGACTGCTACAAGTATACAAAGATTCCTGCAATCCTTCAACCCGGCTTTGTGCGCTGCGTCACCTTGCGCAACACTCGAATTTTTCTATATTATGCAGGATCCTCTACTATTACCGCACGATGCAATTCACACTAAAAGACGAACCCCCAGCACCAATGATCACTGTTGAACCTCAATGGAAATTCACTGCCAGCGTCTACCTTAAGCGGCATCATTGCATGCTCTACCGTGACGAACACCTCGGTGTCCAAAAGCAGATCATGACACGCCGCAACGGTATTTTCATTACGCCTAAAGAACGCGTCTACTTCTTTATCGATGGCGTCTCAGAGGTGTTCCACTCCGAAGAAAGGATGCTGCACAGGCTTCGGAAAATCACCTCAGAAGAGTCATCCTCTTCGTCGCGCTGAAACTCCCTGCCTCAAGACGGTAGAGGTACGCCCCACTTCCAAGGTGCCGCGCGTCAAACGTTACCACGTGATGCCCAGGCGACCGATCTGCATTCACCAGCACGGCCACTTCACGCCCCAGCATGTCGTACACCACCAGCTTCACCCTACCGGACGCCGAAGCCGTGACCCCAGGCCGGCCCATTTCTCCCGGGACCCAGAACCCGATCTCCGTGGTCGGATTGAACGGATTCGGAAAGTTCTGCTCAAGCAAGAACTCCGTGGGAACCTCCGCATGCGCATACGCACCCAGAACAGCAGAACCCTGTATCAACGGCAGCGACTCCGGGTGACCGGGCAATACTGTCTCCAGTTCTGTCACAGATGCTCCGAACCAATCCCGCAGAATCGAAGCGTAGACCATCCTGTAGTCATACTGCATCGCAATGTTGTCATTCGCAGTGGCACTGGCAGGCAGTGTCGGATTCGCTCCGATGATGCCGCCATTCACTTTCGCGCCGAATACAAACAGCGGTGCTGCGGTGCCGTGATCGGTGCCGTTGCTGGCGTTAGACTTGATGCGCCGACCGAACTCCGAGAAAGTCATGCCTACCACACGCCCATCCTGTCCTTGCAGCGCAAGATCATCCATGAACGCCGTGATAGCAACAGAGAGCTTGCTCATGAGCGTCGCATGCGCACCTGTATCTGTCGCGCCGACAACAACCTGCCCCGAATGCGTGTCAAATCCCCCGAGACTGACGACATACACCCGTGTACTGAGTCCACCCGAAATTAGCTGGGCAACAATCTTGAGCTGGTCGGCGAGCATATTTGTGCCCGCCGCCGGGAAGAGCGTTGACACGTTCGTTCCCTTTGCGGCGGCAGCCTTCACCGCAACGGTGTACACCTGGGTCTGCTGGGCGATCAGACGAATGTACGTCAGTTCGTGACCTGCCGGTGTCGCCGGCGGTGTGTCTTCCCCTCCCGGAACCGTGTACGTCGAGTTCGGATTGGTTATCGCGACACCCATGTTCACGGAAGGCCCTTGCAGGCCGGACGACACCACAGCGCCGACCTGGATCGCCAGCGGATCCGGAGCGGCGGTGTTCGGATAGCCGGTGGGATAGCCGGGGAACTCCTGATCCAGGTAGCGACCAAGCCACCCTGTCGTCCACACCTGATTCGAATTCGATCCCGAAAACCAGATGTCCGTCGCACGGAAGTGTGAGAAGTTCGGACTGGGATAGCCGACGCTCTGCACAACGATGACCTTTCCCGCCTGGTAGAGCGCCTGGAGGCCGGTCATGGCCGGGTGCAAGCCGGTCTCCGTAGTGAGCGGCAGCACTCTGGATTCTTCAATCATGATGTTCGAACGTGCGGCCGCAATGGCGGTGTACTGATCTCGCGGTATCACCATGTTCAACCCGTCATTGCCGCCATTCAGCTGAATGAGCACAAGCACCCGATCAGTCGCGGTCGCCCACTTCGCAAGCGCGTCCAGCAACGGCGATCGCCCAAACGCGTGCACAGAGAGCCCGCCCAGGAATACCGGGAGCACACCGACTGGGATTGTGCGCCGAAAAAATCCTCGACGATTCATAGAATCCGTCCTCATTGGAGTTGATACTCCGGCATAGACATCATGAATCCATACAGGGTCTGAAGTTTGCTTTTCACCGGTGCCGACTTCGTACTGTTCGTCGGGTCGGCCAGATACTGGGCCCATTCCACGGTCCACTCATAGTCCGGCAGTCCCGGAAGGAGCGTCTGCTTCAGAAACGCCTTTTGGTTCGCTGTTATCGGCATAGCAAAGAAGAGCTGCGCCGCCTCGTCGATTAACGCGTTCGGATCCGAGGGATTTGTCAACGCCTGTGTGAAGAGCAATACGTCGACGACCAGCTTGAATCCCCCCGAGGAGTACCCCGTCTTCGCCATCGTCGTCGTAAATGCCGTGCGTCTTGGCAAGGTATCGGAGTTGATCCAGAGCTCATAGAACTGCGGTGTCTGATAGTAGGCGGGCCATCCGGCGACGCTCGGCGGGTTGCCCAGATCCTGTTGCAGAACGGACGCCTGGCCGAACAGGTATGCCAGGATCTTGTAGCGGAGAACTGTGTCCGCGGGGAGGGCAATGCCAAGCCCCCGGATTACACCGGCAATCAGGTCTACCGGACTCTTGATAACGCACCCCATGTTCACCGGGTCAAAGAAGTGCGCACTCTTCAGGAGGGTAGCGAGGACGGCAGAGATGGCATAGTTGTCAGATCGCAATTGCACAGCCATCGGCCCGATGATGTTCGCTTCCGTCCAGTCATCGATGACATAATAGACAAAATTCCGATAGAGCTTCCGACAGAGGTACCGTGCCGTCTCCGGCTGATCAAATATCATGTCAAGCAGGGCGTTCAGCTCCACCAGCCCGTCGGTCCCACCAGCAATCACCCGGTCACCGTACCGCGCCGAAAACTGCTTACTGGTCGTATCGTGCCGGCTCGTTGTGAACTTCCACGGGGACGAGCCCGGCGTCGTCAGTACCGCCGAGTTCTCCTGCCATCCCGTCAACACCTTCGCGGCGCCTTTCACGTCGACTTCTGTGTAATTGGTGTAGTCGCCCGGGGCGACTTCCAAACCTTTCCCGATCGTAAAGAGTTCCTGCAGCTCTCGCCCGTAATTTTCGTTAGGGCTCGTTTTGGTGTTCGTGTTCCCGTTGAGATACCGGAGCATGGCCCCATCGACCGATATCTGCCGGGTCAGGTCTTTCCAGTTTCCGAAAGCGTTCGCACGGAGGAGCGCAAGATACCGGTATGAAAACCGGGGATCATTTACGACATCGGTTTCCGTGACAAAGTGGTTGTGCCAGAAGAGCACCATCTTCTCACGGAGTGACAGCTGTTGCTGCACGATGAGCCCCATCCACCACGCTTTGAAGGAGCTTGTCCGCACGCTCGTCGGATTGAATGTCCCCGCCGGATCCTGGTAGACGGCATACACCCATGGCTCACCCACGGAGACCGCAGTGTCCCTGCTGTCGACGTTGAGTGGCAATGAGGTTTCTTCCGCCTGCGGCGCCAGCAGCGTGTCGACAGCTTGGGATGCGCTCATGGTCCTGCAAAGGGCGACATCCGCAAGCGACGGTCCGAAGGTCGTCCGGCGCAGCAAGTGAACGATCTGGGCGGCTTCCCAGGGACCCGCATAGGGTTCCAGTCCGGCATTCGTCCTGTTGAACTTCGGCAGAGTCCTGTTGGCGAATGGACTGATGCCGGTTACCGGATCATCCTGGTGTGCAACCCACTCCCCATCGTCAGCAAGAAAGGTGCGTCGGTTCATATTCCCTTCCCTTGCAAAGAAAATCTTCGTATATTGGAGCCGTTTCCCCAGCCTCACCATAATCTCTCAAACAGGAGGGTAGCCACATGAAAGCACTTTGGCTGATGGCGATCGCGTGCATCGCTGTTGCGGTGCTCTGCGTCGGATGCGGAAAATCCGACGATATGAAGAAACTCGAAGCAGACTTGAACACGGAGGTCATGCAGAAGCACGATGACATGATGAAGGCGATGTCCGGCCTTGACGAAGCCACCGCCCAGATTGCGGCCATGGTCGCCAAGCATGATTCGCTGGCGAAGTTACTCCCCAAGAAGTTTGCAGGCCACGACGCAACGGACCTCCTTGCCGCAAAGGAGAAGATCGCAGCCGCAAAGGAAGCGATGAACACCTGGATGAAGGGGTTCAAACCGTACGATCCCAATGCTGAGCATGAAGTGGTCATGGCGTCACTCAAGAAGACCCAGGAGGAACTGGTTGGTGTGGAACAACAGGTCCAGGGGGCCCTCACAGCAGCAAAGGAGAGCATGGCAAGCCACTCCACATTTGTTAATGCACTGACTGCAAAGCTCCCAAAGAAAATGAAGTAACTGAGTCCTGAACTTGCAGGGAGGGGATCATGGGTGCCCATGGTCCCCTTTCATTTTCCATGGGACGCTTCCGGCTGACAATTGAATATGAAGGAACCCGCTACCGCGGGTGGCAGGTGCAGAAGAACGCCCGTTCTGTACAGGGGGAACTTCAGCGCGCCATCCAGGAAGTCGGGCAGACCGCGGAGTTTGAGTTCCACGGTGCGGGTCGAACCGACGCCGGCGTTCATGCGCTGGGGCAGGTCGCCCATCTCGATCTGCGCACCATGCTCGCTCCCGATATTCTCCGCTTGAAACTCAATGATATCCTGCCGGCAGATATCAACATCCTGAATGTAGCGAAAGCCGCTCCGAATTTCCATGCGCGACACCATGCCGTTTCCCGGAGTTACCTGTACCAGATCTCCCGGCGCCGGACAGCCCTGGGCAAACGTTTCGTCTGGTGGATCAAGGACCCTCTCGATGCACAGAGTATGGCAGAGGCCATGGAGTTATTCCGTGGCATGAAGGATTTCCGTTCTTTTGCCGAAGAGGACCCCGAGCGGCCCTCAACCAAAGTGCTTATCGAAGAACTTCGCCTCGAGGGCATCGGCGATCTCATTCTGTTCCGCATCCGCGGTTCACATTTCATCTGGAAGATGGTGCGCCGTCTTGTGGGGGTGCTCGCGGGCGTCGGCCGCGGAACACTGTCGCAGATCGACGTGAAGGGGTTCCTGGGCGGACATTCAGACACCCCGGCACGGTTGACCGCTCCTCCATCCGGGCTCTTCCTGGAGCGCGTCTACTATCCCGGAGAACCGATTCTCACATCACTGCAACCGGTTATGCTGGTGGATCATGGCTGACAACAAGATTATCTTCTCGATGGTCGGGGTGGGGAAAGTCTATCCTCCCAACCGGCAGGTTCTCAAGGATATCTACCTTTCGTTTTTCTACGGCGCAAAGATCGGCGTGCTCGGACTGAACGGCGCCGGCAAGAGTTCCCTCCTGAAAATCATTTCGGGTGCCGATAAGGACTATCTCGGTGACATCACCGTCCAGAAGGGCATCACGTTCGGCTATCTTCCCCAGGAACCGGAACTGGATACCGCGAAGTCCGTCCGCGATATTGTGGAAGAAGGCGTCGCCGCGACTGCAATGATCCTCCGGCAGTACGAGGAGGTGAGCAGTCAGCTTTCCCAGCCGGACGCGGATTTTGACACGCTTCTGGAAAAGCAGGCCGCGCTGCAGGAAAGAATCGACCACCTCAACGCCTGGGATCTTGAAAGCAAACTTGAACAGGCCATGGACGCCCTTCGGTGTCCTCCGGCCGACACGCTGGTCAAAGTACTCTCAGGCGGCGAACGACGGCGCGTGGCTCTCTGCCGGCTGTTGCTCCAGAAGCCCGATGTCCTGCTCCTGGATGAACCGACGAATCACCTCGATGCGGAATCCGTGGCGTGGTTGGAACGGTACCTCGCTGAATACGAGGGAACCGTGCTTGCCGTGACGCACGACCGGTACTTCCTCGACAACGTTGCGGGGTGGATCCTCGAACTGGACAGGGGCGAAGGAATACCGTTCCAGGGCAACTATTCGTCATGGCTCGAGCAAAAAAGGGCGCGCCTGGCGATAGAAGAGAAGCAGGAGTCGAAGCGCCAGAAAACTCTTGAGCGTGAACTCGAATGGATCCGCATGAACCCACGCGGGCGGCATGCGAAGAGCAAAGCGCGCATCACGGCGTACGAAAACCTGCTGGCAGAAGAGACCGAAAAGCGGAACGAAGAGATGGAGATTTTTATCCCTCCGGGCCCACGCCTCGGCAACGTCGTCATCGAAGCCCGGAACGTCACCAAAGCCTTCGGCGACAATGTGCTCTTCGAAGACCTGACATTCCAATTGCCTCCCGGGGGGATCATCGGCGTTATCGGCCCGAACGGCGCGGGAAAAACCACGCTGTTCCGCATGATTATCGGCCAGGAAGAACCGGATAGCGGCACATTCAAGACCGGCGACACGGTGAAGATCGGATACATCGACCAGAATCGACCCCTCGATCCGAACAAGAGCATCTGGCAGGAGATCTCGGGGGGCGAAGACATTCTACAGCTCGGTCACAGGGAAGTTAACTCCCGTGCCTACGTGGCACGGTTCAACTTCAGCGGTACCGATCAGCAGAAGAAGACCGTCGCGCTCTCGGGGGGTGAACGGAACCGGGTTCACCTCGCCAAAATGCTCAAGGAGGGCGGCAACGTCCTGCTGCTCGACGAACCGACCAATGATCTCGACGTCCACACACTCCGTGCTCTGGAAGACGCTCTCCTGAACTTCGCCGGATGCGCCGTGGTAATTTCTCACGATCGGTGGTTCCTCGACCGGATCGCCACGAATATCCTCGCATTCGAAGGGGAGAGTAAAGTCGTGTGGTATGATGGGAATTACAGCGAATACGAGGCCGACCGCCACAAACGCCTGGGCATCGACGCCGACCGGCCGCACAGGATCAAATACAAGAAACTCTCCAGATAAACCCGCCGAACTTACCGCACCAGGAGGCACGAGCGCGTCGAGGCAAACCCTCGTGCCTGCAGACTATAATAGTACGGGCCGCTCGCCACATTGCTCCCGTCAAACAGTGGGGCATATTCGCCGGGTGCAAGGACTTCATCGATAAGCGTGGTGACCGGTTTGCCCAGCATGTCGTACACCGTCAGATGCACCCAACCGGGGACCGGTCCCCGAACGCTGAACCCGATCCGTGTCGTGGGGTTGAACGGATTGGGATAGTTCTGCCGCAGTTCAAATCCTTCAGGAGCCGCAGGTGCGGCATCCTCGTGCGGAACCGAATTGGGCGGGTCGCCGTAGCGCGGATGTGCTATCGCCCCCTCATCACTGAGCAAGGGCCACAGCACCGAATCCCGCACCAGATCTTCAACGGTGGTGACAATACTGTCGAGAAGCACGGACCGCTGCACCAGCCTTATGCCATGGCTGTAGTCCGCATATGTCTCCGCATGACCGTTGTACAGGGGCTGAATAGGAACTCCGCCGGGTTGGTGCCAACCATAGATGACCACCGGTTTTGGTACGGCGGGTTTGAGGTTGGTGGTAATGGCATTCGAGATGATCACGTCTTTCTTATGGCCCGCGACCAGTTCACCGAGTGGATGCCCCGCAAGAAGCGCAGCACGCTGGAGCCGCAGCGTATCGTTGTGTTGCTTGAACACGGGGACGGTGGTCATGGCCCCGCTCGGCGGGATGGGAATCGGCGCAACCTTCACGGTTGATGCGGCGTAGACGGCATCGACCATCTTCCTTGTCGGCAGAGAGCAGCCGAGGGCATCGGCGATTCTCTGCGCGCACACCGGGGTCATCGGCATCAGGAAGTAGTCGTCGTCGCCTCCGATCGCGATGTACTCCGGGGTCACATACCATTGCGCTGTTCTGAGTTTGCCGTCAAGGAAGGAAGTCGTGGTAACCGAGACGCACCGGCGGAAAAAGTCGGGAACGTTGCCGGATGTCACCTCCTGGAACACTTGCTCTTCACGCTGTTCGCGCGTAAGCGCAGACACCGATGCGGCAAATGCATCGCCACCCGGGGCGCCGGTAGGGCGCGCGGGGAGCTGGAGCGTCTGTGCGGTGAGTGTTCCCGCCGCAACCACAGCCCCGAGGAATCCAGCCGCGATGTACGCCCGCAACGTCAGCATGTCTCGGTGGTTGATCCGGTAAAGCGCTCAGTGACGGCTGAGCCAGAGTTCGGGATTTTGTTTTTCCCGGTCTTTCCAAATCTCAAAGTGCAGGCGCGGCCCGTCGAGCGAGTCGCCGCTCGTACCGATCGGCCCGCCTTCTGCAATCGTCTGGCCCTGGACTACCGATATTTCTCCCAGATGCGTGTAGACGGTGCGATACCCGTTCTGGTGGTTGAGGATAACCAGATTTCCATACCCCGGCAGCCAGTTGATCGTCGCCACTTCCCCGCCGGCTACGGCGCTTACCGGTGTTCCGGCATCTACAGCGATATCGATCCCGGTATTGTAGGTCACTGTCCGCAGTGTGGGATGTTGCTGTGGTCCGAAGCGTGCCACAATGCTTCCTGCGCTGACTGGCCAGCGCAGGTTCCCCTTGCGCTGGACGAATGCCTCGCTGATTCCCGGCGGCTGGGGCAGCCGGGGGAGTTTCCGGTCGGCTTCATCAACCTTCTCCTTCTTGATGCGGTCTTTTTCGACAAGGTCGGCGATCATCTGTTCCATTTCACGCGCTGCTCGCAACTGACGCTGCATCTGCTGGCCAAGCAGTTTCTTGTCTTTGCGGATCCGTCGCAAGACTTCTCTTCGTTCCGCAGCGAGGGACGCAAGGCGGTCTTCCTCCGCACCCTTTTCCGCAATCAGCCTCCGTTCCTCGTTCAACTGCCTCTGTGCACGGGACTGCGACGACTCGACCTGCCGAGTCTTGGCTGCGATCTGTTTGGCATCCCGCCTGCGTTGATCGGTGAATCGCCGCAGATACTCACTCCTGATTGCGAACTGGTTCCACGATGCGGCGGTCAACAGGAGTTCCACATCGAGGTACCTCCCGGTTCGATAAATGGAACGAACGTACCGGGCGTAATGATCCTTCAAAAAGGCAAGCTGATGATCAAGCGTCTGTAATGTAGTGCGGGTCGTATCGATCGACCCCTGCAATTTACGTTCCTCCGCCTTCAGCTTCCCAATCAACTGGCGGAGAAGCGATGCCTTGCGGTCATACGTGTCAACAAGCTCAAGGGCTTTGCTTTCATTTTTCTGCTGCACCTTGCTCTTCTCTTCAAGTGCGCGGATTTTCGTTCTGAGCGCGTCCAGGGCTTCCTGACGCCGGTGGATTTCCTCCTGCGCAATGAGTGACCCACCGGAAGGCCAGCAGACGAGAACAATTGCACTCAAGCCGGCAGCCAGAAGGGCTCGGAAGCAGGTCGGTGAGCAATGCCAGGCACGGCGGGCGGTCATAGGTTTTCCGAACGATTACTGGAGCGTGTGCCGACGGGCACGGGCGGGTATGGAATAGGAGAGCGAGACCACGGTCGGGTTCACCGTGACAGAGGAATAGAACACCGACACGCCGCGGGATGTGAGCGGGAAGTTCATGGTGATATGGTGCGGCATGGCCGAGCCAACATCCCCCTCCCAGCGATCTGTCGACACGTCCGCCAGAGTGGAATCTCCGTGAGCAAGGCAGTATCGTGTCACCGCTCGCAGGGCCGGATCAATCCAGTACGACACGGAGTCACTCCCCTGTGGGAATACCAGGAGGAACCTGTCATCATCGATCTCGTAGCGTGCCGGCCTGCGGCCGGACGGCAGACGAAACGTGCCGGTGAAAGCGTCGATTAATTGGTCGAACGAGAGATCGATGGGGATTACCGAACGGATGCCGGCGCTTTTCGTGAATCCGTCCGTGTACCAGTTTTCCATGGCGTTGTAGAGAACGAACCGCTCTCTGTCGGCGAACAGGAAACCCGCATCCAAACCAAACGGCCCTTCAAACCTGACCAGGATCGAATCCCGGTTTCGGATGGCAACAGTAAAGAACACAGACCCGCTCATCTCGGGAGAGTCGAATGCCACCGAGCCGTTTCCGGTGAATGAACTCAACTCCGTTTCCTCTGCACGCACAATCGCTATGACCTCATCGGCGGGAAGCTGCTGCACATCAAGAAGAAGTGCCTCCCGGGTGGGCGCACAGGCCGGAAGCATCAGGGCGAGGGAGAGCAGAACGCCGGCGCCCGGGACCCTCATCAGAGCGACCCGCGGGCAATCTTGTCGCGCAACGTCGTGTTGTTCGCGTCGAGCTTCAAGGCAAGATTCCATTGCTCGATTGCAAGATCTTTCTGGTCGAGCTTGAAGTAAATGTCGCCAAGATGCTCGTAGACTACTGCGTTGACTTCCCCTTTGCCGATTGCTTCCTTGACGAAGCGCTCGGCCTCCTTGTAGTTCCCCAGTCGGTAGTAGATCCAGCCGATAGTATCAAGATATGACGCGTTGCCCGGATCGGCGTCGACCGCCTTGCGGGACATTGCGAGTGCACGATCCAGGTTGACATTCCGTTCCGCAAGGCTGTAGGCAAAGTTGTTCAGGACCAGCGCGTTGGCAGGGTCCAGGCGGAGGGCTTCTTCATACAATGCATCGGACTCTTCGAAGCGGCTTATGCCATCATAGACAAGTGCGAGCTGCGCCACGGCATCCACTTCTTTGGGGTTGATCTGTCGGGCGTGTTCGAGGACACGCGCCGCATCGAGAGGACGGTTCATCCTGCTGTACGAGATCCCAAGGAAAAAATTGACACGGTAGTCATCCGGCAGTATGCGCACAGCCGACTCGAGAATCGCGGCAACTTCTTCGAAATTGTTCTTGCCGAGAAAAACCGACGAGAGATAGACCCACGCGTCGGCATTCCAGCTTGCCAGTTCAGTGACGCGCCGGAAATTCTTCACCGCCAGAGAATCGTCGTGCATCATGGAGCCGACTGCACCGAGGAACCAGAACGGACGCCAGTCTTCCGGATGATTCGCCGCGATCCGCTCGAACACTTTCTTGGTGAGCGGCGCCAGGGTTGAATCCTTCCCGAGTTGCGCAAAGTACATCTCTCCGATACGGAGTTTGACGTCGACGGCAACCGAGTCGCGGTTCAGGATTCTTTCAAACTCTTCCGTTGCCCTGGCGGATTCTCCGCGGACGAGACGGATCCCGGCCATTTCCGCCAGAACACTCACATCTTCCGGGTTCAGTTCACGCAGTTCTTCGTACACTGCAAGTGACGAATCGTATTTTTCCGCTCGCGCGTACGCCTGGGCAAGGCTCTGCTTCAGCGCCTTATTAGCCGGGTCGATCAGCGACATCTCGCGTAGTGCGTCGGCCGCTTTGTCAAAGTGGCCCAGCTTGTTGTTGATTTCGGCAGCCTGCAACAGCACATCCCAGTCCGGACCGAAACGACGGAGTATCTGCTCGTACACCTCGAGCGCGCGTAAGGGTTTCCGCGGCTGGGACAGACGGGCAAGACTGTACCACGCCTCGATCTGGGAGGAATCGCGGTTGATGATTTCCTCGAATTGTTCGGCCGCGGCATCATATTCAAAGGCCATCGCATAGACTTCGGCGAGATTACGGCGATAGGTCAGTTCATCCGGCGCACGCTTGACCGCCTCGCGAGCATTTTCGATGGCAGAGGAGTGTTTACCAAGAAGTGAGTAATTCTTCGAAAGCGCATAGTAAATGGCAGGATCCTGGTCATAACGGAGCGCATCCTGGAACTCCAGAACCGCCTTCGCAAAATTCCCCTTGACTTCCTCGATGGAACCGTCCACAAAATGCCGCATTGCCAATTGTCGGGCGGAATCGGTCCCCGGGCTGTGTTGCGACGTGCCCGGCGCCCGGCGCTCCAGCACTCCCTCGGTTCCGGAGCCACATCCAGCCCCAAAAACGGCGACAAAAGCGACAGTGACAAATAGTGCTAACTTCATAGCCTACAATCTCCTACCCATCATCCTAGCAAAAAATATACCCATTACCCCTATGAATAACAAGCCGGGGAGACGGCCTGTTTCCAAACCGATGGCATCAGACCGCAATATTCTGTAGAATTGGGGTCATGGAATCCTCCCGGCCCACACCGCAGCGCATCGATTTTGCCATCGCTTGGGATTGGGAGTACGACCGGGAATTTGTGCGCCTGCTCGAATCGTCGGCCCAAGCGCTCGGTTTACGCACCTATGCGATTTCTCATCACAACTGCGAAGAGACCCTCCACGCCGTCCAGCAAGGGCGATTGCACTTTGAGGTCTTGCTTGACCGCACGGCGGAGACCGACGAACATTTTGCGCCCTTGATACGGACGCTGGCACGCCACGGCGCAAAGCATCTGAATCCCCCCGAAGCAGTCCGCCATGCGTCAGACAAAGCGAATATGCACCTCGAGTTCATAACAGCGGGGATTCAGGTACCGTACACCATAATCGTGTCGCCGTTCAACAAGAAGCGCGAGGTCGAACTGACACTCAGCGAACTTGCGCACCTCGGCCGGCCGTTTATAATCAAGCCCGCGAATACCACCGGTGGCGGCGTTGGCGTCATTTTGGGTGCGGAAACGCTCAAGGATGTCATCGAATCCCGACAGCACCATAAAAACGACAAATATCTGCTGCAGGAAGAGATCCTCCCGTCGGTGCTGGATGGCCGGAAAGGATGGTTTCGCGTGTTCGGTGTATGCGGAATGATCATTCCGTGCTGGTGGGATCCCGGCACTCATATCTATGCCGAAGTCTCCTCATCAGATCAACGCCGATGGGGACTTGTTGAGTTAACAAGCGTTACCCGCATTGTTGCGTCGGTGTGCCGGCTGGATTTCTTTTCCACGGAAATTGCCATTACCGATGCACGCAAGTTCGTGGCTGTAGATTACGTGAATGAGGTCTGCGATATGCGTTTGAAGTCATTCCATATCGATGGCGTTCCTGACAGGATCGTTGCGGCAGTCGCGCGCAAGCTGGCCCGCCGCGCACAACAGCTAAGTCGTGGCGCTGCTTGACATTGCACCCCCCTTTTGATACATTAGCGCACCGCTGACTATCTCATCCCTTTAAAGGAGGAAGTCTTATGAGCAGCAATGCACTCCGTTTTCGCGCCATGGTCGGACTCGTCCCCGTCCTCGTCATCCTGGTTGCATTGACCGTGGCCGGATGCGGGTCTTCTGAGGAATCCATGGAAGAGTGGATCGACCAGCCCACAGCGACACCGATATCGATGCTGGAATATCGGATCGACAGCCTCAAGAATGAGAACAACCGGAACCGGGATCAACTCGAAGCCGTTGCTGCAGAAAATCGCCAGCTGACTGCGCGGAATGCAGAGCTGGAAACCAAATTGAATGAGGCACTTGCGGCGCCAAGAGTCGCGACCCCTACTCCTGCGCCTGCATCCACATACGAGAGTCCGGCATCCGCGTACGATGCCGCTCTGGCGAAGTTTAATGCACGGGATTTCCAGGGTGCCATCGCGGACATGGAAGCTCTCCTCAACGGCAATGTAGAACAGAAATATGCCGACAACTGCCAGTACTGGATTGGCGAATCGTACTACGGCTTGAAGGACTACCAGGCTGCACTTAAGCAATTCAATCTCGTGCTTGGCCTCGCACGGTCGGAAAAAAAGGCCGATGCCACCTTGATGGCCGGTAACTGTGAAGCCCTGCTTGGGAACAAGACTGCGGCGAGAGAAGCATACGAGAAAGTCGTATCGGATTTCCCCACCAGTCCGCTGGTCGACAAGGCCAAGGACAAGCTTGCGCGAATGAAGTAAGCTTCGACACCTTCCATATCCACACGAAAGCCCCGCCGCCGATCGCCGGCAGCGGGGCTTTCTGTTTCCTGCGCTTCTAGCGCCTCCCTGCCAGGTACTCCTGCACGCACCGGACGTCTTCCTCGCTGCCAATGAACAACGGACAGCGCTGATGCAGTGATTCGGGCACCACTTCCAGAACTCTCCCGGATCCGTCGCTGGCGGTTCCCCCTGCCTGCTCGACAAGAAATGCAAGAGGATTGTTCTCGTACATCAGCCGGAGCTTCCCCTGTGCATTCTTGGTGTCTCCGGGATAGAAGTAGATCCCGCCGTACAGCAGCGTTCTGTGCACGTCAGCCACCAGCGACCCGACATACCGTGCGGAATATGGACGATCCGTCGCGGCGTCTTCCTGCTTGAGATAGTGAAGATACCGTTGCATACCCGGTGTCCAGCGGGAGAAGTTGCCCTCGTTTGTGCTATAAATGGCTCCCTTCTTCGGAATCCTGATATTCTCGTGGGAAAGGAGAAATTCTCCTACGCTCGGATCAAGAGTGAAGCCATGCACTCCGTGACCTGTGGTGTACACGAACATCATGCTCGAACCGAACAGAGCATAGCCTGCTGCCACCTGCCGGTGTCCCGGCTGCAGGACGTCCTGAATGGTTCCCGGCCCGGATGCCGTCACGCGATGGTACACGGAGAAGATAGACCCGATGGTGATGTTGGCATCGATGTTCCCCGATCCATCCAGCGGGTCGTACAGGAGTACGTACTTTCCATTAGGATAGTTCGCCGGGATATGCAGCAGGTCCTCGTTCTCCTCGGAGGCCATCACACAAAGATGACCCAGGTGATCCATGCACCTATAGATCGTCTGATCGGCGAATTCATCCAGCTTCTTGACGATATCGCCGCTGATGTTCATGCGATCGGTTTTGCCCAGAATATTCACGAGTCCCGCTTTAGTGACTTCGCGCCACACGAGCTTGGTGGCGAGGAGAAGGCCGGTCAGGAGGCCGGACAACTCGCCGGTCGCTCCGGGGTGACTGCGTTCACCCTCGTGGATATGGCGTTCCAGGGTCATGAACTTCTGGGGGAAGGGGGTTTGCGAGATCACTTTCGGAGTCCTCCATGCGCCAGTGTCTGGATGTGGTGTGCGACTCAGCGGGGCCGCACCAGTTCCTGGTCTTTGTACTGGAGCTGGTACAGGCGGTAGTAGAGGCCGCCGAGGGCGAGGAGCTCCTGATGTGTTCCGACTTCCCGGAGCTCGCCTTTGTGCATGACGATGATTTTGTCGGCCGATTGAATGGTGGAAAGACGGTGCGCGATCACGATTGATGTCCGCCCCTGGAGCAGCTTCCGAATTGCCTGTTGGATCAGGATTTCTGTCTCCGTGTCGACGCTGGAGGTGGCTTCGTCCAGAACCAGGATGCGGGGATGCACAGCGAGAGCGCGCGCGAACGAGATCAGCTGTTTCTGGCCGACCGACAGCGTTGCGCCGCGTTCCTTCACTTCACCGTTGTAGGTGCCGGGGAGCTGTTCAATGAACCGATGAGCACCCACCACCCGAGCGGAGGCGCGGATGCGATCTTCGGGGATGGCGTCGTTCCCCAGACCGATGTTCGTGGCGACATCGCCCGAGAAGAGAAACACATCCTGCAGCACCACCGCCATATGGCGCCGCAAATCCGCTTGCTTCACCGACCGGATATTCACCCCATCCACGAGGATTTCCCCCTTCTGGATGTCATAGAAGCGCGCGAGGAGACTAATGATCGAGGTCTTGCCGGCGCCGGTGTGGCCGACAATAGCCACCGTTTCTCCTGCCCGGATGGAAAACGACAGATCACGGAGCACCCATTCGGGTTCCCCACCGGCCTGTGCCAACTTGTACGAGAACCAGACGTTCTTGAACGTGATATCTCCGCGTACCGAGGGCAGTGCCACCGCGTCGGCCCTGTCCAGGATCATCGTCCGGTCATCCAGCAACCGGAAGACGCGTTCCGAGCTGGCCATGGCCGTCTGCATAATGTTGTACTTCTCCGAAAGGTCGCGAATGGGCCGCCAGAACATCTCGTTGAACTGCAGAAACGCGATGACCGTTCCGACGGTCATCGTGCCGTCCAGAGCATTCGCGCCGGCATACCAGATGATCAGCCCCACGGCAATAGCGCCGATGAGGTCGACACCGGGATAGAAGAGCGCATAGTAGAAGATGGATTTGATGTTGGCGTCGCGGTGATCCGCGTTGATTGCACGAAATTGCGCATAGGCCTTCGGCTCGCGGTTGAAAACCTGGTCCACCATCATACCGGTGATGTGCTCCTGCATGAACGCATTGATGCGCGCAATAAAGATCCGCACTTCCCGGTACGCCTCACGGGCCTTCCTTCTGAAGAGGAATGTGCCGTAGAACAGCAGGGGGAGGACGCTCAGCGAAACCAGCGCAAGCTCCCAGTTCATGGCGAACATGAAGTATAGTATGCCGATGATCGTGAAGATGTCACTGAACACCATCACGACTCCTGACGAGAACATTTCGTTCAGCACTTCAATATCATTGGTGACTCGCGTGATGAGCCTTCCGATGGGATTCCGGTCGAAGAATCGCAACCCCAGCCGCTGGAGGTGCTCGAAGACTTCCATCCTCAGGTCAAAAATCGTCCGCTGGCCGATCCACTGAGACAGATACCCGTTCGCATACTGAATCA